>ENA-ORTD01000003-ORTD01000003.1-human-gut-metagenome-genome-assembly--contig:-NODE-3-length-302128-cov-7.116707_pt1 | contig 302128 bp, 290 predicted proteins | sample MGYA00241907_ERZ509178 | MGnify/ENA primary metagenome ERZ509178 (study PRJEB26280, sample SAMEA2338793) | human gut metagenome | biome: human gut; feature: human-associated habitat; material: faeces...
CCAGGGTGGTAACGGCGGCCAAGGCGGATTTGCTGATGCCCAGGGTCTGGTTGGCACTGCCAATACTGACCTGAATATTACGATAGGTACTATAACTGTAACTGCAACTGGCGGCGATGGCGCTAAAGCAGGCATCGGCGGAGCAGGCGGCGATGGCGGACAAGGCGGTATAGGCGGACAGGGCGGCACTGGCGGAACTGGTGGTGCGGCTGGGACTGCAGGTACTGCTGGTGAAGGCGGAGCTGGCGGAGTCGGTGGTACTGGCGGCATAGGTGGCGCAACTGCAAGCGGAAGCCATATGGCCAATGGTGCTGATGGTGATACCGGTACTGGCGGTACTAAAGGTATAGACGGCACTGTAGGTATTGCAGGTGACGCGGGTAAAGGCGGTGACGCGGGTAAAGGCGGAACCGGCGGTGCAGGTGGTACAGCCGGTGCTGCAGGGACGAGCGGTGCTGGTCACAGCGCTTTTGCGACTGCTGTGAGCCTGACTGATACAGCAGGCGTCTTAAAAACAAGTTCTATTACCGCTGAAGCTACGGCCGGTAAAGGCGTAGGTAAATTTAATATTGCAGATGCTTATCTCGAAGGCGATTCTACCGGTGACCCGGGTGAACGTACGGATGTAGCTGATAATGCTGGTACTGACGGAACTGACGGGGCTGCAGTAACAGAAACTGATAAAACTCAAGCGGGATATCAAAACGGAGCGGCTAATGCGGTTTCTAACGGCGGTGAAGGCGGCAAAGGCATCACTCCTATCGGTACAGTGGATCAAAGTAATAACGGTGCTAAAGCTGAAGCTTTGGGACTTGTTACCAGCGGCGGTTCTTTGCACGTGCTTTCTGATAGTGGACTGACTATCAGCGCAGATGCGCAAGAAGGTTCTGCTTATGTTACTGCCAAAGCAGTTGTGTCTGCAAATTCAGTTAATGTGTACCAAGTTCAAAATGATTTAACAATCACTGCAACAGCAGTTGGCGATCAAGACAGAACAGAAACAGTTAGTGAAGTTGAATATACGTATTCGGGCTCCAGTACATCCACTCAAGCTACGGCTGTTGGGCTGGAACTGACAGGCGGCAGTATGGTGGCTGAAGTTGGAGGCGCCGTGACTATAGAGGCAAGTACCGACTGGGCAGGTTCTAATACTGCTACAGGCATCAAAGCTGCTGAAGGTGCGGTTATTGCTGTTCATAGTGCCGGGGCTATGGATATCAGTGCCGAGGTAGGTGGTACTATTGCTACTGGAGAAACTCAGCTCTTCAAAGGCGCCAATGGTATTTTGGCAAACGGCAGCACAATGTATTATGCTGCAGATAATGCTGCTATCACTGTCAGCGGTGGTAAGCATGCAGATGACCATGCGGCAGACATTGAAGGTGGGATAACTACTTTTGATGCCGGTACAGGAACCGTTACCTTTAACGGCGCTGCTGACTTCACAAACGGCACTTTGAATCTGAAATCTGATACAGACGTACAGACGCAGGAGAATAGTCTTGGTTCTCTCGATATCAGCGGTACTGCCATGAACCTGACAGATAATCTGGCAGCCTTGACTGTAGAGGATAAGACTACTCTTGCTGGCAGTACGGTCTACTTCTATGACGAAAATAATCAGGCAGAGAAATACAATACTGCTGATTACCGTACTATCACTACTAATGATCTGGATGCTTCCGATACTAACGAGCTCTTTATGCGTACCAATGCCAACGGCGTTTACGGTCAGTCGGCAGGCAACGACAAAATTACTTCCACTAATACTGTAACCGGCAGCGGTACCTATAATATCACTGTTTTTGACCAGGGGATGCGCAACGGCTATAACAATGCTGCCGGCGCTGATACTAAGGGACATTTGGACCAAGATGTAGTACTTATCGAAAATGCAGATAGAGACGGCACCTACAACATCAAAGAAATGAAATATGATAACGGCGTCTGGTCTTATGAATATGAGGGGAAAGCAGACATTGTCGATAATGATCTGAACCTGACACAGGTCACTACCAGGGCTGCAACTCAATCCTCTGCCCAAATGGCGGCTCAGGATGCCAGCAAGATCGCAGCCGGAGCGGCAGTGACTCTGTTCGGCGCTGATGAAACTTTGATGGAACGTCTGGGAGACGTCCGTAATTCTGCAGACGATAACGACGGCGTTTGGGCTAAATATGTCGGCGGCAAAATCAAAGTAGATGGACTGCAGGGCGATAACGATTATCAATATAACGGCTTTGCGGCAGGTTATGACCGTGAGATCGGCAGTAACTGGCGTATCGGCCTGGCAGGACAATATGCTAAAGGTGATACCAGCCTGACTAATGGCGACGGTGAAATCAAAACCGCGGCAGGCGCTTTATATGGCACATGGACTGGCGATAAAGGTCATCATGTAGACATCATTGCCAAAGTTGGTAAAGTTGACAGTGAAACCAGCGCTTACGGCGGCACTATTGCCCAAAAACTGGACGGTGATTTTGGCAGTACAGCTATAAGCTTTGCTGTTGAATACGGCTATCGTCAGGATTTGAATGACGGCTGGTTCGTTGAACCTATGGTGCGTGCAAGCTACGTACATCTGGGCGGCGATGATTATACCGTAACCACTCGCGACAATACTATGAGCGTTACTAACGACAGCATGAACAGCATTGTTCTGCGCGGCGGCTTCCTGCTGGGCAAAACCTTTGCGGCAGACAGCAGCGTTTATCTGAAAGCGGCAGTACTGCACGACTTCGACGGCGACATCAATACACATGTCAGCGCTGACGGCAGAAGCGCCAGCTACAGTGACAGCATCGGCGGTACCGCCATCGAATATGGTATCGGCGTCAACCACAAATTTAATAAGGATTCCAGTATGTATCTGGATGTAGAACGTATCAGCGGCGGTGACGTAACTAAAAACTGGGGCGTCAATGTCGGCTTCCGTTACAGCTTCTAAAATCAGGATGGCAGCTTGAAAAATCTATAAAGAATATCCCTCATCATCCAAGTGGGGGATTTCTTTATAGTATTTCGTGAAAAAGAGGAGATAGATGTATGCAGAAATGCCGGAAGAAAGTAAAAAGCTGTTTGAAGCAGGTCAACAGCAATAAAGCTTTAGCTGGGAAAGTACTGCAATCGTTGTTTACAGCAGGAGTAGTGTGCGTTTGCACATTCGGGGGGGACAACGCGGCCTGGGCGCAAGACTATAATAGCCAATATGGTACTGATTTAGGCGGCGAGTACGAAAATGTCAGCGTGACCAATGAAAGTCTTGACGGAAACAGCAATGTAACGATCGGTGTTAGTAGATCTGCCGGTCTGACAGTAACTGATAAAGCCGTTGTGAAAATTATTGAAACTGGTTCCAGCGTCAGGAGCAGCAGTATTTGCGGGATTGCTAATGATGGCAGCGGCACAGCATCATTGACGCTGAAAGACGCTGATATTGCTATCGTAGGCAGCAAAAGCAGTGTTATTGGCTTTGAAAGTACGGCCGGTCAGCATAAGAATACTGTTACTGGCGAGATGAATATCAGTGTCAGCAGTGCTGCCACATCCGGCACAAGTTCTGTACCCAAGGTCGTTGCCGGCATTGATGTGGAAGGTTATTACAGCAAAGCAAATAAAGCTGCCAATTCCCTTAAAGCCAAGAATGTCAAAATCAATCTGGGGCTTGCCGCAGGTGACAAAGCTACGGTAAATACAACAGGTGTTTTGACTAAGGGCAGTTATGGCAATTATATCGGTACAACCGAGATCGAAAATGCGGAGATCGTGATCAGCGGCAGCAACGGCCAGTCGAACGAAACTGTACGCGGCGTCTGGGCCACTCAGACTGATACCGGTAATAAACCTTCAGGAGCAGACATGTCTTCTAAGCAGTCTTACAACAACCTGACCGTTGTGACAGGAACTTATGCTTCCGATATGACAGCTTATACACCAAATGCTGTGCAGGGCGGCAGTGGGCTCTATGGCATCCAGGCCGATAATTACGCGGTTGTAAGCGTGAAGGAAGACCTGCTGATCGATATTGACCGTCAGGCCAGAAAATCGGGAGAAGAGAATAATGGTGTGACTGGTATTTATGGTTATGAGCACGGAAAGATAGATTTTAACAGAGCAGATATTACACTGCATAATGATTTGGATGCTTCTGTGACCGGTATTGAAGTAACGACAAATGCCGCTGTTACCGGCAAAGCCCTACAGTTGACAGTCAGTTCAGATACCGGCGCCGCTTTGGGTCTGCTGGCGCATAAATATATTGACGATACGGAAGGCAAAGGCCGGATAACGCTTGGTGAAACCGGCGGTGCAAATCTTATAAAAGTTACTGCTGGCGGTGGGAATGCCAGGGCTGTTGTAGCTGATGCCGAGGGCGTTATTACTTTTAAAGAACAAACTGAACTGGCGGCGCAAAGTACTGACTACACAGAAACGGTCTCTGCTTTAAATGGCGGCAAGGTAGTTTTTGAAGATACTGCCGTAATAACTGCGACCGGTACAGGCTACGTTTACGGTGTCAGCACTTATTTTTATGATAGCTCGGTTACTGAAGACAGCTCGATCGATTTCCAAAAAGGAGTATACATCAATGCGGCAGGAGGTACGGCTATCTCTGCCGCGGGCAACAGCGATACCAGCGCTGAAGGTATTGTAACTATCAATCAGGGTTCAGCAGCCGGTGCTAATGAGGTTGTTATTTTCGGTGACATTGAAAGTGATATTAAAGGGGTGGTCAATGTTAACTTGAATACTGCCGGCTCTGTTTTTAACGGCAGCACAAGTTTGTATGATGACGGAGTTATTAAGCTTGCTGTTACGGACGGTGCAGCTTGGCGGCTTACAGGAACTTCGAGCGTTACCGATCTGAAAGCGGCTGCTGGCGGCAAAATCGATCTGAGCGGTGACCGGGGTGCGTTTAGTACTCTTGCTATTCAAAAGCTTACTGGTACAGGCGGCAGTTTTATTGTTGATAACGACGGGACTGACAGTGACAAAATAACCGTTGCCGCTTCTGATAAAGGCATTCATGGGATAACGATAAATAATATCAGTTCGCTGGTGGGGAAAGAGCTGAAGCCTGAAAATACTTTTATTACTGTTACCGGTGATGCTGACTTTGTGGGTGAAACTACTTATGGCGGCGGTATTTACGAATATACGCCGGTACTTGATTCTGCTGTGGCAGGCGGACAGAAGAACTGGTACGTCAGAGATTTGGACAGCAGGGTTGTTGGTGACGCACTGGCGGTAGCAGGGGCAAATGCACCTTTATATTATGCCTGGGTCAACGGCAATGGTAATCTGCACAGCCGCTTGGGTGCACTGCATCAGAACGCTGAGCAGGGAGCATGGGCACGCATCTTTGGGGGTAAGTTGGATGGAAACGGTTTCAGTGATAAATATCATACTTATCAGGTTGGTTATGATATAAAGGCGGGAAACTGGAAAGTCGGTGCGGCGTATGAATATACGCAGGGTAATGTTAAAGGCAGCGGCAGCAGCGGTGAGAACAAAATCGGAGCTTTGAGTCTGTATGGTACCTTACAGCAAAATGATGGTGCTGCTTGGGATATTATATTGAAACACGGTCGTATCTATGGCGATATCAATACCTTCATTCAGTATCCTGACAGCGGCGATTATGAAACTGATGCAACTTCGTTGAGTGTTGAATATAACAAACGGATTGCGCAGAAAAACGGAATGTTTTTTGAGCCCCAGGCACAGTTCACTTATGGGCATATCAATGGCAACAGTTATGGTACATCTAAAAATATTGCTGTTGCTAATGAAGGTATTGATTCTTTAGTTGGACGTTTAGGGATAGCTGTTGGCAAGCAACTGGAACAAGGCTGCATTTATACTAAAGTTTCTGTACTGCATGAATTTTATGGGGACGGCAGTGTAAGTATGCAAGATAGGAACGGTGCTGCTTTGAGCAATGATTTTGATTACGGCGATACCTGGCTCGAAGTAGGCATCGGAGGCAATATTACTTTAGGTAAAAACTTTGAGCTGTACGGTGATGTGGAACGCAGTTTTGGCGGTGACATAACTAAAAACTGGGGAGCCAACGTAGGCTTTCGTTACAGCTTCTAAGGCAGGACGGCAATGCAGATATAAAATTATTTTAAAAAATTATGTTATCAGCCCCGCTTTTAGAGCAGGGTAAAGCGGATGCGATTTATAAAACAATTTAGGGAGATTGGTTCGATGCAGAAATATAATCAAAAACAAAACAGTGAATTACGTAAGAAAGTACTGCAATCGTTGATTATTGCAGGCACCGCGTGCGTTTGCACATTCGGGGGGGACAACGCAGCCTGGGCATCTGATTATACCGGTACTGATACTTTAAGTACAGGAGCTTGGGGCGCAAGTTACGATAAAATCACGATTACCATGGATGATCCGGGAAAAAACTGCGCCGGCATTTATACTTATGGCAGAAATAATACGACAACGGCTACTGAACGGGTGACGGTTACGTTGTCGGATGCTGGGGACACTTATGGTTATAACGGTATTTTTGTGGACGGCGTATCAAAATTGGACGCTAAAAAGGGTATCGAGCTGACTATTAACGGACTTGGCACGAATAATCAGTCCGGCGAAGCTCAGGCCTGGCGCCATGGACTGCGTGTCGAGACGCAGGGGAAAGTAGATTTAGGAACAGATATCGGCTCTGTGATTACGATAAACAGTAATGCTGCTGAAAGTTATGCCAATGGTGTTTTTGTTGATGGATCCAGCGCTGGTACTGGCAGTGAAGCCAGTATTAAAGGCGGAGATTTAACGGTCAATATCAATAAAGATAATGTAATGCAGCAGATGGATTATGCTGCCGGTGTTACTTTGTACAATGGTTCTAAAATGGAGCTGGCGGGTGACCTGGACATACATTTGGAAGCTGCCGGTGTCGATGGCATCAGAGCCAATAACTTAAATTATTCTGGTGATATCAATACTTTGCAGGTCAAAAACCTGGCTATCTATGGCAAAGCAGTGAATGGTTCCGGTTCAGGGATATACCTGATGGGTGAGCACGATTCAGCTAATGTCAGTGACAGCACTAAGATAGAAATATTGGGCGAATATAATGTTTATGGCATTAACATAGACAGCACCGGTGTTACGGGTAGTTTTGGCGATACTGAACTTACCCTTACCTCTAACACGGCAAACAACACTGACGTTCGTGGTGTGAGACAATGGGAATCTGCAACAGAGTATGGGGATTTAACGATTACAGCCAGATCCGTAGGGGCTGACATTACCAGTATTGAATTAAATGGTAAGGGTACGATAAACATCCAGGGCGATTTAAAAATTGATGCTCAGGGCAACGGAAGGTATGTTGAAGGAATAGAAGCCAATTCTTTGGGCGAAGTGAAGGTTGCGGGCAAGGCGGACATCGCTGTAGGCGGTGAGAATGACGGCTCCGTTATGTACGGCGTTTATGCCCAGGAACACAGTAAAGTAGATTTTGCCGATGATGCGAGGATTACAACGACCACCCATGCCGGGAACAGCAATACCAAGATGTATGGCATTTACAGCCGTACCGATGCGGAAGTTGCTTTTGCCAAAGGCTTGACTGTTAAAAACGGTAATCTTGGCGCGGCCATGATTGCTGAAGGCGGCAAGGTGGAAGTCAACATGGCCGGTGGTAATGACGTCAAGCTGGAAGGCACTGTTGGTTCCAGTGCGATGTATAACAGTGCCCATGAGTTAACATACGGAACGGTAAAAATAAATTTTGATACGGCGCAGTCCTATTTTTCTGGCAGAAGCTATAAGACAGAGGGCAGTATCAATGATTTGCAATTTACCAATGGCTCTTATTGGGATATGAAGGGCAATTCTTCGCTCACCGACCTTACGGTAGGCAAAGGCTCAGTAGTCAATATGACTGCCGACAGCGGGCGTTACTGTAGCCTGCAGGTTGATAATCTGACTGCTGCAGACGGAACCTTTGTAATGAACGCAGGTGCTGTTGACGGTGGCGGCAGTTACAGCGACAAGCTGACTATTGATAAAAATTCTGCGGCCGGCACTAATGCTATTAAAATCGTTTCGACTGGCGGGTTGGAGGCTGCGGCAAGAAACCATGCGGTTTTGGTAAAGGGAGCAGCGGCTGATACCAAGTTTGCCGTTTCAGATTCTGTTTATGCTAATGGCTTGTACGAATTTGATATTACCCTGGCAGATAAGGAAAATGATGGCAAATATGATTGGGTAATCGGTTCGCTTGGTAAAACTACCGTCAACAGCGTGGATGTTATGTCCGGCAGTCATCGGGTTGCTTACGGCGCCTGGGTCGAAGGTAACGGTACGCTGCGCCAGCGTTTAGGCGAGCTGCAGAGCGGCGCCGATAACGGTGTTTGGGAAAGAATGTTCGGCGGTAAGCTGGGCGGCGATGAATTTACTAATAAATATAAAACTTATCAGTTTGGTTATGACGCTCAGGCTGGTGACTGGCTTGTGGGCGCTGCCTACGAATACAGCGACGGCAGCCTGAATTATACCAGCGGCAGCGGCAAGAACAAAATTGGAGCTGTAAGTTTGTATGGAACGTTGCAGGGCAAAGATAACAGCGCTTTAGACATTGTAGTTAAACGCGGCCGTATTTATGGTGATATGGATATCTATGGTAAATACAGCGATCAGGGCGATTATTCGACCGATGCGACTTCGATAGGTGTTGAGTATAGCAAACGTTTTGACGGCGGTAATAATGTTTATTTTGAGCCGCAGGCTCAGCTGACTTTTGGTCGTATCGACGGCTATGATTACATTAGTAATAAAGGTGTAAAAGTGGCTTATGACGATCTTAACAGCTTTATCGGTCGTTTAGGTATTGTGGCCGGTAAAGCCTTCAGCAGAGGTGATGTTTATGTCAAGGCTTCGGTTCTGCACGAGTTCAGCGGCAACAGCAGTGTCACCATGCTGGCTGCTAATGGTGAAAGTTACAGCGCAGAAAAAGATTACGGCGATACCTGGCTCGAAGTAGGCATCGGAGGCAATATCACTTTAGGTAAAAACTTTGAGCTGTACGGTGATGTGGAACGCAGTTTTGGCGGTGACGTAACTAAAAACTGGGGGGCCAACGTAGGCTTCCGTTACAGCTTCTAAGGCAGTAAGTTGAGTAGTTGGCAGGCAGTATGGCAGCAGAAAAATAATTTGATGCTGACGATACTTCTTACAGCTGCTGAGAGCGGAGGAAGAATATGGAAAAAATAGATTACAGAAAAATGGGGATGGAAATCAAGATTCGCAGGCTGCGTGCTGATATCAGCCAGTCTGATTTGGCAAAACAGATAGGTGTATCGCAGTCGCATTTATGTAATGTGGAAAATGGTCGCCTGTCGCCAAGTTTACGTTTGCTTTTGAGTTTGCGTAAGCTGCTTGGCTGTACGATTGATGAACTGCTGATAGGAACAGATACTGAGTCTAAGGGGAATGGATAAAGGTTGGTTGATTTGAAGTACAGCTTTTAAAAGGAAGGCGTTTATTTCAGAAGCCTGTGCAGGATAAAACAAAACCCCGGCGCATTGCGCCGGGGTTTTTATGTTTGTCCAAATTGTCAAAGGGCAGTAATTATTTTTTGTCTACAAGTTTGAGCGGTACGCCTATTTTAGCTTCAACTTTTTCGCCTTTGGCTACTTTTACAGCAGCGTCCAGACCCTGCTGGCCCATCAGTTCGGGCTGTTGAGCGATAGTTGCGGCCATAGTGCCTGCTTCTACTGCTTTCAGGCCGTCTTGGGTGCCGTCAAAGCCAACGATAAAGATTTTTTTGTTAGCACTTTTGGCTGCTTCGATAGCGCCCAGTGCCATTTCGTCATTTTGAGCGAAAATAGCCTGGATATCAGGGTTGGCCTGCAGCATATTTTCAGCGACAGTCAGGCCTTTGCTGCGGTCAAAATCAGCAGATTGTTTGGCAACAACTGTAAGTTTTTGGTCGGCTACTTTATGGAAGCCTTCGCCGCGTTCGCGGGTCGCAGATGCGCCGGGGATGCCTTCGAGCTCGGCTACTTTTACTTTTTCACCAAGTTTTTGGATGATGTATTCGGCTGCCATTTCGCCGCCTTTGACGTTGTCAGAAGCGATGAAGGAGGCTACTGTGCCTTTATCGGCGCTGCGGTCGAGCGCCAGAACGGGGATGCTGGCTTTGTTGGCAGCTGCCACAGAAGTTGATACTGCTGCGGAGTCGACCGGGTTGATGAGCAGTACGTCTACTTTTTGCTGGATCAGGTCAGAAATATCATTGGCCTGTTTTGCGGGATCGTTTTGCGCATCGACGATTTTAACATTGACTCCGAGTTTTTTTGCTTCTTCTTCAACGCCTTTACGTACGGATACGAAGAAGGGGTTGTTGAGTGTGGAGATGGAGAAGCCGATGGTAGTTGTTTTTTTGCCGTCAGCGGGTTTTGCAGCTTTGTCACTGCTGCCGCAGCCGGAAGTGAGCACTGCCAGTACTGTGATGGCAGCTACTAAAAGAGTCCAGATTTTTTTCATTGGTGAGTGCCTCCTAAGCTTTTTTGCGGTCCATAAGTACCGCCAGTAAAATTACAATACCTTTGACAACTTGTTGATAGAAGCTGGATACGTCGAGAATATTGAGGCCGTTGTTGAGTGTGCCGATGATAAGCACGCCGACCAGTGTACCTGTGATATAACCTTTGCCGCCGGAAAGACTGGTTCCGCCTAAAACTACGGCGGCGATGGCGTCAAGTTCATAACCGGTGCCGGCAGTCGGCTGGGCTGAATTGAGACGTGAGGTGAGGACTGCGCCTGCCAGAGCGCAGAAGAAACCGGTGATTGCATAAACAAAGATTTTGACACGTTCTATTTTGATGCCGGCGATGAAGGAAACTTTTTCGTTGCCGCCGACTGCGTAGATTTTACGGCCCAAAGGAGTTTTCCTAAGGATGAACCAGGAAACGGCAAATGCCAGCAGCATGATGATTGCAGGTACTGGCAATCCCATGAAAAAGCCCTGACCGAAGTCGTGGAACATAGTGTCGTCACTGAGACCGCTGATAGGGTTACCATTGGTATATACCAGTGTCAGACCGCGATAAATGGTCATGGTGGCGAGCGTAGCGATAAAGGGTGCTACTTTGCCGTAAGCAATGACTAAGCCGTTGACAGCGCCAAGGCCCATGCCTATGAAGCAGGCAGCAAGGATCGCCAGCATCGGATTCATGCCGCTGACGATCAGGCTGCCCATCAGGGCGCTTGAAAGTGCCAGCAGGCTGCCGACAGACAGGTCGATGCCGCCTGTCAGGATGACAAAGGTCATACCGAAAGAAATAAGGGCGTTGATGGAAACCTGACGCAGCAGGTTTTTCAGGTTATTGGGATCGACAAAACTGTCGTTTAAGGCGGCTATGACGATAAAGGTTACGACAAGGGCAATAAAGGGGCCCATTTTACGGATACGTTCTTTAATATTCATTATTTACTGTCCTCCTGTGGCAAGGGTGATTATTTTTTCTTGTGTCGCTTCTTCGTGGTCCAGCTCTCCGGCGATCTTACCTTCGTGGATAACGAGGATGCGGTCACTCATGCCGATAACTTCCGGCAGTTCGGAGGAGACCATGATGATGGCGACGCCCTGAGAGGTCAGTTCGTTCATTAGATCGTAGATGTCGCGCTTGGCGCCGACATCGATACCGCGTGTCGGTTCATCCATAATAATGATTGATGGATTCATACCGATCCATTTGGCAATGACGACCTTTTGCTGGTTGCCGCCTGATAGTGCGCCTGCTTCCAGGTCGATCGATGCGGTTTTGACACCCAGTTTTTTAGAAAGCGCTTCGGAGAAGGCTGTTTCGTTTTTGGCGTTGATCACGCTGCGTTTAGCAAAGGTATCGACACTGGGCAGCGCAATATTTCTGGAGATGGAGAAGTCGAGGATCAGGCCCTCACTTTTACGGTTTTCGGTGATGAAGCCGATGCCTGCTTTGATGGCATCTTCCGGTTTTTTGATACAGACTTTTTTCCCATGCAGGTAAACTTCACCGTGCTTGCAGGAATCAACGCCGAACAGGGCCCGCATGATCTCGGTCCTGCCTGCTCCCATCAGCCCTGCTACGCCGAGGATCTCGCCTTTACGCAGTTTGAAGGAGATATTGTTGAACAGTCCGTCTTGACAGAAGTTTTTGACTTCCAGGACTATTTCGCCGGGTTCGTTTGTGCGTCCGGGGTAATATTCGGTAATAGAACGGCCGACCATGTCGCGGACTACCTGTTCCATATTGGTTTCGCGGGTGGGTTTGCTGCTGATAGCGTAGCCGTCGCGCATTACGGTGATGGTATCGCAGTGGGCGAATACTTCTTCCATTCGATGCGAGATGTAGACGATGGCAACGCCTTTGTTTTTAAGCGCGTGCATTACGGCAAACAGTTTTTCTGTTTCACGTTCTGTCAGGGCGGCCGTAGGTTCATCCATGATGACGACTTTGGCATCAAGCATCAGGTTACGTATGATTTCTGTCATTTGCTGCTGACCAACGCTGCATTCGCCTGCTTCTGCGTCAAAAGGCAGTGTAATACCCATTTGACTGCATTTTTCTTCGGCCAGCCTGCGCATTTTTTTGAAGTCAAGCATTCCGAAACTGTTGGTTACGTTCTGCATCAAAAACAGATTTTCGAGAATAGAGAGATTGGGCCAGATATTAAGTTCCTGATGGATGAAAGCGATGCCGCATTTTTCGGCTTCGAGTGCGTTTTTGAAGCTTATTTCCCGTCCGTCTACGCAGATCGTGCCGCTGTCGGCTTTATGGATACCCGTAAGGATGTTCATAAGGGTGGATTTACCGGCGCCGTTTTCACCCATCAGAGCGTGGATCTCTCCTGATTTTAAGGTCAGGTCGACGCCTTTGAGTACTTCGTTGGAGCCGAAGGCTTTTGAAATACCCTTCATGGTGATTTCCATTAGTCGCAAAACTCCTTTGCTGTAAAATCGATTTTAGAAAATAACGCCTGCGTGCAGGATAATGTTGGCGTAGGGGGTGATCTCGCCGGTGCGGATCACTGCTTTAGCAGTTTTGGCAGCGGCTTTGAAGGCTTCGTGGTCGCTAAGGATCTGTTCCTTACCTTCAAAAAGCTCCTGCATTTTCTGCCATGTAGCAGGATTTTTACTTTCCATTTCGGAAGCGATATGTATTTTTTCGACTTCCATATATTTCAGCACTTCTGTAAGGACATCTAAAAAGGAAGGAGTACCTGGTTTCAGAGCCAGATCGATTTTGGGGACACCGGCCGGAACCGGAAGGCCGCAGTCGCCGATAACGATAGTGTCAGTATGGCCTAAGTCAGCCAGGACTTTGGCGATGTCGCTGTTGAGGATTCCTATTTTTTGCATTCTCCAAGCATCCTTTCTACATCTTTAAGATAGGGCATACCGCCTTGTGCGCCCAGCTTCTGAACGGAGAGGGCCGCTGCGGCGTTGGCAAACCGTATACTGTCGTCTAGGCTGCGTCCTTCGCATCTTGCGACGGCAAAAGCACTGTTGAAGGTATCGCCTGCGCCTGTGGTATCCTGGGCATTAACGACGAATGCGGGAACAGTGTGTACTTTGCCGTTTTTAGCATAAGCAACGCCTGCTTTGCCAAGTGTCATAAAGAAGCGTTCTTCCTGCATCAGCAGGATTTCTTCGCTGGTCTTACCGGGATAAAGGGCTTCGGCTTCGTGTTCATTGGGGGTCACATAGGTGACTTTATCCAGCCATTCAGAAGGAACGGGCTGCACGGGAGCCGGATTTAAAAGTACGCTGATTCCTGCCGCTGCACATTTGCCGATGATGTAATCGATGGTGGGCAGCGGTATTTCGTGCTGGAGCATGACCAGGTCTGCGGCGGCAATGACGTTCCAGGCAGTATCGATATGTTTGGGCATGACCAGATCATTGGCGCCTTTGATGACGATAATACTGTTGTCGCCTTCGGTAAGGGTGATATGGGCAGTACCGCTGTTCTGTCCGGGCAGGACGCTGACATAACCAGTATCGACGTTGTTGGTTTTCAGGTTGTTGATGATCATGGTGCCGTAAGCATCGTCGCCTACGCAGCCTATCATGTGTACCTGGGCTCCTAAACGTGCGGCGGCAACGGCCTGATTAGCGCCTTTGCCTCCTGGTGAAACTATGAGCCTGCTGCCGATTATTGTTTCGCCGGCTGCAGGCCGTTTGCCTGCTTCTACTGTGAGGTCGATGGAACAGCTGCCGATAACAGCGATTTTGACCATGGTGATCTCTCCTTACATCTTGGAATCTTGTAATTTTGTTATAATAGTAACATTATAATATTCTACACAGGCGGGTTATATCCTGCCTATTAAATGATGATTTTGGAAAAGCTAATACTTATGTATTTTACCGCAAGCGACTGTTTTGGGCAAGAAAAAACACTATATTAATGTAAAATTTTTTCGACAATTTGCCTTTGGCGATTGACAAATCCACTAATGTTTGTTAACGTAGAAACGGTGTTGCGAACGTTGTGAGTACGTTTGCAAAAATAAAAGAGACCGCACCGATTCAGTTGATGCGTTGGAATAAGAGGGAGTATATATGAGTACTAAAAAATCAGGAACATCTTGGCAGGATACTATCAGCGACTGGCTGGTTTCGATCATTGTAGCCGTAGCGCTGGCTTTTTGTATCCGTACGTTTGTGGTAGAGCCTTATATGGTCGAGGGTACGTCGATGTATCCGACGCTGGAAAGCCACGAGCGCCTGATCGTCAGCAAGTATAAATATTTCTTTACCGAGCCGAAAAAGGGTGAGATCGTCGTTTTCCGTTATCCGAAGGATGAAAGCCGCGATTTTATCAAACGCGTTATCGCGACCGGCGGTGATACTATTGAGATGCGTGACGGTAAGGTTCTGGTCAACGGCAGTGTGATCGAAGAAAATTATATTTACAAGGATGATCCGAAGGGCCCGAATAAGTCTAATTACAGAAAATCTGTTGTGCCTCAGGGGCATATCTTCGTTTTAGGAGATAACCGTAATAATTCTGAAGACAGCCGTTTTGCCGATGTTGATTTCGTGCCGCTGAAGCTTGTAAAAGGCGAAGCAGTTGTTGCTTTCTGGCCTGTTGAAAGATGGCGTATGCTGCCTTGATAGGCGGTCGAGGAGATAATTATGGATTTTAAGATACAATGGTTTCCCGGTCATATGACGAAGGCGAAACGGATGATGGAACAGCAGTTAAAGCTGGTTGATGTTGTGGTTGAAATGCTGGATGCGCGGATCCCACGTTCCAGCAGCAATCCGATGCTGATCCAGATGCTGGGGGATAAACCCAAGGTCGTTGCTTTGAATAAGATCGATATGGCTGATCCGGAAAAGACTGAAAAATGGCTGCAGACTTTTAAAAACAGCGGTTTGCCTGTCTGTAAGGTAGATTGCAGCACCGGTAAGGGCGTAAAACAGATGGTGGCTGCGATCCAGCAGGTGGCCAAGCCTGTCACGGATAAGTGGCTGAGAAAAGGTGTACGCAATCGTTCGATCCGTGTTATGATCGTGGGTGTGCCGAATGTAGGTAAGTCTACTTTGATCAATCGTTTGGTCGGTAAAAATAAAGTTGTGGCAGCGGACAGACCTGGTGTGACTCGAGGTCAGCAATGGGTGACTATCGCCAAAGGTCTGGAGCTTTTGGATACCCCAGGTGTTTTGTGGCCGAAATTTGAAGATCCGGAAGTAGGCTTTTGTCTGGCAGTAACGGGAGCGATCAAAGAGGATGTTTATGACAGGGAAACAGCAGTAGAGCTGTTGCTTGAACGTTTGATGCATATCTATCCGGAGGATCTGCGTGTAAAGTACGCTATTGATTTTTCAGAAGCTGAGCCTGTGCGTGAGGTAATGGCTAAAATAGCCGTCGCGCGCGGCTGCCTGAAGGCCGGCGGTGTGCTTGACATTGATAAGGTTATCCAGCTGGTATTGCGTGATTTTCGTACAGGACGCTTAGGGCGTTTTACTTTAGATGAACCGAGTGAAAATAATTAAGGCCGCTGCAACGCGGCCTTTTTAATTAGGGGTGGGAATAATGAAGATCAGCGAGGTAAAGGAGATTTTGGCGGGAGAACCTGACCCGGATCAGGTGGCAGAACTTGCTGCCGATGAGCGCAGCGGTGTGCAGAAACTGGTTGCCGCTTATCATAAAAGGCAGGAAAAGCTGCGTTTAGAGCAGCAGCGTTTTACGGAGATGCTGGCCTATGAACGTAAATATTACGCTCAGGGGGCACAGTATATTGCCGGGATCGACGAAGCAGGACGGGGACCTTTGGCAGGGCCGTTGGTGATAGCGGCTGTTATTTTACCGCAGGAGGTATTTATCAGCGGACTTAATGATTCCAAGCAGCTTTCGGCAGTAAAGCGCGAGCAGCTTTATGACGAAGTACTTGCCAAAGCACTGTCTGTTTCTGTAAATGTAGTCAGTATCAGCAATATCGACGAGCTGAATATTTATCAGGCTACGAAGCAGGGAATGACTGAGGTTCTGGAACATCTTGCGATTAAGCCGCAGGTGGCGCTGGTAGATGCAATGCCGATCGTATCGGCCGGTATTGAAACAGTTTCCTTGATTCACGGTGACGCGCTGAGTGCTTCGATAGCTGCTGCTTCTATTATTGCCAAGGTCACTCGTGACCGGATGATGATAGAACTGGCTGAACAATATCCTCAGTATGGTTTTGCCGGTAACAAGGGTTATGGCAGCAGGGAGCATATGCAGGCAATTGCTGAGTTTGGAGCGACTAAGTGGCATCGCCGCAGTTATGAGCCCATTAAAAGTATGCATCTGCCTCCTGCTGAACATGAAGGTAACAGGCTGTTTTCGCCGGTGTCAGAGAAGTGACGGAAGCGCGGCAAAGGCTGGGGAAAAAAGGTGAGGACGCTGCCTGCACTTATTTAGAACGTAAAGGTTACGTTATCTGCCGTCGTAATTACCGCTGCCGTTATGGCGAGATCGATATTATTGCCGCTAAAGGCGGCGAGCTTAGTTTTGTAGAAGTAAAAACACGCCGCAACCTGAATTTTGGGCTGCCCCGTCTGGCGGTTACATACGCCAAGCAGCAGAAAATCAGGAGTGCGGCGCTTTTTTATTTGCAGCAGGAAAACAGGCATCAGCAAATGCTCAGTTTTGATGTGATCGAAATTTTAGTTGAGGGCAATGTGGCAAGATTACACCATTTACCGCACTGTTTTTAAAATAAGAGGAGGCGTTTTTATGTACGCTAAAGTTTATGGAGAAACAACCTGCGGTATCAATGGTGAACAGATCATTGTCGAAGTGGATATTTCTAACGGGCTGCCGAGCTTTGATATTGTGGGTTTGCCTGATACGTCAGTCAAAGAATCTCGGGAACGGGTACGGGCTGCACTGAAAAATTCGGGCCTGATCTTTCCGATGACCAGGATTACTGTAAATCTGGCTCCGGCTGATTTGAAAAAGGATGGTTCCGGTCTTGATCTTCCTATTGCTGTTGGTATTTTAGTCAGCAGCGGTGTTTTACAGCAGGAGCAGGTTGATGATACTATTTTTGTGGGCGAACTGGCACTGGATGGGACAATCAGGCAGATTGCAGGCGTATTGCCAATGATTCTGCATGCACGTGACATTGGCAGGAAAAACATTGTGATCCCTGCAGGCAACTGCGCTGAAGGACGGCTTGTTGACGGTATTGATGTGCTGATACCTGCATCGCTGCTTGAATTGGTAGAGCATCTGCGGGGTGAAAAGGTTCTGGATGTACTGGATAAGGAAGCTATCTGTGCGGCAGCAACCAGTGTCTATGATGTGGATTTTGCGGAAGTGCGCGGGCAGCAGGTAGTAAAAAGAGCACTGGAAATTGCAGCGGCAGGTGGACATAATATTTTGATGGTAGGATCTCCCGGCAGCGGTAAAACTATGCTGGCACGTCGGCTGCCAACTATTTTACCGCCGCTGACAGAGGCTGAGGCGCTGGAGGTAACAAAAATCTACAGTATTGCAGGTTTGCTGCAGCGGCAGGAACGGGTGATGCTGGAACGTCCATTTCGCAGTCCGCATCATACGATTTCTTCAAGCGCGCTTATAGGTGGAGGCAGTGTGCCGCGGCCTGGAGAAGTGACGTTGAGCCATCATGGTGTTTTATTTTTAGATGAGTTTCCTGAATTTTCGCGTACTGCTTTGGAGGTGCTGCGTCAGCCGCTGGAAGATGGTTATGTGACGATCAGCCGCGTACAGGCATCGCTTACTTTTCCTGCTAATTTTATTATGTGCACAGCGCAGAATCCGTGTCCCTGTGGCTATCTGGGTGATAAAAAGCGGGAATGTTCGTGTAAGCAGTTTGAGATCGAGCGTTATCACCGTAAACTGTCGGGGCCTTTATTAGACCGTATTGATTTACAGGTGTATGTGCCGCGGCTGGAATACGCTGATCTGCAAAGCAGGGAAGCCGGTGAAAGCTCGGCCGTGATTCGTGAAAGGGTGATCAAAGCGCGTCAGCTGCAGCTGCTGCGTTTACAGGGTACTAATTTGTACTGCAATGCGCAGATGGGGCGGCGTGAGCTGAACAAGCACTGCCAGATGGAAGCTGCTGCAGAAAAGCTGCTGGCGAAGTTTTTTACGGCGTTGGGGCTCAGCGCCCGCAGCCACGATCGGATCATTAAAGTAGCGCGTACGATAGCCGATCTGGACGGCAGTGATATCATAACGGCCGCCCATCTGGCAGAGGCGGTACAGCTGCGGACAAGTTTAAATTCATAAAAAAACAAAAGATGTTTTTAGAAATAACGAGAAGCAGGCATGAGATAAAAGTTATCTCATGCCTGCTTCTTTGAGCGTTTTTTATACTGCGGTACCGTTATACTGGAAGATGCTGAAGCTCCAGTCGTTATTATATGTTCCGGAGAAACTTTCAGTCTTTTGATTTTCTTTGTTTCTGGCAATAATGTTGTATTTTTTGTCGTTGGATAAATGGGGGAAGTTAGTTTGCGTAGCAGAAAGACATAAGATTTTACTGGAATCATCATACCGGCCAAGAGCGATTGGGGTGCAATTCATTCCGTCGAATTTACTTTGGGGATTAGCTGACATGTCTTCTACTACAGATAAAATTTGATAATCAATATACATTTTTATTCCTCTTTTCTTTTTTGATATCAAGTATATGTGCACACTTACTTTAACCATATGATACTTGATATTATTACTACTATGGTGGATTTTACAGAGAAGAGAAAAATTTAGCCTAACGGCTGATTATCGCAGATAAATTCAATGAGTTTTTGTTCGTCGCCGTAGATTTGCCGGCCGCGTTTGGTGACGATGCCGGAATTTATAAAAAGCGGCTTTTTAAGTGAAAGTGGAATGATATTGTCAGAGGCCGTAATGGCTTGACGCATTAGAAAAGAGGAGGCTATTTGGCTGGAAATGAGGTTTTTGACCGTATGAAGCTGCGATGAATGCAGAATTACCTTAGGCGCTGTTAAAGCCTGCTGAAAATTTTGATAGATGAGGCGATTGACGAAAAAACCACCGTTAAGCAGTACCAGAGGTTCGTTGGCAATATCTTTGGTATCGACATATTTTTTCTGCGCCAGCGGATGGTCAGGATAGGTGCAGAAGCAGGCTTCGCTTTTAAAAAGCTTACGGTAATGCAGATTGGGTGAAAAGCTGTCGTCATAATTGGTGACGGCTAGATCAAGTTCTTCATTTTCTATCATACGCAGTGAATCTATGCCGCCTGCTTCTACTACTTCCAGCTCTATTTCAGGGTACAGATTTTTGAAATCGCGGAAAAGAGTTGGCAGCAGCTGTACGCCGATTTGTAAAGGTACTGCCAGGCGGATGAGGTTTTTATTCTGTGCCATATCTTTGATATCGCGGTTAAGCTGCTGTAGGTTAGCCAAAATAGGAGTGATTTTACTTAACAGCAGGCTGCCGTCTTCTGTAAGCGAAAGTTTTTTGCCTTCGCGCCGAAAAAGGTTCAGCCCGCTTTCTTTTTCCAGATCGGCCATGGCGATGGAAACAGTTGGCTGAGAGATATGCAGACTGGCGGCAGCTTTAGTGATACTACGCCATTTACAGACTTCATAAAAATAACGCATCTGTGTCAGTGTCATAGTTAGTACTCCTTATTGTAGCTTATAACTCATTTTATTATAGCATTGTTTAATAGCTAAAAACTATATTTATATTTAAAATTTGTATTTTACTTTATTGTTATCGTAGCGGATAATGAAAGCAGAGAAATAGAACGCTAAATGTGGTGTGAAAATTTACGGAGGTGGGGCAGATGAATATTGACCAAAAGTATTTTCCGGAATTCAAACAGCAACTTATCGATGTAGGTGACGGTATTAAGATCAACACTTTAGTTGGCGGCAAGGGCAGTGAAGCTATTTTACTGCTGCACGGGCATCCAGAGACACATTTGATCTGGCGGTTTTTGACGCCGGGTCTAACCGGGCGTTATACGGTAGTTATTACAGATCTGCGTGGATATGGCGACAGCAGCAAGCCTGAAGGACTTCCGGATCATGCTAATTATTCCAAGCGGGCTATGGGAGACGATCAGTTTACAGTTATGAGCAAGCTGGGTTTTGAAAAATTCCATGGTGTCGGTCATGATCGCGGGGCAAGAGTACTGCACAGGATGGTGATGGATCATCCGGAACGGCTGCTGTCTTGTACGATGATGGATATTTTGCCGACTTATGATATGTACCGTGATACCAGTCAGGAGTTTGCGACTAAATATTGGCACTGGTTCTTTTATATTCAGGGCAAAGGGTTCCCTGAAAGAGTGCTGGCGGCAGATCCTGAGTATTTTGTTAATTATAATTTGAATTTGAAGATCGGGCCGGCCGCTAAAAGCAGGTTCCCTAAGGAGATTTTAGACGAATATGTACGCTGTCTGCGCGATCCGATGACTTTCCATGGTATTTGCGAAGATTACCGTGCCAGTGCTACTATAGATATGGAGATGGATAAAGCAGATCGTGAACAGATCATTCAGGTTCCTGTTATGGCTTTGTGGGGTAAGGACGGTGTTGTCGGTAAGCTGTGGGATGTTATGAGCGGCTGGCAGGAAAGGGCGGCTAATGTAGAAGGGTTTGCTGTAAATGAGTGCGGGCATTTTGTACCGGAAGAACAGCCGGAGGTAGTTTTAGAGGCGATGCTGCAATTTTTAGCCAAATATCCGGCTTGAATTTGTTGCGGTGCTAATAAAAGAAAAGAAAGAAGTGTAGCTTATGCATGCTATTGAAAAATTATTGGCAGAAAAAGCTGGTAAACATCAGGTCGCAACAGGCGAGATAGTTAATTGCGACGTGGATATTGCAGGAATCAACGATTTATATTTGCAGACTGTACGTTCCTTTTATGAAATGGGCGGTGAAAAGGTTTTTGATGCTGATAAGATCGTGATGTTTTTTGATCATTACGCTCCCTGTGCTACGATAACACAGGCTGAAAATCATAAGCAGTTCAGAAAGTTCTGTTTTGAACAGGATATCGAAAAATTGATGGATATAGATCAGGGTGTCTGCCATCAGGTTTTGGCCGATAAAGGTTGGGTACATCCTGGAGAGATAGTAGTTGTCACTGATTCGCATACGACGACTCACGGAGCTTTTGGCGCTTTTGGGACCGGTGTTGGCGCTACTGATCTGGCGACGATTATGATTACTGGCAAGCTGTGGTTCATGGTACCGGAGATTTTCAGGATCAATCTGGTTGGTAAGCTGCAGCCGGGTGTTTTTGCCAAGGATATCATTCTGCATATCATAGGTGATCTGGGTGCAGATTACGGTGTTTATAAAGCGGTAGAATTTGCAGGACCTGTTGTAAATGGGTTGAGTATTTCCGAAAGAATGTGTATGTGTAATATGTCAACGGAGATGGGTTGTAAAACCAGCTATATCCAGCCTGATGCTGTCACTATGGAATATTTGCACAACTGTGTGGCAAGACCTTATAAAATTTATGAAACAGATACTGATTTTCAATATGCTGCGGAGCTTACGTATGACGTAAGTAAAATAAGGGCTCAGGTAGCGGCACCATCAAGTGTTGATAATGTTTTTGAATTGGAAAAATATGCCGGCACTCCTGTTGACGAAGCTTATTTGGGTTCGTGTACTGGCGGTCGTCTGCAGGATCTGGCTGTAGCAGCACAGATCTTACAAGGCAGGCATATTCCTAAAACAACGAGGATGATAGTCGTGCCTGCTTCTAAAAAGGTAATGGAAGATGCAATGGAGCTTGGGTATATCCAAACTTTGATGCAGGCAGGAGCCACGATAACGGCTCCGGGCTGTGCCGCCTGTTTGGGAGTACACCAGGGGATGCTTGCAGGAGGAGAGGTTTGCATAAGTTCTACTAACCGTAATTTCCCCGGGAGAATGGGACATGTAGATGGCAGGATATTTCTGGCCTCTCCTGCTGCTGTGGCAGCTTCGGCATTAGAGGGGAAAATTACTGATCCGGCTGTATATTTGAAAACCGGCGACTGCGGGAATGGACGGTGATGGTAATGAAAACGAAAGTCAGGGGCAAAGCATTTGTTTTTGGGAAAAATATTGATACAGATCAGATTTATCCGGGTCGTTTTGTAGAATATACGGATGTAGAAGATATAAAAAAATATGCGATGTACGGCGCTGATGAGAGCTTTGTAAAAAACTTCGATCCGGGAGATATCATTGTGGCCGGAACTAATTTTGGCTGCGGTTCATCGCGTGAGCATGCGGCAATAACATTGAAAGCAGTTGGTGCTGGAGCTGTACTGGCAGAATCTTTTGGCAGGATATTTTTCCGTAATGCTATTAATTTAGGCGTACCTGTTATTACCTGCAGCGAGATCACGAAAATTATTGCAGAGGGTGATGAAGTAGAGGTTGATATTGAGGCTGGAATAATCAAAAACCTGACTACGGGAGCAACAGCTGCAGCTGTTCCGATGTCGCCTTATATTATGAACATTCTGCAGAGCGGCGGGATCAAACCTATGATCAAAGCGATGCAGGAGACTAAAAAAAGTAAGAACCGGTGACGGCGCTGTAAAATTACAATGTAAAGATTTTTTTGAATTATAATTTGCAATGTATACACACAACTTTGCTGAAAATATGGTACAATAATAACTACCGTGTTAGACATGGTAGTTATTATTTGTTTTATGGGAAAGGATGACAACAGTATGCGTATCGTATTAACTATCGTTGGCAAAGACAAGGTCGGCATTATTGCTAAAGTAAGTAATATTCTCGCTGAGCATGGCGTAAATATCCTCAATATCAATCAAAATATTATGGAGGGTTTCTTCAATATGGTTTTGATTGCTGATATGACGGGTGCTGCTGTAAAATTACAGGATCTTAAGGATATCTTTACTGCTTTAGGCAGAGATATCGGCGTTGAGATCAGAGTACAAAGCGAAGAAATATTTACGGCGATGCACCGTATCTAGGAGGCTGTCTATGTTCACGATTAAAGATATCTTGGAAACTAACCAGATGATCACGCAGAACAACCTGGATGTGCGTACGATCACTATGGGAATCAGTTTGCGCGACTGCGGTCATCCTGATATAAAAGTAACGGCACAGAAGGTATATGATAAGATCACCAGGAAAGCTGAAAAGCTTGTTCAGGTCGGCGAGGAACTGGAAATGGAGCTCGGTGTTCCGATCATTAATAAACGTATTTCTGTAACTCCTGTTTCGATGGTTGGTGAAAGCTGCGACAGCAATGATTATGTTCCGCTGGCTAAAGCGCTTGATGAGGCAGGCAAAGCAGTAGGCGTTAATTTTATCGGCGGTTTTTCTGCCTTGGTTGATAAAGGTTATACCAAAGGTGATAGAAATCTTATTTGTTCTATTCCCGAAGCTTTGGCAGTAACTGATATTGTCTGTTCCTCTGTCAGTGTCGGTTCTACTAAATGCGGGATTAATATGGATGCAGTTGCGGAAATGGGCCGTGTAATCAAAATGGCAGCAGAACGTACTGCAGACCGTGATGCTATTGGCTGTGCAAAATTGGTTGTTTTCTGTAATGCAGTGCCTGATAATCCTTTTATGGCCGGCGCTTTCCATGGTGTTACAGAGCCTGAAACTGTCATAAATGTAGGTGTCAGCGGACCCGGTGTGGTAAAACATGCGTTGGAGGCAGTGCGCGGACAGGACATTGGCGCTGTCGCAGAAACGATCAAGAAAACTGCGTTCAAAATTACTCGTGTCGGCCAATTGGTTGCACAGGAAGCCGCCCGTCGTCTGGATACGCAGTTTGGTATTATTGATTTGTCGCTGGCTCCGACACCGGCAATCGGCGACAGCGTTGCTCATATTCTGGAAGAAATAGGCTTGGAGAGCTGTGGCTGTCCTGGTACTACTGCTACTTTAGCTATGCTTAATGATGCCGTTAAAAAGGGTGGATTGATGGCTTCAAGTTATGTCGGCGGTTTGAGCGGTGCCTTTATTCCTGTCAGTGAAGACGCGGGAATGATCGCGGCTGTTGAACGCGGCAGCCTGACTTTGGAGAAATTAGAGGCCATGACCTGTGTTTGTTCCGTAGGGCTTGATATGATAGCCATTCCAGGTGATGTGACTGCTGAAACTATTTCAGCAATCATTGCTGATGAAGCGGCAATTGGAATGATCAACAATAAAACTACTGCTGTACGTCTGATACCGGTTCCGGGTAAAACTGTCGGAGAACAGGTAGAATTTGGCGGTTTGTTGGGATATGCTCCCATCATTGCCGTGAGCAAATTTAAGGCCGATGCCTTTATTGCCCGCGGTGGTCGTATTCCTGCACCGGTAAGGAGTCTGACCAACTAATGCGTAAACAACAACGTGAGGCAATTTTAGCGCTGCTGGAAGAAACTTATATGGGTACGGAAACAGCGCTGAACTATTCGACGCCTTTTGAATTGTTAGTAGCGGTAATTATGTCAGCGCAATGTACGGACGAACGTGTCAATAAGATTACAGCACGTATTTTCCCGAAATATAATACTCCTGAAAAAATGGGCGCACTTTCTCAGGAACAGCTGGAAGAAGAGATTCGTGACTGTGGACTGTTCCGATCGAAGGCTAAAAATCTGCTGGCAACCTGTAAAATGCTGACGGAAGAATATAACAGCGTTATTCCTGACACTGTCGAGGAGCTGATGAAGCTGCCGGGTGTGGGTAAAAAAACGGCTAATGTTGTCGCCAGTATTGTTTATAAGGTTCCGGCGATTGCGGTTGATACCCATGTTTTCAGAGTTTCGCACCGGTTGGGTTTAGCTAAGGGCGATGATCCGCTGGCAGTGGAGAAAGAGCTGCAGAAAGCCATTCCGAAGAATAAGTGGAGCGATGCTCATCATTGGTTGATCTGGCATGGCCGTAAGATTTGCAAGGCAAGGAAACCTTTATGCAGTGAATGCGTATTGGTAGAATTGTGTCCATACAAGGAAAAGAATTTATAAAATAAAATTGCAGACAAGCCTGTAGTGCGACTGGCACACAGGCTTGTTGTGTTTAAGGAGCAGCCGTGCAGACAAAAGAAATGATTTTGCAAAAATATTTTGGTTACAGTGAGTTCAGAAGCGGGCAGTCAGAGCTGATAGAGCAAATTTTGAACGGACGTCCTGTTGTAGCTGTTATGCCGACCGGAGCTGGAAAAAGCTTATGTTATCAGTTACCGGCGTTGATGCTGGAGGGATTGACACTGGTTGTTTCACCGTTGATTTCCTTGATGAAGGATCAGGTACGCAGTTTAGCGGAACATGGTGTAGAAGCGGCTTATTTGAGTAGCGGGATGAGTAAGCAGGAGTACGGTGCCGCCGTTTATGCTGCCCGTAATAATAAATGTAAATTGCTGTACGTTTCACCTGAACGCCTGCAGAATGAGCAGTTTAAGGCTTTTGCAAGTGAGCTGCAAATAGCGTTGGTCGTTGTTGATGAAGCACACTGCGTAGTACGATGGGGTGAATCCTTCCGACCGGCTTATATGGCAATAAAGCCGTTTTTAGACGGCCTGCCGAAGGCTCCTGTTGTTGCGGCTTTTACAGCTACTGCCACGCCGGTTGTAAGACGTGAGATAAGTAAATGCCTGGGATTAGAGCAGCCGTTAGAACTTGTGACCGGTTTTGACAGAAGCAATCTTACATTTATTGTGGAAAAACCAATGGTGAAAAGACGTTTTTTGCGTAGCTGGCTGCCGGAGCAAAACGGCTGCGGTATTATTTATTGTGCAACGCAGAAGCAGACGGAAGAAGTATGTAATGACCTCAATGCCTGGGGCTATCCAGCAGGACGTTATCATGCTGGTTTAACAATGGAAGAACGGCAGCGGAACCAGAACGCTTTCATTAAAAATGAATTGCAGGTGATGGTGGCGACTAATGCGTTTGGGATGGGTATAGATAAACCTGATGTAAGGTTTGTCTTGCATTATACTTTGCCGCTTGATGTAGAAGGCTATTATCAGGAAGCAGGAAGGGCTGGACGTGACGGCTTGCCGGCAAAATGCGTACTGCTTTTTGAACGGCGTGACATAATGCAGCAGCGGCAGCTGCTGGAATATAGCTGTGAGCAGAGAGAAAGCAGTGCGGAAGACAAAAAGCTGTGGCTGACAAATGCTTACCAAAGGCTGCGGGATATAGAAAGCTATTGTTTTACCAGAGGTTGCCTGCGTAAATATCTGCTGACATATTTTGGACAGGAAACAAATGACAGATGTGGGAATTGCAGTAATTGCAGCGGCAGTAATTGAAGGTGCTTTGTGACAAGGCAGTGAACTTATTCGTTAATGGGCAGGGAATATTTTTTGAATGCAGAATATATTAATTAAGAATTTAAGCAGGGAGGGACCGTTATGAAAATCACCTTTTTAGGTGCCACAAGAATGGTTACAGGCTCTTGTTATTTACTTGAAATAGGCAGTAAAAAAATGCTGTTGGACTGCGGTATGTTTCAAGGTTCTAAAATGATTACTGCTTTTAATGAAAAGGATTTTGTTTTTGCGCCTAATGATATTGACACAGTTGTGCTGACCCATGCTCATATCGACCACAGCGGGTTGATACCAAAGCTGATAAAACAAGGATATAAGGGTTCTGTACATTGTACGAAAACCACTTTAGAGCTGTGCACGATTCTGTTGCCTGACAGTGCTCATATTCAGGAATCTGATGCAGAGTTTGCCAACCGGAAAGGTTTGCGTGCAGGTAAATCTGTAGTAGAACCTTTGTATACTGTTGATGATGCGTATAAAGCTTTGCAGCATTTTCATACGCATGAGTTTGGTGAAATGCTTGAGGTTCTTCCGGGGGTGCAGGTTAAATTTAAAGTTGCCGGGCATATTTTAGGTTCGGCGATTGTTGAAGTTTTTGTTAATGAAGATGGCAAAACAACTAAGCTCGTTTTTACCGGAGATATTGGACAGCCTAATCAGCCGATTATCGAGGATCCGGAAGAAATTTCCGGAGCAGACTTTATAATCACCGAATCTACTTATGGCAATCGTGTGCATAAAGCCTATGACAAAGAAGCGGAGCTGTCTGAGATCATTAATGACACTGTGGCTAAAGGTGGTAATGTAGTTATTCCTGCCTTTGCTGTAGGACGTACACAGGTACTTCTTTATTATTTCCAGAAGCTTCTGCAGGAAGGTCGTATCCCTCAGGTACCAATCATTATCGACAGTCCGATGGCGAGCAAAGCTACTGCTATCACGCTTACTAATCCTCAGGAATATGACGAAGAAGCGCGGGCTTTGTATGAAATGCACGGTAACAGGCTTTTAGCGATTCCAAATCTGCGTTTCACGGCAACTGCGCAGGAATCACGGATGATTAATGAGATGCCAGGGCCTAAAATTATCGTTTCTGCCAGTGGTATGGCAGACGCAGGACGTATACTGCATCATTTGAAGCATAATCTCTGGCATGAAAACTGCTCTGTCATTATTGCCGGTTATCAGGCTGAGGGAACAATGGGACGTCGGTTGATAGAAGGTTCCAAGCAGGTTAAGATTATGGGCGAAGATATTAAGGTAAATGCCAAGATCTACAATATGAAAGGGTTTTCGGCACATGCGGACAAGGAACAGCTGCTTGAATGGTACGGTAAGATGAAACAGCCGCCGAAAGCATTTTTCGTTACACATGGTGAGTTTGATGCTGCCAGCAATTTCGCTGATGAGCTGCAGCGCCGTTTGGGTACAGCTGCTTATATCCCGCAATATGGGGATAGTGTCACGATAAATGGTACTGAATGGAATGTTACGACGTCGAATATCGTGACGACAGTTCCGGAAGTGGCGGCACTTAGAGAGTATTTGCGGCAGTTTGAGAGTTCTTATTTGCAGTATCGTACTAAAATTGAGCAGATCGTTGCTCGTGACGGTGATAAAGCAGCTGGTATACGCAAAAAGATGGAAAAAATCAGAAAATATGTGGATGACATGCTGTCATCGCTGTAGGGTTTTCAGTAAAGGAGTTTTTGAAAAATATGAATTATGTTAGTTTGTGTAAAAGATTGGCTGTTTGTACTGCTTTAGGTATAGCGTTATCCTTGCCGGTTGGAGCAGTTTGGAATACAATGCAGCCTCAGTTGGCTTATGCTGAAGAATACAGCAGCCTGCGTGGAAATATTATTGAAAATGCGTATCTTTTAGTTGGAACCCCTTTTAAAATGGGCGGCAGTTTTCCGTCAGAAGGATTTGATGGTTCCGGTTATGTGCAGTATGTTTTTGGTGAAAGTGGTATCGCGTTGCCGCGAACTGTTGATGAGCAATATGATGTAGGCAGGAGAATCGGAAAAGATGATCTGCTTCCGGGTGATCTGGTATTTTATAGCACTGATGGCCCAGGAGCGACCTTCTGCGGTATTTACAGCGGAGATGGTAAATTCATTTATGCCGGTACTAAAAATGGCGTAATTGAAGGTGAAGCGTTTGGTCCTTATTGGGATGAACGTTTTTATGGGGCCAGAAGGATCATTGATTGAGATGGTAGTTTTTATTTAGAATGATCAATAAAAAATACAGCCGCTTTTTGAAAGCGGCTGTATTTTTTTGTATTATGCCAAAGTAGTATAAAAACAATACATTTGTACAAGAAAAAACAGAAAGATAAAATAATTTTAAAAATATATTGACATAGTGTTAAGGTGTTGTTATACTTATTTCAATGTTTCGACAAATCATCAGGTTACAGGTTATGACTGGGAATGGACAGTGGAAGGCTTTCAGAAAGCCGGCGGTAGATGCGAGCCGGTAAGCGTGGAAATAAGTCCTCTCACCCAGGAACTCTTTTTCTGAGGGCGAATGTAGGGAAAAGCGCAGGGCTGCGTTAAAGGCCTCAGAGTATAATTTAGGGTGGTACCGCGTACTTAACGCCCCTATCGGCTATGCCGGTAGGGGCTTTTTTGTTGAATTTGTTGGGCAGCAAGGGAGGGGAATTTATGAACAAGCAGCGTAAAATGTTGCGTGAACGTCTGCTGAGGTCAGAGATTTTGGTTTTGCCGGGTGTTTATGATGCTTTGACGGCAAAAATTGCGGCAGAAGTAGGGTTTGATGCACTGGTTATGGGAGGTTATAGTATCGCTGCCTCCAGATTAGGGCAGCCGGATGTAGGTTACCTTTCGATGACTGAAATGGTGCAGGCTGTGAAATGTATTGTGGATGCCACAGAATTACCGGTATTTGCCGATGGTGATACTGGTTACGGAAATGCGTTAAGCGTACGGAGGACGATGCAGGAATATGAAAAAGCCGGAGCAGCTGCAGTGCTTTTTGAAGATCAGGTATGGCCTAAACGTTGTGGACATATGGTCGGTAAGCAGGTCATAGATGCATCTGAGCATGCGAAAAAACTGCGGGCGGCTGCTGATGCCAGAACTGACGAGGATTTTTTACTGATTGCCAGAACTGATGCGAGGGCTGTGAATGGACTGGAGGATGCTGTTGAACGCGGCAAATTGTATTTAGATAACGGCGCTGAAGCTTTGTTTATAGAAGCGCCGCAGGATATAAGAGAATTAGAAGCTGTTACGAAAGCTTTTCCAGATACCATACTGATAGCTAATATGATCGAAGGCGGCAGGACACCGAACCTGACTGCAAAAGATTTGGAAAATATAGGATTTAAAATAGTGTTCTGGCCCTGCAGTGCCTTATACGTCATTACGCAGGCTTTTAAAGAAGCAATGACAGTGCTGCATCAAACGGGGACGACTAAGGCCTATGAAGATAAAATGATGCATTTTACTGATTTTAACAGGTTCATCGGTCTTGATGATTATATGAAGCTGGAGAAACTCTATAAATAAAAAATTATGAGGTGAGAGTAATGAAAATGTCCCAAATGTTTAAAACTACTTTGGCTGCCGCTATGATTATGGCATTGGCAGTAACGGCCGGCTGCGGTGGGGGCGGAGATAAAAAATCTGCCGGCAGCGAAAAGGTGACTTTGAAACTGGCTCACAATTTGCCAACGGCACATCCGCTGGCCCAGGGAATGGAGGCTTTTAATAAAAAGCTTACTGAAAAATCCAACGGCACTATTACACTGAACATCTATCCTTCCGGACAGCTGTTCAACGATAAAAGTATGAATGACGCAATTATGTCTGGTGGCATTGATATGGGGCTTAATTCCACAGCAATGTGGTCAACTGTTATTCCGGCAATGGAAGTTTTTGACGTACCGTTTCTGTTCCCAAGTTATGAAAAAGTCGATCATGCCATCGACGGAGGCTTGGGTGATAAATTAGCAGGCGAATTGAAGAAGAAGGGTGTGCGTCCTGTGATCTGGGCTGATTATGGCTTTGTGCAGTTCGCTAACAGCAAAAAGGAAATCACTAAACCTGAGGATTTTGCAGGACTGAAGCTGCGTGGTTATGGTGAGCTGCCTTCAGAAACGATTAAAGCACTTGGTGCTTCTCCTGTAACTATGGGATCAGGTGAAGTTTATATGGCCATTCAGCGCGGTGTTGTTGATGGACAAACTTCTGGAACTACAGCTATGTATGACCGTAAAATGTTTGAAGTTACCAAATATCTGACTATTACTAATCATGCTTATCCTGAGTTTATTCTGGCGATGAATGAAAAATCTTTTCAAAGACTGACTCCGGAACAGCAAAAAATAGTAACCGACGCTGCAAATGAAGTGCGTGACGAACTGCGTAAAAATGCTAAAGCAGAGGATATGGCTGCTTTAGAGAAATTAAAAGAAAAAGGTATGCAGGTTTACGTTGTTCCTGAGGCTGAGCTGCCGGCATGGCAGTCTGCTACTAAACCAGTTTGGGATATTTTTGTTAAACATACTGGGGATCTTGGTAAGGAATTGATCGAAATATGCAGTAAACAATAGATAAATTCTTAATTGACCGCTGCCATAAGCGGCAGCGGTTTTTATTTTGGAAAAGAATGAGAGGAAAAAGACTTGAAAAGCGCGCTCGAGGTCTATGAAAAATTTTTGAACGCTATTACTAAAGCAGTTGGCGTCATTGCCGGCATTCTATTGCTGCTGCCGGCGTTGATGGTCTTTTATGAAGTTGTGATGCGAGGTTTGTTCAATGCGCCGACAGAATGGTCAATAGAACTTTCTGTATATTGTGTTTTAGTAGCAGGTTTTTTAGGGATGTCCGTTACTTATGCTGCTGGCAAGCACATCCATGTCGATATTGTTTTAAGCCATTTATCAGCACGTACCCGTTGTTATATCGAACTTTTTACAACTATTGTTGGTATTTTTTTCTGTGCCGTATTTGTAATGCAGTCTTTGGATATGGCATTGCTTTCATATGAGATGGATAATACTTCACCAAGTACTCTGCGAACTCCTATGTGGATTCCTCAGATGTCGCTGCCGATCGGTATGGGGCTGTTGCTATTACAGTTTGTACGTACTCTGCTTATAGATATTCAAAAAATCAGCAGCGGTGAATTCAGTAAGGAGGCGGAATAAGATGCTTGTTATTTTTACCGTTATCTTACTGGGACTTTTGGTTTTGGGACTGCCGGTAGCCTTCTCACTGGGAACGGCGGGACTTTTCGGTATGTTTGCTTTTATGGGCGGAGGATCTTCTTTGGCCCAGATACCGATTTTGGCTTACAAATCTTTGGATGATTTCGTGTTAACGGCTGTCCCGTTATATATTTTAATGAGCCAGATTCTTTTAACAGGCAAAGTTGGCAACGATTTATTTGAGCTGGGCAATAAATGGTTGCGTCATTTGCCTGGGGGGTTAGGTGTAGCTACAGTTTTTGCCTGTGCAATTTTTGCTGCGATTACAGGCTCGTCTGTTGCCTGCGCCGTTACTATTGGTGCTATTGCCATTCCTGAGATGCTGTCCCGTGGTTATGAAAGAACGTTAGTTCTAGGAGCTGTTGCAGCAGGTGGGACCTTAGGCATTCTGATCCCGCCATCGATACCAATGATTTTGTATGGCGCTATTACTGGTGAATCGGTAGGTCAGTTGTTTATGTCCGGCGTTGTACCGGGGGTTATTTTGACACTGCTGTTTATTGCTGTGGTTGTTTACAGCTCAAGAAAGCTGCCTTTGCAGGAAGCGGCCAGCTGGGAGGAACGTTTTCAGGCGCTAAGAAGTTCTTTTTGGGGACTGCTGCTGCCGGTGCTTGTCGTTGGCGGTATTTATACGGGAGCGTTTACTCCTACTGAAGCTGCTGCTATAGGTACGGTTTACAGTTTGTTTATTACTTTTGTTATTTACCGTACGCTTGGTCTGAAGGATATTCCGGAAATTTTGCTGGATACAGTCAAAACGACCTCGATGATTTTCGCGATTATGATCGGCGCAACTTTATTTGGTTTCGTTTTAACTATTCTGCAGGTTCCGCAGGCTTTGACGAGCCTGGTTGCCGAAATGGAAACCAGCCGATGGATAGTCTTTATCGCAATTAATATTCTGCTGTTGGTTTTGGGATGTATTTTGGAATCTATCTCCATTATTTTTATCACTTTGCCGATTTTGTATCCTATTATCATGAAATTGGGCTTCGATCCGATCTGGTTCAACGTTGTGATGTTGATCAATCTGGAGCTGGCTCTTATCACGCCGCCGGTTGGAATGAATCTGTTTGTTTTGCAGGGCATCAGCCCAGATAGTAAAATGACACAGATCATCAAAGGTGTTATTCCTTTTGGCATTATTATGGCGCTGGAAATTTTGCTGCTGTGTTTCTTCCCGGAGATAGCTACATGGCTCCCCGGTATAGTAAAATAGCGGTTTTTGTTGACATAGTAAGTTAAAAAGAATATAATTAATTAGTCATAGTGAAGGATGCTTATTGACAAGCATCCTTCATTAATTTTAGAGTAGTTTTATTTGACCGCAGGCTTTTGTTGTATATGGCATAGCTCGGTTTGGATTTACAGGCGGTATGCCGTCTGCTCAAAAGAGAGGAAGATAGGATTTATGTTAAGAAATGATTTACGCAATATTGCCATTATTGCCCACGTTGACCATGGCAAGACTACCCTCGTAGACGCAATGCTCAAACAAAGCGGTATTTTCCGTGCTAACGAGCATGTCGAAGAACGTGTAATGGATTCCAACGCTTTGGAACGTGAACGCGGTATTACTATTTTAGCTAAAAATACAGCTGTTATGCACAAAGATACTAAAATCAATATTCTTGATACCCCCGGCCATGCTGATTTCGGCGGTGAAGTTGAACGCGTGCTTACTATGGTCGATGGCGTATTATTGCTGGTTGATGCTTATGAAGGGCCTATGCCGCAGACTAAGTATGTTTTGCGCAAAGCGCTGGAACAGCATCTGAAACCAATTGTAGTTATCAATAAAATTGACCGTCCTGACCAACGTGTTGAAGAGGTTATTGATGAAGTTTTAGACCTTTTCATTGAGCTTGGTGCTGATGATGATCAACTGGAATTCCCGGTAGTATTGACTTCTGCCCGTAATGGTATTGCTAAATTAACTATGGAAGAAGAAAGCGACAATTTAGAAGCTTTGTTCAAAGTGATTTTGGAAAATATTCCCGCTCCGGATGTTGAAGTAGACGCACCTTTGCAAATGCTGGTCAATACCTTGGATTATGATGATTATGTAGGACGTATCGTTGTCGGTCGTGTGATCCGCGGTACTATCCATAACGGTGAAACTATTACTTTGATGGATGAAGAGGGCGAGCGTAAAGCGAAGATCGGCCGTCTGTATACCTATGAAGGCTTGAAACGTGCTGAGACGCAGGAAGTTGGAGCCGGCGACATCGTTGCTTTGATCGGTTTGGCAGATGCCAATATCGGCGATACTATCGCTGATGCAGAAAGTCCTGAAAAATTAAAAGGCATCAGTATTGATGAGCCTACGCTGTCGATGGTATTCTCTGTTAATAACAGTCCTTTTGCAGGTCGTGAAGGTGAATATGTTACCAGTCGTCATCTTCGTGACCGTTTGTTTAAAGAAATCAAAACTAATGTTTCGATGCGTTTAGAAGAAACCGAAAGTCCAGATGCATTTATTGTTTCCGGACGTGGTGAGCTGCATTTGTCTGTATTGATCGAAACTATGCGCCGTGAAGGTTATGAGCTGCAGGTCGGCAAACCTAAAGTAATCATGCATCATGATGAAACCGGTACTTTACAGGAGCCTATGGAAGCTTTAACAATTGACGTTCCGCAGGAATTTATGGGAGCTGTTATGGAAGGGCTGGGACTGCGTAAGGCTGAACTGACTAACATGACAGAGATGGCCGGCTACCTGCGTATGGAATTTGTGATCCCCGCCCGCGGACTTATTGGTTTCCGTAACCAGTTCCTGACAGATACTAAAGGTAACGGTGTTATGAATCATGTGTTCGCAGGTTATGCTGATTATAAAGGCGAGATCCCCGGACGTACAAGAGGCAGCCTGGTTGCTTTTGAAAACGGCGAAACTACATCCTACGGTATAGGCAACGCGCAGGAACGCGGGAATATGTTCATCATTCCTGGCGAACAGGTCTATGAAGGGCAGATCATTGGTGAAAACAGCCGTGATGATGATATGGATGTCAATCCCTGTAAAAAGAAACATGTCAGCAATATGCGTGCCAGCGGCAGCGATGATACTATTCGTCTGATTCCGCCTAAGACGTTCTCTTTAGAGCAGGCTTTGGAGCATATCAACGATGATGAACTGGTTGAAGTTACTCCGAAGAATATTCGGATGCGTAAAAAGATTCTTGATCGTGTTGAGCGTGGTCGTCAGCGTTCCCGTAACAAAGCATAATAATACAAAAATAAAAATTTTTCTAAAAAAAGAAGGATTTTGAGAATTTATGTAGAAGTAGGCAGTTAGCATATCTGACAACAAGGACGTTTGGAGGCGTAAAAGATGGATTTAAAAAATGCTGCACGTAAGCTTTGGCATAGCGATGTAGAAGAAGATCAAGTTTATAGCGGTCCGTACTTAGTTAAAGGCGGTCATATGGATATTTTGGTGCGCTCTCCGCGTCAATTCAGCGACGTACGCGAGTATGCTGATTCTTTAATGAGCGGTGCGACACTGATGGTATCTTTCGATGCTGTTGATTCTGCAATGAAAAACCGTATTTTTGACTATTTGAACGGTGTAAGTTACATTATTGGCGCAACTGTTTCTAAGGTCAGCGAAAATTTGCTGATGTACGCTCCAAATCATGTTGAAGTTGATAAGGAAGCTGTTAAAAAAAGTACTCGTTCTTGGTTAGGCAGATAGCACGCACTCATCTATAAAATATTAAAAGCTCATTCCTTTTTGGAATGAGCTTTTTTTACGTTAAGGCAGCTGCTGTTTATAATTTTCGCCAAGCTTTTTGATAAAACCGGCAAAGAGAATTGCTTCACCCTGCTCGTTATATTGCATCTGTCCGCGGCAGCGCACCCAAATCCATTTACCTTCTTTGTTTTGAGCACGATATTCAACATAGTGAATGTTGGCGCGTCCGTCTAAAATTTCCTGGTTGGATGCTAAAAAAGCGCTTTGATCATCTGGATGAACCTTGGCGCCCCAGATGGCGGCAGCATTTTTGATGTATTCGCCAGGCAGAGCAAATTCTTCAACCATGGTTTTGGGATAATGGAAAACATCACTTTGGACGTCACAAACGTAGAGATAATCGTCGGTGCTGTTAACTAAAGCATCGTAGAGATATTCTGCCTGATAAGAAAAACTGTTTTTTTCAGACGGGTCAGACTGTTTTTGCAGGCTAGCGTTCTGCTGGCGTTTAAGTATATGATAAGAACGTTTCTGCTCATACATTTTTTCGTCGACACGGTTTAAAATATCAGTAAGAGAGTAATTGCTTGTAGGCTGAACTTCTAAAAGGCCATAGGTGAAAGATGGTTCATAGGGCAGAGCATTTTTTTGTGCTGAATTTTTTAGTTCAATTAGGACTTTTTGCAGTATTTCCTTAACATTTTGCAGCGAATGTTCTGTAAAAACGACAATAAATTCATCGCCGCTGAGCCGGAAAAATATATCGCCGCTGCCCAGGTATTTTTTAAAAGTCTGGCATATAGTGATAATAAGCTTATCGCCTTCACTGTGTCCATAATTGTCATTGACCTGTTTGAGTGAGTTTATATCAAACATACAGGTTATAAAACCATGGCAATTCTGATGAGCTGCTTTAATCAATTTTTCCAGAAGCTCTTTGCCTGCACGTCTGGTCAGTGTATTGGTCAGTTCATCAAAACAGGCATCATGGAAAGCTTTTTTGGAATCTGTTATATCTATAGATTGCTGCAGATGTACGATTGAGCCGTCAAACCAATTAATAAGGCTGTCATGGTTTTCGTAAATACGTCCGGTTTTAGAATTGACTTCTTCCCAGTGAATAGTCTTATTAGAAGACGGATCACGCAGTAATTTGGAAACAGGGCAGAAGTTACAGCGTTGGGACATGTTCTGTTGCAATACCTGCCAGCATATTTTACCTTCAGGTGCTTTTAAGGCAAAACGGTCTTTCATCGTTTGGTTCATAAAGAGAATTTTATTAGTGTGGATATCAGTTACGTAGATGAGGTTATTCATGCCATTGATAATTGAAGTATAGACTTTCTGCTGTAATGCAGTTTGTTCAAAGGCATGCTTTTTTACAAAATATGCGCATAATATATTTACAACAGCAGTTAAACTGTCAGTGCTGAATTGCTGAAAATTGATTGCTTTTTCGTTTAATTCTAAAGCTGCAAAACCATAGAGATAATCGTCAAAGCGCAGCGGATAAACTGTGGTTGGTCTTATATTATCGTTGTAACCGCATTCTGTTAATATGTGACTGAAATCTTTGCAGTTGATTTCAGTCTTGAGCTTTAACTTTTTTGCGATAAGGTGAGCTTTATGGCTTAACAAAGACTGCTGTTGGGAAAGGGCTTCATTTGGATAGTGAAAAGCAGCCTGAAAATGTTTTTCGTTGCGCAGTTGAATCACAGAAATATGAGATAAATATTCTGTGAGACCAAGTGTTTTTTCTAAACTGGCAAGAAGATCATAAAAAGTATTTTTAAAAGAATATAACTTATCATATGCCTGTAAGAATTGTTGAGATTGTTTTAAATTATCAGTGCTATAGTCAGCCATATGTATCATTCCTGTCTGTTAGGGTGTATTTATAATATTATAGCACTTTCAAGATATGAATGAAATATATAAACTAAAGCAAAAATAAAATAACGAAAGCTTTAATTAAGATGAGATAAAGCGTGTTTTGGAGAAAATAAAAAGCCTGCTCAAAAGAGCAGGCTTTAATCGCTGTAGAGATTAGTCCATAGCATTGACTTTTTTAGCAAGTCTTGATTTTTTGCGGTTTGCAGCATTCTTATGGATAATACCTTTACGAGAAGCTTTATCAATCAAACCGGTTGCAGTTGCAAAAGTTGCTTTTGCTTCTTCTGGAGAGCCGGTCTCGGTTACAGCAACTACTTTACGAGCTGCATTGCGGATAGCAGCCTTGATCGGAGCATTTTTTGCACGACGTTCTGCGTCGGTTTTTACACTACGAATGGAAGATTTAATGTTCGGCAACGAATTCACCTCCTACAATTAAATACGTTTACTAAAGTATTCTACCACGAAGGAGTTAATTCTGCAAGGGATTTCTGCAAATTATTCCACAAAAGACTTTATTTGATAATTTTGGTAGCGATACGCTCGGGTTTAATGTCGGCAAAAGAACGTTTTTCAAGCGGTTTGGCCGGATAACCCAAGGCCAAAGCTGAAACAGGTTTGAAGCCTTCCGGCAGTTCAAGGCTGGCTACAAATTGAGGACTTTGCGGAATACGATTTAAAAGAGCCCAAAGATAAACTGAACCAAGGCCGATATCAGTAGCAGCCAATTGCATATTTTCAAGAATACAGCCAACATCAGCTATGTAAACCATCTGGCCGTCATCTTTAGGTTTAGCTGAAATGACGATTAAAGTAGGGGCGCCGTAAAACGGATTGTATTTGGGGTTTCCGAAAGCTTGACCGCAGTATTCTGCAAAGTTTTCGAGAATTTTGGGATTTTGCACAACAGAAATATATAGTTCGTCATATGCTCCATGACCAACAGGAGAAGCCCAGCCGGCGGCTAAAACTGTTTGCAGCTGGGAATCGCTTATTTGTTCTGGTTTGTAGACTCTGGTAGAGCGGCGGGTTGCAATAGCGGTTAAGGTATCCATAATATAACTTCCTTTCTTGTAATAATTCTTTTATTATTACTTATATTGTAACAGGTTGATGCTTTGATTTGCTGTAAATTATTTGTGAAGTGACTAAAAACACCATTATATATACTTTCATAATCTTTAACATAAATATTTTTTGTTACAGCAGCTTTTATTTATAAGTGCTTTACTAATAAGAGTTAGTATTTGCTTAATTACCGGCAAAAATGATATAATATTTTGCAGTGAATTTACGGCGGATGTTCCGCTTTAGCAAGATTATATATGAAGGAGAATATGATGGACCAGAATAAGATCCGTAATTTTTCTATAATTGCCCATATCGATCACGGTAAATCTACTTTGGCAGACAGATTGATAGAATATACCGGTACTTTAACTAAACGCGAGATGGAAGCACAGATCCTCGATTCAATGGACCTTGAACGTGAACGCGGTATTACAATCAAAGCGCAGGCCGTGCGCAGCAGCTATAAGGCTAAGAATGGCGAAGAGTACATGCTTAATTTCATTGATACTCCAGGGCATGTTGATTTTACATATGAGGTATCGAGAGCTTTAGCTGCATGCGAAGGTGCTTTGCTTGTTATTGATGCTACGCAGGGGATTGAAGCTCAGACTTTGGCTAATGTCTATTTGGCTTTAGATAATGATTTGGAAATTATCCCGGTTATTAATAAAGTCGATCTTCCCAGTGCTGATCCTGACCGAGTCAAGCATGAGATAGAAGAGGTTATCGGGATCGATGCATCAGAGGCCGTTTTGACGAGTGCGAAGACAGGTTTGGGTATTGAAGATGTACTTGAAGCTATTGTTGCTAAAGTACCGGCACCTTCCGGTATAAGTGACAGCCCTTTAAAAGCTTTGGTATTTGATTCTAAATTTGATGCGTATAAGGGTGTCGTTTTATATGTGCGTGTTATTGACGGACGTATAAAACCTGGTATGAAAATTAAAATGATGGCTACCAATGCTGAATTTGAAGTAACAGAGGTTGGTGTTTTTAAACCTAATCTTGTTAATGTTGATTCATTGGAGGTTGGGCAGGTTGGATTTTTTGCTGCAGCAATCAAAAATGTTAAAGACGCACGTGTCGGGGATACAGTTACTGATGCCAATAATCCGGCAGCCGAAGCACTGCCTGGTTATCGTAAAGCTACGCCGATGGTTTTCTGTGGTCTGTATCCGGTAGAAAACTCAGATTATGATAATTTACGGGATGCGCTTGAAAAACTACAGCTCAACGATGCCTCACTGGTTTTTGAACCGGAAACATCAGTAGCGCTTGGATTTGGTTTTCGCTGTGGTTTTTTAGGTCTGCTGCATATGGATGTTATCAAGGAACGTCTGGAGCGTGAATATAATCTAACGCTGATTACAACGGCTCCAAACGTTATTTACCAGGTATTTCGCACCAATGGTGATGTGGAATTGGTTGATAATCCGTCTAATTTCCCTGATCCAACAGTGATCGACCATGTAGAAGAACCTTACGTTAACGCTACAATTATTGTACCTAAAGACTATGTTGGTGCAGTAATGGAGCTTTCTCAGGAAAAACGCGGTGAGTATGAAAATATGACCTATTTAGATGAAACACGTGTTATGATTCACTATGCACTTCCGCTTAGTGAGATAATTTATGATTATTTTGATCGGTTGAAGTCAGTAACCAGAGGTTATGCTTCTTTGGACTATGAGCTGGCCGGTTATCGTGCTTCCAGCTTGGTAAAGGTAGATATTTTGCTGAATGGAGAACCGGTGGATGCCCTGTCAGCTATAGTACACCGTGAAAAAGCTGTTTCCAGGGGACGTCAGCTGGTAGAAAAACTGCGCAGTCTTATTCCGCGTCAGATGTTTGAGATACCTGTACAGGCTGCCATAGGTAATAAAGTTATTGCCCGCGAAAATGTAAGAGCGATGCGCAAAGACGTATTGGCTAAGTGTTATGGCGGTGATATCAGCCGCAAGCGCAAATTGTTGGAAAAACAAAAAGAAGGTAAGAAACGCATGAAGCAGGTCGGCAGTGTAGAGCTGCCGCAAGAAGCTTTTATGGCGATTTTGAAGATGGATTAAAATGCAAAAATGGAAACAAATCCAGGGGGTATATATACATACCCCTTTTTGCTTGCAAAAATGTTTATATTGTGACTTTGCTTCATATGCAGGTGCTGACACAGAAACTATGGAAAAGTATGTTGATGCTGTCTGCAGTGAAATAATGATGCGCAGCAATGAAGTGACTATTGCAGATCAGGCCACGCTGTATTTTGGCGGCGGGACTCCCTCGTTGCTTTCGGAAAAGCTTTTGGCGAAACTGGTAGAAGCTTTGCAAAAAAATGGATGCTGGCTGCAGCCGGCAGAGGCAACGATTGAAGTTAATCCCGGTACTGCCGATTTGGATAAGCTGCGTTTTTTTAAAGATTTGGGATTTGATCGTATAAGCTTTGGTGTTCAAAGTCTTAACGATGCCGAACTTCGGGCTGTTGGCAGGATACATACGGCCAACGAGGCTTTAGACGCTATTACAATGGCAGAGAAAGCTGGTTTTACACGAGTCAGTGCTGACCTTATTTATGGCTTGCCGGAGCAGTCCCTTCAAACGCTGAAGACCAGTCTGCAGAATTTAACAGCGGCAGGGTTGCAGCATTTGTCGGTATATGGTTTGACGATTGAAAAAAATACGCCTTTGGCAGGTATGCTGGACAAAGGAAAAGTTGAGTTGCCGGACGAAGATTGTCAGCTGGCAATGTATGAATTGGTACAGGAGTATCTGGAAGCACAGGGACTGCATAGATATGAGATTTCAAATTATGCAGTGTCAGGTCAGGAGTCAAGGCATAACCTTGTTTACTGGCATTATCTGCCGTATTTGTCTTTTGGCAGTTCCGCCTGCAGCTTTAATGGCAGTCAACGTTTTACAGCAACAGATTCTGTAACTGATTATATTGAAAGTATTCAAAGTGGCAAAAGTTGTGGAGGCTTTGAAGATCTGACAAAAGAAATGCAGCTGTCAGAATATTTATTTATGGGTTTACGGACGACGGTAGGGATAGATTTAATAGAAACTGAACAACGTTTTGGCTGTGATGTAATGTTAGAATTTGGGGTTGAATTAGAAAAATTTATTAGAGGAAATTTAGTATTCTGTGATATTGAGCATAGGCGGATGAGGCTGACGGAGCAAGGGATGCGCTTTAGCAATGAAATTTTTGAAATCTTTGTGAAGTAAGAAAAATTGGTTGACAACTGTTAAGGTCAGTGCTATTCTAATACCAAGATGTTAGCACTCTAATGAGATGAGTGCTAACAATCGAGTTGGAGGTGGGATCGTGTTAAACGAAAGAAAGAAAAAGATCCTGCAAATTATCATAGAAGACTACATTTCATCGGCTGAGCCGGTTGGCTCACGTACTATTGCCCGCAAGTATGACTTAGGGCTCAGCCCGGCAACGATCCGTAATGAGATGTCAGACCTTGAGCTTCTGGGTTATTTGGAACAGCCGCATACTTCAGCGGGACGTATTCCATCTGCTCAGGCTTATCGTTTTTATGTAGATGCCCTGATTGAACCGGGGACATTGACAGATAATGATATGGCATTAATAGATGGCTGGTATAATGAACGTCGTCGTAACATTGATGATATTTTCCAGTCGACAGCCAAGATCTTGCCACGTATGACACAGAATGTTTCTATGGTTTTGACTAACCAGCAGACGATTGCAAATTTCTGTTATTTAAAATTTTTACCGCTTGACAGTCAGCATGCTATTTTATGTATCGTTGCCGATGATGGCAGTATAGATACGAATGTTGTTGATATTCCTTTAGGTATGTCTTCTGAAGAGATGGATTATCTGGCTGGTAAAATGAGCAAATTGCTGGAAGATCGCAATCTTAGCGATATTTCTGTGGAGATTTTGCAGAATGTCCATACAGATGTGGTCGAGGATAAACTCATTTTTTCATCATTACTGCAGGCTGTACGTAAAATGACGGGGCGCAGGCAGGAACAGAAGGTATTTTTAGGCGGAACAAAGCAACTGCTTAATCAACCGGAATTCCGTGATGTGGAAAGAGTCAGAAACCTGCTTGGTATATTAGAAGAAGAAAAGGTCCTGAAGGATCTTTTGCAAGGTGGTGAAGATTCAGGCCTTAAGGTAACGATAGGTTCTGAAAATAAATTTACCGGTATTCAGGATTGCAGTATGGTTCAGGCTACTTATCGTCTGAATGGTCAGATCGTAGGTACGATGGCAGTATTAGGTCCAACCCGTATGGAATACGGTAAGGTCATTTCTGTAATGGATTACCTGCATAAATATCTGAAAACAATTTTAGATAAGTAAAAAGACTATAAGGAGGAAGTGTTTTGCAAACAGAAGATTTGAAGGAAAGCTCAAAGCAAACAACTGCCGAAGAAACACCTCAGCAGGAAGCTCAAACGAATACAGCCGATGCTGCTAATGGAGTCGATGAGACTGCCGGGAAAAAGAGTGAGGGAGCTGCTGGAGAAAAAACTCCTGAACAGGATGAAAAGGATGTTAAGATCGAAGAACTGCAGAACCGTATTTTAAGGCTGCAGGCAGATTTTGATAATTTCCGCCGACGCAATACGTCCGAACGTGAACAGCTGGCAACTTTTGTTACCGCTGATGTTGTCGGAAAATTTTTAAAGGTGTTGGATAATTTTGAACGTGCTGAAGACGCCGCCAGAAAATCTGATGATGCCGCCGGAATTTATTCAGGTATTGAAATGATTAGGCGTCAGTTCGAGCAGACTTTTAAAGATTTGGGCGTAGAAGAAATAAAAGCACAGGGCGAAAAATTTGATCCTGAGATGCATGAGGCTGTGATGAGGGGGCAAAATCCCGATATGGATGATGACACTGTAGAGATGGTTCTGGAAAAGGGCTATAAATTACGTGATAAAGTTATCCGGCACAGCAAAGTTAAAGTTATCAGCAACGAATAGTTGCCATATAAATTAAAATTAACATATAAACCCGAGGAGGAATAAATCATGTCTAAAGTAATTGGTATTGACTTAGGTACTACTAACTCTGTAGTAGCAGTAATGGAAGGCGGCGAACCTACCGTTATCACTAATCAGGAAGGCAGCCGTTTAACTCCGTCCGTAGTTGGTTTTTCCAAAAACGGCGAACGTTTAGTTGGTCAGCTGGCAAAACGTCAGGCAGTATCCAACACTGACAGAACTATTAGTTCTATTAAACGTCATATGGGTACTGACTATAAAGTAGAAATCGACGATAAAAAATATTCTCCGGAAGAAATTTCCGCGATGATTCTGCAAAAGTTGAAAGAAGATGCTGAAAAATATTTAGGTGAAAAAGTAACTCAGGCAGTTATTACTGTTCCTGCTTACTTCTCTGACAGTCAACGTCAGGCAACTAAAGATGCCGGCCGTATCGCAGGCTTGGAAGTTCTCCGTATCATCAACGAGCCTACTGCTGCATCTTTGGCGTATGGTATTGATAAAAGCGACGACCATACCGTTATGGTTTATGACCTTGGCGGCGGTACTTTCGACGTATCTATCCTTGATGTAGGTGACGGTGTTTTTGAAGTAAAAGCTACTAACGGTGATACTCATTTAGGCGGCGATGATTTTGACCAGAAAATCGTTGACTGGATGGTTGCTGAATTTAAGAAAAATGAAGGCATTGATCTGAGTAATGACCGTATGGCTATGCAGCGTTTGCGTGAAGCCGCTGAAAAAGCAAAAATCGAGTTATCCGGTGTTTTGACTACTAATATCAACCTGCCGTTTATTACTGCCGGTGCTGAAGGTCCGAAGCATTTGGATATGGATCTGACTCGTGCAAAATTTGACGAATTGACTGCTGATCTCGTTGAACGCACAATGGAGCCGACCCGCAAGGCTATGGCTGACGCCGGCCTGTCTGCTTCTGATATCAATAAAGTTATCTTGGTAGGCGGTTCTTCCCGTATTCCTGCTGTACAGGAAGCTTTGAAAAAATTTATCGGTAAAGAGCCTTACCGTGGTGTAAACCCTGACGAATGTGTTGCCGTTGGTGCTGCCATTCAGGCCGGCGTTTTGGCAGGTGAAGTAAAAGACGTGCTTTTACTTGACGTAACTCCGTTGTCTTTGGGTATAGAAACTTTGGGTGGTGTGTTCACAAAGATCATTGAACGTAATACTACCATCCCGACTTCCCGTAAGCAGGTCTTCTCTACTGCTGCTGATAATCAGCCTTCAGTTGATATCCATGTACTGCAGGGTGAACGTGAAATGGCTGCCGATAATAAAACTCTGGGACGTTTTGAGCTTTCCGGCATCCCGGCTGCTCCTCGTGGAGTACCGAAGATCGAAGTTGCTTTCGATATCGATGCTAATGGTATCGTAAATGTAAGCGCTAAGGATCTTGGTACCGGTAAAGAACAAAAAATCACTATTACGTCTTCAGGTACTTTGGAAAAAGACGAAATCGACCGTCTGGTAAAAGAAGCAGAGGCTAATGCTGAAGCTGATAAAAAACGTAAAGAAGGCGTTGAAGTACGTAATAATGCTGACTCCCTGTGCTATCAAGCCGAAAAGACCATTAAAGATATGGAAGGCAAAGGCTCTGAAGAATTGATTGGAAAAGTACAGGCAGCGCTTGATACTTTAAAAGAGACTCTGAAAGGCGAAGATATGGAAAAAATCAAAGCAGATACTGAAGCTTTGACCAAACCTCTTTATGAACTTTCCGCAGAGCTGTACAAACAAACTGAAGCTGCTAAAGGTGCTGAAGGTACTGAAACAGCCGAGGGCGCAAAAAAAGCTGATGACGATGTTGTTGACGCCGAAGTGGTTGACGAAGACAAAAAATAATCGGCTTAGGATGGTGTAAACTTTGAGTAAAAAAGATTATTATGACGTGCTAGGCGTGTCTAAAACCGCTACAGCAGATGAAATAAAAAAAGCATACCGCAAACTGGCACGTCAGTATCATCCTGATGTGAATAAAGATAATCCGGAAGCGGCTGAGAAATTTAAAGAAGCGTCCGAGGCTTACAGTGTACTCAGCGATGAGCAGAAACGTGCCCAATATGACCAGTTTGGACATGCTGCTTTTGAAAACGGCGGTGCCGGCGGTGCTGGTGGATTTGGGGGCTTTGAAGGTTTCGGCGGTTTTGGCGGCGGAGGCATGGAAGATATTTTTGATATGTTCTTCGGCGGGCAGGGCCGCGGCTCGCGTGGTTCTAATGCCGGTCCTCAGCGCGGTGCTGATTTACGCTTTGACCTGGAAATCACTTTTGAAGAAGCTGCGTTTGGTTTAGAACGTGAGATCAGTTTATATCGTGACGAACAATGTCCGCATTGTCATGGGAATGGTGCGGAACCTGGTTCTAAAGTTGAAACTTGCCCTGAATGTCACGGAAGTGGCGAGATCCGTTTTACTCAAAACACTATGTTCGGACAGATGACCAATGTACGGCCATGTCCTAAATGTCATGGTGAAGGCAAGATCATCAGCGAACCATGTAAGGAATGTCGCGGACAGGGCACTGTTAAAAAGAATAAGAAACTTAAAGTCAAGATCCCTGCAGGTGTTGACAACGGTTCCCGCCTGCGGGTAGCCGGAGAAGGCGAAGCAGGGGTTAAAGGCGGACCAAGCGGTGATTTGTATGTATATTTGTATGTTAAACCGCATAAGTTTTTTGAGCGCGATGGTACTACTGTTTACTGCGAAGTGCCGATCAATATTGTACAGGCAACTTTGGGTGATGAGATTAAGGTTCCTACGCTGGATGGACAGGTTGTGATGAAGGTTCCGGAAGGAACTCAGCCTGGAAAGGTACTGCGTTTGAAGGGCAAAGGCATTCCCAGTTTGCGTAACAGTACACGCGGCGACCAGTTAGTCAGGATCAAAGTTGTTGTGCCGCAGAAGCTGAATGAAAAACAGAAAGATGCTTTGCGTAAATTTGCCGAGATCAGTAAAGATAACATTAATCCTGAAGAAAAAGGCTTTTTGAATAAGATTAAAGATTTATTTAAATAATGACTTGTATAAACTGCGGTTTGAACACCGCAGTTTATTTTTTTATGCCAAAAAATATGATATAATGTGAGCACTTGGCATTGAAATATCTTCTCAAACTGGTAGAAAAACACTTTCATATGGTAAAATATTTTAGAATAAGCTTTGTGTTTAATATATATGATAGTTATTTAAGGAGTGAGCGCTTTGTCACAATGGATAGAGGTAAGCATACAAACTACACATGAGGCAGCTGATCTGGTTGCCGAAATTATGCGTGCTGCAGGTGCAAACAATGGTGTTGTTATTGAGGACCCGGTTTTGATAAACACTTTGCGTAATTCAGGTACTTGGGAATTATGCGATATTCCTGAGCAGGAAAACACAGAAGTGGTTACGATAACTGCTTATTATCCGGAGGATGAAGAGCTGCAGCCACGTCTTACACAGATTGATGAGGACTTGACAAATTTGGAAACGCGTATTGGTAAATGTCGCTTTGGTAATACGCGTTTTCGTACTGTTTCCGAGCAGGATTGGGCTAACGAATGGAAACAGTATTTCCATGTTACGCATATTGGCAGAACATTGGTGATTAAGCCTACCTGGGAAAAATATACATCTAAAGCTGGTGAACATATTATTGAAATCGATCCAGGTATGGCGTTTGGTACAGGAACACATCATACGACCTGTATGTGTATGGAACGTTTGGAAAAAGTTCTGCGTACTGATATGGAAGTATTTGATGTTGGTACTGGCTCTGGAATTCTGGCTATTGCTGCTGCTAAACTTGGTGCTAAAACAGTTAAAGCGGTGGATATTGATGCTACTGCGGTACGAGTAGCTATTGAAAATATTGCCGGCAATGAACTGACAGAAAAAATCAGTGTGCAACAGGGTGATTTGCTGCATGGTACAGAAGGTAAGGCTGATATTATCATTGCTAATATTATTGCCGATATTATTATTATGCTTCTGCAGGATATTCCCGGTAAGTTAAAATCCGGAGGAATATTCCTTGCCAGCGGTATTATTGAAGAACGGCAGAATGATGTATCAGCAGCTGCCTCCAAAGTCGGTTTGTGTGTCGAAGCTGTTGATGCCAAAGGCGGCTGGGTTGTTATGCAGATGCGTAAGGAGGACTGACGGTGCATAGATTTTTTATACCGCAGCCATACAGTGATACGATGACAATAATGGGTGTTGATGCCAGGCATATTTATACTGTACTGCGGATGCAATGCGGGTCCAGAGTACAGATTGTAAGTGATGATGGTGTCACGGCTCTTGCTGAAATTGCTGATGCTAATGAAAGTGTTGTGACAGTCAAATGTCTGGAGGTACTGGCGGAAAGTCATGAGCCTTCAGTGCGAATCGTACTGGCACAAGGGTTGGCTAAAGGTGAAAAAATGGATTTTATTATCCAGAAGGCTGTAGAACTGGGAGTCAGTGAGATTATACCAGTAGCTATGGAGCATTCGGTCGTACGCCTGGAAGGTGATAAAGCTGTTAAGAAAGCTGAGCGCTGGCAGAAAATTGCTGAAGCGGCTGCGAAACAGAGTAAGCGTGATATTATACCAATGGTGCAGCCAGTACAGACGATGGAACAGATGCTTGCTGATAATCCCTGTGACTGTAAACTGATAGCTTATGAATGTGAGGATAAGCTTGGTTTGAAGGCTGCGCTGCAAAAGGAGCAGGCTTTGAAGGAGCTGCTGCTGATCATAGGCCCGGAGGGCGGTATTTCCGAGACGGAATTACAGCAGGCCCGGACAGCTGGGGCATTGGTAGTAAGTTTAGGCAAGCGCATATTACGTGCAGAAACAGCTGCATTAGTAGCTGCGGCCGCAATATTTTATGAAACTGGTGATTTAGGAGGATGATTGATGAAAAGAATAGCATTTTACACTTTAGGCTGTAAAGTCAATCAGGCCGATACTGCCAGCATGGAAGCGATATTTCGCAGTCATGGTTATACTGTAGTTGGTTTTAATTGCGAAGCTGATATTTATGTGATCAATACTTGTGTTGTTACCAATACGGGGCAGCGTAAATCGCGGCAGATGATCAATCGTGCTGTGCGCAGAAACCCAACTGCTTTCGTGGTTGTGACTGGCTGTTATCCACAGACGGCGGCAGAAGAAGTGAAGACAATTCCTGGTGTTGATCTTATTATCGGGAATCAGGATAGAGCAGATATCGTACGGTTGGTAGAAGAAGCTGCTGCTTTTCAGTCTGTTGATACAATAGACAGCGTGCGTAAGCTGAGTGCCAACACTGAGTTTGAAGAACTGAGTGCAGGTGATGTTAGTGATAAGACCAGAGCTTTTTTAAAAATACAGGAAGGCTGCAATCAATTCTGTACTTATTGTATTATTCCTTTTGCCCGCGGACCGTTGCGTTCGCGTAGTTTGACAAGCATCATGGAAGAAGTTAAAAAGCTTGTAGTTTCTGGTTATAAAGAAATAGTGCTTATCGGTATTCACCTTGGCTGCTATGGTAAAGAACATGATGGAAAACTGACTTTATTTGATGCTGTTGAGGCAGCTTTAAGTGTAGAGGGTCTGCAGAGACTGCGGTTGGGGTCATTGGAATCAGTGGAGGTCGAAGCGAGGCTGCTTAATCTTATGGAAAAAGATAAACGGTTGTGCCGACAGCTGCATTTACCTTTGCAGGCAGGCTGTGATACAACTTTAGCCAGAATGCACAGGCCGTATGATACCCGACGTTTTACCGAACTTTTGGACGATATCCGTAAACGTATTCCTGATATTGCCATTACTACTGATATTATTGCCGGATTCCCGGGTGAGACGGAAGAGGAGTTTGCATCTACACTTGTTTTTGCAGAAAACTGCGGGTTCAGTAAAATGCATATTTTTCCTTATTCCAAACGGAAGGGAACTCCGGCCGAAAAAATGCCCAATCAAATTCCTGAAACTGTTAAGCAAAGACGTTGTGCACAACTTACTGAGCTTGATCATAAGCAGCAGCAGAAATTTTTAGAACGTTTTGTTGGCAGTGCTGTGGAGGTATTGTTTGAACAGACTGCTGAGGATGGCTATATAGAAGGTTTGACCAGTAATTATTTACGGGTCTATGTTCGGTCGGAAGCTGAACTATGTGGCAAGATAAGAAAAGTGAGATTATTGAAGGCTGAGACGAATTTTTTAATCGGAGAATTGCTGAAATAAGAATAAAAGAAAAGCTGCCTTAAAAGGCAGCTTTTCTTTTATTCAATGGTAATTAATTCATATTGATCATTACCCATGGAAAGTTCTTTCATGTAACTGAGCTGCCGCAGACCACGACGTGATTCGATCCGTTCCTGCAGATCATGCTTAGCAGCATCTGGTAAAGCAAAAACAAGGTCGATAGAAGCCTGATCGACGGCAAGAATATCTGTAGAAGCAAGGATGCCGATATCAGGGGTTGTTGGCGGTGCCGCAGCAAGCCCGGCACAGTCGCAGTCAACAGACATATTGCGCAATACATTGATATAAATGATTTGTTTACCAAAAAAATCTGTTGTAGCCTTTGCTGATTCAGCCATATTTTCCATAAAACGCTCTTGGCTATATTCCCAGGGGTTGGATGGGTCAGAGGTATGCAGCATGGCTTTGCCGATCCTGCCGTCTGCGTTGCCAATTGCTATGTTTTTCATTGAACCGCCAAATCCTCCCATAGTGTGTCCTTTAAAATGCGTCAAAACGATCATGGAATCATAATTAAGCATATTTTTAGCGATCGACATTTCCTGAAAATGTTTGCCTCCTTTTACTGGCAGCATTACTGCTCCTTCTTCGTCCATAATGTCTACAGTACAAAAATCCCAGCCGTTAACTTTTAATGTTTCGCGGTGGCCGGCGGTGGTATAGCGGTCACCTTTATAGAAAGTGTTGGTTTCGACTAAATTACTGTCAGGTACATGCTGCTGCAAAGCCATCACTATTTCCCGTGGGAGTATATTGGGACCGTTCTTTTCTCCTGTATGGATTTTGATAGCTACTTTACCATGTATATCCTGGTTGATTTTATCATATAGTTTGATCAGACTTACAGGGCTGATATCCTTGCTGAAATAAACAAGAGCTTTATTATTTACTGCTGTTTTTTCATTACTTTTAACAGTTGGTTCAACAGGAGAAGAAACTGTATTGGCAGTCATTCCACAAGCGCTGAATAATAAAGTTGCGGCAGCGGTATAAAGTAATGTTGATAAAAATTTTTTCACTGTAAACTCTCCTTTCTTAGATAAATGATTAAAAATACTTTAAGTTCAGTATAATGGCTGGAGTTGACTATAAGTCAAGCGTTTTATTAAAGATTTTTTTACTTTGTTAGGTACAGTTTGAAAATAAATTGTGAACAGAGTAAATAGAAAAAGGACTTTTAAATTTTCTGACGAATATTATAAAAATTAGGATCACTAAGGGGGGAAAGAAATGAACGACTGTATCTTTTGCCGAATCATTGCCGGTGAGATCCCGTCTGAAAGAGTTTATGAAGATGACAAAATGATCGTAATCCGTGATGTGGCTCCTGCTGCTCCGGTACACGTTTTAATGATACCGAAAGCTCATACTGAAAATATTATTACTGCAGAACCGAAGCTGCTCCTGTATATGTTTGGGAAAGTTAAGGAACTGGCTGAGAAACTTGGTGTTAATGAAAAAGGGTTTCGCACCGTTGCCAATACTGGTGATGATGGAGGGCAGACCGTTAAGCATTTGCATATCCATCTTTTAGGCGGTAAAGCATTGGGGTGGCCGCCCTGCTGATACCTTGACAAAAGGCCTATCATAAGATATAATTTACTGGTAATATTGTGCGGTAATTGCGGTCTGACGATAGTCAGCAATAGTGCAAAAAACGCATGAAATGCATATATACACTTCCCTAAGTGTGTGGAGGGAGGGAGATCAGATGGCAGAAATTAAAGTTGGCAAAAACGAAACATTGGACAGTGCGCTGCGCAGATTTAAAAGAGCAACCCAAAAGGCCGGAATTCTTTCTGAAGTTAGAAAGCGCGAACATTATGAAAAACCGAGCGTTCAACGTAAGAAAAAATCCGAAGCAGCCAGAAAACGTAAAACCAGATAATGGGGGCGTGCTGTATGTCTATTAAAGACCAATTGACAGAAGATATGAAACAGGCCATGAAGGACCGTGAAGCAGGTAAGCTGCGTTTATCGGTTATTCGTATGGTGCGTGCTAATATTAAAAATGTCGAAATCAATGAGAAGAAGGAACTGAATGATGATGAGGTTCTGGCTATCTTGCTGAAAGAGGTCAAGATGCGGCAGGATTCTTTGGTAGAATTCGAAAAAGCCGAACGCAGTGAATTAGCCGAGCAGGCTAAAGCAGAAATTGAGATTCTCAAAAAATATCTGCCTGAACCGCTTAGCGATGAAGAATTGCGTGTTATGGTTGCTGAAGCTATCTCCGAGACTGGTGCCGAAGGACCGAAAGCGATTGGTAAAGTAATGCCTGCTGTTATGGCGAAGGCTAAGGGCCGAGCCGACGGTAAACGTATCAATCAAATGGTACGCGAACTGCTTCAATAATGAATAATTAACTTAACAGGACCGAATATTCGGTCCTGTTATTTTTTATAGCCCTTATAACAGTTTGATAACTGTTATAAGGGCTATTTTTGTGCAAAAATGCAAAAAAATCAGATTATTTTTGTAGGTTTCTACATATTAGGCTCGTCTTTAGCTTTGTATACTGAAATCAAAGAACTAATATGGAGGTGATTATCATAGCAAAGATTGTAGAAGCTGTGGAAGCTGTTAAGCTTGTCAGGTCAGGTGATGTTGTTATGATCGGAGGTTTTGGAAATGTAGGTAATCCAAAGAGGCTGATTGATTTACTGGCAGATACAGACATACATGATTTGACTGTTATTGCCAATGATCTTGGTACTCCTAATGTAGGCTTGGGAAGGTGGGTAAGGAATAGGATGCTGAAAAAAGCTATAGGTACCTATTTTACCTATAATACTGAAGCTGCGGAATTATATTTTGATGGAAAGTTAAATTTAGAGATGATGCCACAGGGCACATTTGCAGAAAGTATCCGTGCAGGAGGCTGCGGAATTGGCGGGTTTTATACAAAGGTTGGAGCTGGCACAGAGCTGACTGCGCATTGTGAAACAAAAGTTATTGACGGCGAAGCCTATGTTTTGGCGTATCCTTTGAAAGCAGACGTAGCCTTGTTACATGCCAGAAAAGCGGATGCTATGGGGAATTTAGTTTATGAAAAAACAGCAAGAAATTTTAATCCGCTTATGGCAACAGCAGCCGCTTTGACGATTGTGGAGGTTGATGAGATTGTAGAAACCGGTATGCTTTCGCCGGAAGAGATTGTAACACCTTATATTTATGTGGATGTTTTGGTACCGCAGAATCGGGGTGCAGTTAAATGAGAAACATGTCAGAAGCGGAAACAAAAGTAAGAATTGCTAAAAGAGTTGCGGAAATGCTGCCTGACGGTGGTTTTGTCAATTTAGGTGTAGGTATTCCCACAATGGCGGTTGATTATTTACCAGCAAATAAACATATTTATATTCAGACGGAAAATGGAATGCTAGGTGTTGGGCCTAAACAACTTAGCGGGGAGGCAATAATTCCTAATCTCATTAATGCCAGTCGTACACCGGTTACTGAAACGCCCGGATGCTGTTATTTTGATAGTGCTACATCTTTTGCAATGATCAGAAGTGGGCGTATGGATGCTACAGTTATCGGAGCCATACAGATAAATGAAGCGGGAGACCTGGCAAATTGGGCTTTGCCGGGCAAAGGTGTTTTAGGACCAGGGGGAGCAATGGATCTGGTCGTTGGAGTAAAAGAGGTGATCGTTGCGACATCTCATACGGCAAAAAATGGCAGGCATAAACTGGTAAAGGATTGTACTGTGCCGCTGACTGGGCGGAAAGTAGTTAATACTTTAGTCACAGAATATGCTGTATTTAAGTTTAAGGACGGAATGATGTTTTTACTGGAACATACTTCTGATGTTACATTGGAAGAAATTGCAGCAATGACATCTGCTCATTATGAGCTGGCTGAAAAAATTAGTATAAGGGAGGTATAGATATGCTGCAGCCGGTAGTCATAGATGGAATCAGGACGCCTATAGGAAAACTGAACGGAGCAATGAAGGACATACAGCCGGAGGAAATTGCTGCCTTTTTGTTGCAGAAAATATGTGAACGTAGTCATTTAGATATCAGACTTCTGGATGCAGTAATTTTAGGGCAGGCAAAGCAGAGCAGCGACCAGCCTAATATTGCAAGATTAGCTGCATTGATAACAAAATTTCCGCTTGAAGTACAGGCTTATACAGTACACAGACAATGTGGTTCTGGTATGCAGGCTGTCCAGAATGCGGCACAGGAGATTATGTGCGGCTATGCTGACTTCGTTTTAGCTGGTGGTGTCGAAAGTATGAGTAATGCCCAATATTATCTCAGAGAGGCACGGAGGGGTTATGCAGTAGGTAACGGGATTTTGCTGGATCCTAATACCGAAAGTCAGCCGCGGTCACAGCCTGCTGACCAGTATGGAGTCCTGACAATGGGTATGACTGCAGAGAATATTGCTGAAAAATATGTTATCAGCAGAACGGCACAAGATTATTTTGCCTGCGAAAGTCAGGAAAAAGCTCAGGCTGCAATAAAAAGTGGACGCTTTGATGATGAGATTGAACCTTTGCCAGTAAAAAAGAAAAAAGAGATTTTGATGTTTGCTGCTGATGAGCATCCACGTTTGTCAACGATAGAAAAACTTGCAGAATTGAAGCCTGCTTTTAAAAAGGACGGCAGCGTAACGGCAGGCAATGCATCAGGACGAAATGACGGTGGAGCCATGTTGCTGATTGCTGAAGAAAGTGCGGCTGCAAAGGCAGGGTTAAAGCCTATGGCTAAAATAATCAGCCAGGCTTCAATAGGTGTTTCGCCGGCATATATGGGAATGGGGCCTGTGCCTGCAACAAGGTTGGCACTGAAAAGGGCAGGGCTAAGGATCGAAGATATTGGACTGATAGAAATCAATGAAGCATTTGCAGCACAATCATTAGCGGTCATACAGGAGCTGGAAATTGATCTGAGCAGGGTCAATGTAAATGGCGGTGCAATTGCTCTGGGGCATCCGATTGGTTGCTCTGGAGCAAGGATTTTAGTAACTTTATTGCATGAAATGCAGAAAAGACAGGTCAGATATGGCTTGGCTACTTTATGTATTGCTGGAGGGCTAGGATCAGCTACGGTTTTAGAGCTGGTGTAAATGAAAAAGAAAATGGGAAAAGGAGGCGGATTTTTATGAAGACTGTAACAAAGTTCTGTCTGAAGATGGTGCAGAATTATCTTCCGGATGCTTTTATTTTGGCTATTCTCTTAACATTTGTTGTATTTTGCGGCGGAATGTTTTTAATGAACAAGAGTGCTCTGCAAATGATAGAATATTGGGGCAGAGGGTACTCATCGATGTTTGTTTTTGGGATGCAGATGGTTTTAGTTTTATTGACAGGTTATGTACTGGCATTGACACCTTTGGCTAAAAAGATTTTGAACAAGGTAACAGGTATTCCTAAAACTCCACAGCAGGCTCTTGGGTTGACTGCATTAGTATCTATTGCGTCTTGCTATATAAACTGGGGATTTGGGCTTGTTATAGGTGCAGTTCTTGCGAAAGAGGTAGGCAAAAAGGTTAAAGGCCTGCATTTTCCGCTGTTGGTAGCTGCGGCTTATGGCGGTGAGATTATTCGCGGGCCGTCTTCTTCGATTCCGCTTGTTTCAGCAACACCAGGCAATTTTATGGAGAAGCTCGGACTGCCACTGACACCGGTTGGTGATACGCTGTATTCTTCCTGGAATCTGGTAATGACGGCTATCATCGTAATTATGCTGTTTATCGTGTATTTTAATATGAAACCTCCTGCCAATGAAATAGTGGAATACAGTGAAAAAGAACAAGAAAAACCAGAGATAAGAATTGCTAAAAAAGATATGACATTTGCCGAAAGATTGGAAAATGCTTATTGGCTCAACGCTTTGTTTGGTTTGTTCCCATTGATTTATCTGGGAGCTAATTTTTCTAAGATTGGTTTTGACCTGAATTTGAATTTGGTCATTTTGATTTTTTTAACATTGGGTTTATATCTGCACAGCAGTCCTAACGGCTTTTTAAAGGCTGTGGCACAGGGAATCGGTGCCAGCCGCGGTATTATTTTGCAATTTCCGCTTTATGCTGGTATGTCGGGGATGATGACTGCTTCTGGTCTGGTTGATATGATTTCCATGTGGTTTGTGGAAATTTCTACAGCACATACCTTCCCTCTTTATACATTTTTATCGGCAGGGCTGGTAAATATTTTCATTCCTTCCGGAGGCGGGCAATGGGCTATCCAGGGACCAATCATGATGAAGGCTGCTGAGGCATTGGGGGCGAACATTCCGCAGACAATTATGGCTTTTGCTTGGGGAGATGGCTGGACTAATCAGATTCAACCGTTTTGGGCATTGCCGCTTTTAGGAGTTGCGGGATTATCGGCGCGTGATATTATGGGATATTGCGTTATTTGGACAATTGTTTCCGGCGTTATCATCAGTGGAACTTTTGTAATACTTAGTTTTATGTGAATGATTAATGGAAGATTTGATAATCTTGAGGCTGCTTTTATAGTTGCCTCAAGATTTTTTTACCGGAATGAAAAATAAGGCGCTGGTTTAAAATCAAGAAGGTTTTACGATGGGTAAAGTTTAGCTTTTTAGTATAACAGTTTTTGAAATCTTTGGATTTGCTAAAAAAATAACTAAATAGTAAAATCGTAATCAGGATATTCTGGAGAAAAAGAAATATATGGCATTAGAAAAGAAGGTGAGATAATGTCCAAGAAAATGGTGACCTTAAATGAATTATTGGAAATCAAAGATTTTGCCGAACGTGTGACATTGGTTAATAAGCATGGGAACTTAAACAATCAGATAACACATGTAACAATTATGGAAGGGCCTGATTTACACGAATGGGTAACAGGAGGTGAGTTTGTTTTAACTACCTGGTATGCCTTCAGTAAAAGTCCTGACCTGCAGGAAGATGGTTTTAAAAAGCTTGCTCCGCGAATATCAGCGATAGGTATCAAAACAGGCCGTTTTATCAATAAGATCCCGCTGAAAATACTGCAGTTGGCAGATCAGTACCGGCTGCCGGTATTTGAAGTGAAAACTGCAGTCAAGTTTAGAGAACTGGTGCAGACAATCACTTCTGAAATCCAGAATTATCAAACCAATATGTTGATTGAAGTAGAAAAAAACTATCAAAAACTTATTCATACTTCACTGAATTCAGATGATCTGGCTTCGCTGGTGAATGTTTTGGGAAATCAGCTTCACAAGAATTGTTTTTGCCTGAATCATGAAGGGAAGATACTTGCTTCCTGGAGCAGACGAGGTACTCGTAAACAGGATTTTCTTGATTGGACAGAAAAAATTAAAACTGGTTTTAATGAAAGAATATATACTGATGCGGGCTTTTTTATCAATGAGCTGCATATTTTCGAATGCTATGCCCGTAGTCAGCTTATAGGGAGGTTTATTATTGTTGCTGAGGGGCAGTTAACGGAAAAAGAACGGTTGATTGGGCAACAGGGAGCTTCTTTTTTAGCCATCAAGCTGTGGGACCATTATGAAACGCTGCAGAAAACAGTGGAACGTTTTTGGAAAGAAATAAAAAATGGTGAAATCAAAAGTGGAGAAGTTATTGCTGAAAAGCTTGCTAATCTGGGATTTGTGCAGCAAAAAGCATATAATTTGATTTTATTTTCTAAAGGAAGCCATAATATAAGCAATTATTTGATTGATAGATTTTTAATTGAAGAGGAAAAATTTTATATCTTGTTATGCAGCAGTAAAGAAGCTCTTACGAGCATTAATATATTCAAAAAATATAATAAGGAACAGAGTAAAATAGCTGCAGCTGTAATATCTCCTGAATTTACAGAACTGGAGCGAATTAAAGAGCATTATGAGATGTCGGTAAACGTTATCAGACTTTTATATAAATTGCATATTTCAGGAGTACGTAAGGCTGAAGAATGGCTGCCGTTCAGTTTGCTGATGAACTGCCGCAATACTTCGGAGTATAATTTTATTAAGACGACGGTGCTTGATAAACTGCAGGAATATGACAGACGCTATCAATCGAGCCTTTTGGATACACTTTCAGCGGCTTTGCGGGAAAACAGTTTAGAGGATGCAGCTGAAAGACAGCATATACATATTAATACTCTACGTTATCGGTTGGGGAAAATCAAAGAAATAACACAAAAAAATTATTTTAAAATGACAGACCGTTATTTTTTGCTGCTGTGTATTATGATCCAGAGAATGGAACATGAGCAGTTATGAAAATATATGAAAATAACAGGGCCGAAATTTTGGCCCTGTTATTTTTGTATACTTTTAAAAATATTTATGACCGGAAGCAGGGATTTTGCATAAAATAGCGTATACTATATAAATATAGGAAAAATTAATGTAAGTTCGGAAGGGTGTGAGGACAATTTCTTTAAGTAACAGACAAAAACGTATTGCCGAGATCGTGCGCCAGGATGGGCCGATCACGGGCGAACATATTGCTGAACGTCTGAATGTAACTCGTGCGGCTTTACGATCAGATCTGGCGATTTTAGTTATGGGCGGTATTTTAGATGCGCGTCCTAAAGTTGGTTATTATTTTACCGGCAAGAATACGCTGGGAATGTTGATGGAAGAAATTTCCGGCATCCTTGTACGTGATCTGCAGTCTGTGCCTGTAGCAGTCAATCAGGATAAAAGCGCCTATGAAGCTGTTGTAACTATGTTCCTGGAGGATGTAGGGACAGTATTTGTTCTTGATGAGGCTGGTCTTTTGGTAGGGGTGGTATCGCGTAAAGACTTGCTTAAAGCTGCTATCAATAATGGCAGCGATCTGCGTGAAATTCCTGTTGTAATGGTGATGACACCACTGTCTAAACTTATTGTAGTCAAACAGGAAGATTCTGTAGCTTCGGCAGCACGTAAAATTATTGATAATGAGATTGATTGTCTGCCTGTTATTAGATGTGTGGGCGAGGATAAGCGCAGTTACGAAGTAGTGGGACGTATCACTAAAACGAATTTTACCCGTCTGTTAGTGGATCTGGCAGAGGGCAAAGGAGGCAATTATCATAGCTAAATTACCGATTATCTATGCAGTTTCTGATTCTATTGGTGAAACCGCTGAGTCTGTTGTAAAGGCTACTACCAGCCAATTTGTACAGGAAAAATTTGATGTGATCCGTGTTCCTTATGTTAAAGATAAGGCGCAGGTTGAAAAGGTTATTGAAGAGGCTAAGGAAAATAATGGTATTATCTGTTATACCGTAGTTTCACCTGAATTGCGTGAACATATTGCGCATAAAGCAATGGAGCATGATGTAGAGGTTGTTGATGTTTTAGGACCGATGCTTAAGGCTATTGAAAAAACTTCCGGACTGCTGCCTAAAAACCAGGCCGGATTGATCCATGCTTTAGATCATGAATACTTTAAACGTGTCGAAGCCGTAGAATTTGCTGTTAAATATGATGATGGCAAAAATCCTTTGGGACTGGCCAAAGCAGATGTTGTTATCATAGGTGTTTCAAGAACTTCTAAAACTCCGCTCAGCATGTACTTGGCACACAAACAAATAAAAGTTGCCAATGTACCGCTGGTACCGGAAATCATGCCTCCTGAAGAATTATTTAAAGTTCCTCCGCATAAAATCATTGGCCTGCTTATTGATCCGTTTAAACTTAATGAGATCCGCAGCGAACGTTTGAAAACTATGGGACTGACAGATGGTGCCGCTTATGCTGATGTTAAACGGATTAATGAAGAGCTTGAATATGCAAAAGGTATTATGCGTCGTCTGCATTGTACTATTATCAATGTATCTAACCGTGCGATCGAAGAAACAGCAGGTATGATCTTAGAGTATGTGCAGAAAAATAAAGACCGCCGCTAAATAAAAATAACCCTCGCCTAAGCGAGGGTTATTTAAACTGTAAAACTAATTTACAAAAACTTTTTCACGGACATTGTAAATGACTTCGCCATTTTTAGGTTCACCGTTGACGATTACATTACCGTTAAAAACAGCATTTTTTGTGCTCCAGTTAAAGCTGCCGGTATCGGCGCTGATGATCATATCACCTTGAGTAAAGTTCATATTACCTGCTACGTAGGCAGTTTTTTCTTTACCGTATACATCGACTGTATCACAATCGAAGGTGATATCTCCTTCGCGCAGGGTAATATTACCTTGTCCATGTACCTCAAGTTTATACATACTTACCTGTGCGGCATCGCCGGTGATGATTCTGTCACCAATTTCAACATGGACGTTGCCCTGCAGATCATAAACTCCTGTAAAAGGGTTAAAAGTTTGTTTATCACTGGTTACCTGCGGCTCTGCCAGACAAATTGCAGGAACTAAGAGCAACAGTAAAACAAAGATAAAAATTTTTTTCATTCAGTTCACCTCACATGAGTAATTATATTACTTAATGTGCCTGGTGACAATGCTTGAAAGTGAAATAAAGGTGAAGAATAATGTTATCAGTTAGAGAAATAAGCGAGAATATAGAACAGGAAACACTGGCACCCTGGGCGGCTAAAAGTTCGCAGGCAGTACGTGATAGTGAGGAGGCTGCCGATGATCTGCGCACGGCTTTCCAGCGTGATCGGGACCGGATCATCCACAGTACTCCTTTTCGTAAGTTAAAACATAAAACACAGGTATATTTATGTCCGGGTGATCATTACCGTACGCGTCTTACTCATAGCATGGAAGTGTCGCAGATTGCCAGGACTATTGCCAGAGCATTGAGATTAAACGAGGATCTTACAGAAGCTGCTGCTTTAGGGCATGATCTTGGGCACACTCCTTTTGGACATGCAGGGGAGCGGGCAATTAATTCTTATACTGGACATTTTAAACATAATGAACAGAGCCTTCGTCTCGTAGAATTGTATGGGCGGAAGGGGAAAGGGCTGAATCTGACCCGTGAAGTTCGTGATGCTATTGTTAACCATACAGGCAGTACGATGCCAAAGACGCTTGAAGGGCAAGTGGTGCGGCTTTGTGATCGTATCGCTTATCTGTGCCATGATTTCGATGATGGATGCAAAGTTGGCATCATCGGTCCTGAAAAATTGCCAGGTATCGTCGCTATGCGCTTAGGAACAGAACCAAGCCAGATATTGGATGTGCTTGTTCATAATATTGTGGAGTTATCACTGAATCAGCCGCAAATTATTATTGATAAATATTATGAAGAAGCTGTTGAAGAATTTCGCAATTTTATGTTTGATTATATTTACTGTTCGCCCCAGCTGACGGTTGAACATAACAAGGCAGAACATGTTGTTAGGACTCTTATGGATTTATATATGGAGTATCCGCAGCTGTTGCCAAGAGAATATGGGGAACTGGCAGATCGTTTCGGATTGCAGCAGACTGTAGTCGATTTTGTGGGTGGACTGACAGATGCAGGAGCTGTGCAGCTATTTAATAAACATTACATTCCCATAATATAAACTTGTCGTAATGCTAAAATTATCTACCGTTAAAAAGAGGATTTTTTTGTTAAATATTGAATATAATAAATCAGATGGTATTCGAGGTGACAGGAGCAATAATTATGAGTGGTATGTTTGATGATTTTAAAGAGCAGGTTCGCTCCCAAGCTAATATCGTCGAGATAATTTCTGAATATGTACCGCTAAAAAAGCGCGGCGGCAGTTTTTGGGGCTGCTGCCCTTTCCACGGAGAAAAAACACCGTCCTTTTCCGTAACGCCGGACAAGAACTTTTTTTATTGTTATGGCTGTCATGTTGGCGGTGATGTTTTTACCTTTGTGATGAAAATGGAAAATTGCACGTTCCCAGAGGCTTTAAAGCTTCTGGCAAATAAATTGGGTATTGCTGTTCCTGAAAAGGAAAAGACTAAAGCTGAACTGGAACGTGAGAAACAGGCAAAACAGGTTATTGCCGCTAATGAACTGGCGACGCGTTTTTTTCAGGCCTGTTTGACGAAGACTGATTATGGAATTAAAGCACAGGAGTATCTCACAGGACGCGGCATTACACCTGAGATTATCGAGCGGTTTTCAATCGGGGTGGCACTGCCGAACTATAACGCATTGCTTTCAGCACTTGGAAAACGTGGATGTAGTGCTGGACTGTTGGTGCAGGCCGGGCTGGCGGTAAACTATGACCGTGGGCCGATGGATAAGTTCCGTGGCAGAGTGATGATACCTATTCAGGATCCACGTGGTCATGTAGTTGGTTTCGGCGGTCGTATTTTAGAGCAAAATTCTCAACAGATGGCAAAATACATGAATACTGGTGAAACAGAGTGGTTTAACAAAAGAACTCTTCTGTTCGGGATGAATGTGGCTTTAAAGGAAATAAAGAAACGCAGGCAGGCCGTGATTGTTGAAGGTTATATGGATGCAATCAGTTTACATGCTGCTGGTATCGATTGGGCTGTTGCTTCAATGGGGACGGCTTTTGCGCAGGAGCAGGCTAAACTTTTAGCTCGTGCCGCTGATGAAGTAGTTTTTTCGTATGACAGCGACGCAGCTGGACAACGGGCCACTGTAAGGGCAGTAAGCATTGCTAAAGAAGCCGGGCTTAAAGTCAGAGTGCTCATAGTGCCTGATGGGAAAGATCCTGATGAATTTGTGCGTAAGCACGGTAAAGATGCTTATCTACGGCTGATTGAAACAGCTGTTTCAGGTATAGAATTTCAGATGCAGTATGTCATTTCTCAAAATAATGTTTCAAATTTAGCAGGAAAAGTTGAAGCTGTGTCGAATATACTACCATTCCTACTAGAGTGCAAAAATGAAATTGAGGTTGCACAGCATATCAAAACGCTGGCCCAACGTTTGACAATTGACGAAGGGCTCATCATGAGTGAATATCGTAAGCTAAGCCGTAAAAATGATCGTAGGGAAGCCGTGTCTAAATGGCAGGTACAGCCCAACGTACTTTCAGCTGAAGATTTAGCAGAGCAGCTTTTGCTTTACGTTATTTTAAAAAATACCGATTTGGCGCTTGTTTACAGAGATAAAATTGATAGTGTCGGTTTTATGTCAAAATTTCGCGGAGAAATCTATGAAGGATTGCTGAAGCAGCTTGATGCTGGCAATCAGAGTGCTGCTGATAAGCTTTTTACAGAACTGTCAAATGAAGCGGCCACGGAGCTGGCGCAGATTATGACAAAAGATCTTGCGGAAGAAAACGGTGAAAAACTAGTAGATGATTGCCTGCGGCAGATGCGCAGGGGCGCTTTGGAACGAAGCTATGAAGAGCACCGTCTGCGCGCCGACGAATATGAACGTTTGGGGGATGACCGCTTTTTGCAGGAACTTGCGGAAAGCCAGAAAATTAAAGATGAAATCAAAAAATTATATTAAAAAACAACAGCAGATATTAAGCAACGAAAGGAGGGAACACCATGGCTAATACTAAAATTTCTGCCGACCAGGTAGAGGAATTATTACTTAAAGGCAAATCTCACGGCGGTGTTCTCACTTATCGTGAAATTATGGATTCTATGCAAAACGTAGAAGATATGACTCCGGACGATATGGACAGTATGTATGAGTTGATTGCCCAAAAAGGCATCGACGTAGTCGACGAAAACAGCGATGATGATGTACTGCCGGTCAACGATGATGATACGGAAGAAATCAATGAAGCAGAGCTGGCTAATCTCAGTGTGCCTGAAGGGGTAAGCATTGATGATCCGGTCAGGATGTATCTTAAGGAGATCGGCCGTGTACCGCTTTTGATCGGCGAAGATGAAATCAAGCTTGCTAAACGTATGGATAAGGGAAAACAGGCCGAAAGGCTGATGAATTCGTCATTGCCTGCAGCTTTGGTTCCTGCTTACAGCGGTAAAGAAAAAACTGCTACTCTGATCAAAAAAATCAAGAAGCATTTGGAACAGGAACATAAAAGCTGTGAACTGCGCAATGTTGAAAAAGTGCTTGGAATTATTGCGAGGGCGGCTGCAGCGGGTACTCCCTGTACATTGTCTGAATATCAGGATCTTATTGTTGAGTTTACTAAAGATGAGCGTTTGCATTTACAACGTATGATGCAGGAACACAATGTGATGATCCCAGACTGTGATAAAATGGTAGTCGATCGTCAGACCAGTGATAAAGAAGTACATGCGCTGTTTGAGATCAAGACTTTACTTGACGAGATCAAGCGCCGCTTACCAGAAGAAAATGATGCTGCTGTTTTTGATAGCTATATGACGTTGGAAGAAGATTACGGAAAACTTTTGGAAGAAGTTTTTGAAGAAGGAGAAGCCGCAAAACGATGTTTATCGGAAGCTAATCTTCGTTTGGTTGTCAGCATTGCAAAACGTTATGTTGGCCGGGGAATGCTCTTTTTAGACCTTATTCAGGAAGGTAACCTTGGTCTTATCAAAGCAGTAGAAAAATTTGATTATAATAAAGGCTTTAAATTCAGTACTTATGCCACTTGGTGGATTCGTCAGGCTATTACACGCGCTATTGCTGACCAGGCCCGCACCATTCGTATACCTGTGCATATGGTTGAAACAATCAATAAACTGATTCGCGTATCACGTCAACTGCTGCAGGAACTTGGGCGGGAACCTATGCCGGAAGAGATTGCAAAGGAAATGGATACTACTGTTGATCGTGTTCGTGAGATTATGAAAATCGCACAGGAACCGGTATCATTGGAAACTCCTATCGGTGAAGAAGAAGATTCGCATTTGGGGGATTTTATTGAAGATCATGATGCACCGGCACCAGCTGATGCTGCTTCGTTCACTTTATTGCGTGAGCAGTTGGAAGAAGTCTTGGAAACACTGACTGTGCGTGAAAAGAAGGTTTTAGAACTGCGTTTTGGTTTGGAAGACGGGCGTTCACGTACCCTGGAAGAAGTAGGGCAGCATTTTGGTGTAACCAGAGAACGTATTCGTCAAATCGAGGCCAAAGCTTTACGTAAGCTGCGTCATCCAAGCCGCAGTAAACGGTTAAAAGACTTCTTGGAATAATCGGTTTAGCTTGACAACTCGACTAAATTTGTTTAGAATATTACTGTTGACCATTGAGACAACGCATGGTACTATGGGCCTATAGCTCAGTGGTAGAGCCACCGGCTCATAACCGGTTGGTCGCTGGTTCGAACCCAGCTGGGCCCACCAGGAAACAAGCGCACTTACGCTAATAACGTAAGTGCTTTTTTTGTTTTGACGGTAATTTAGGCGGTCTTTTTTTAAAAAAAAGATAAAAAATGAGTTCAGTTCAATAATTATCCACATTATCCACATTATCCACAAAACTGACTTTAAGGTCTTTATAAATACTAACGTAATAAGTAGTAAAGTAATAATAATAATAATACTAAAGTTTTAAGACTTTATTATTATTATTATTACTTTACTTGACTTGTACATGTTTTTCACAGTGAATCCCAGCTATTGTTTTTTAATGCCATATAGTAATTGTTATCATAAAAATAAAGGCTAAAGATGGCTTAAAACCTAGTTTTTTATTACTCATGTTTTTCACAGTGAATCCCAGTTGTTATTTTTTAATGCTATATAATAATTATTATCGCAAAAATAAGCATAAATGTTGAGTATAATAGAATGGAAATAAATTTAAACGAAAAAAATGCACCAGTTAAAACCTGGTGCATTTTTTTTATTCATTTTCTATATTAAAAATAGGGTTAGTGGATTGCACTTTTACTAAATTTTCTAGGGTGTTGTATCGCAGTTTATTTTTTAAGTCTGGTTTTGGATTTTGAAGAACCCAGTTTGACAATGCAATTATATTAGCTCGAACAGCTAAACTATAGTGCTGCTGGCGAATATTTGGATCTTGCCATTTATCGTAATTGTTCAATAACATATGCAAGGCTAAAGATGTATCAGAATTTGATAGACGATTTTCAAGATCTTTTTCCGCAACAGACACAGATGCAGGAGTGAAAATAATATCAGAGAAACCTAAGAGCCAATCTATGGATACTCCAAATGTAAGAGCAAATTTAATCAATAAATTTAATGATGGAGTTCCTTTACTGGTTTCAATATTGCCGATTACTGAAGTTGTTTTTAGATCCAGTAAGTCGCTGATATTTTTTATTGAAAAGTCATAAGCTAAACGTGTTTTTTTGAAATTTGCAGTAATTTTTTCAGAAAAAAGCATAATACACCCCTTGTTTTCTGCAAAACAGAATGATATAATTCTATAAAAGAGAATAAAATGAGAAGCATGAGAATATTGTTGTATTAAATTATTATAACATAAAAGGGAGTGAAAAAATATTGAAAGATTCATTTGTTATAAGTAAGCATTTAATTAAGTCAACCAGGTTCTTAAGATTGAATGGTGTAGTACAGGCTTTGTATATTCATCTTAATGCTGATGCTGATGATTTCGGTATAGTTGATGTATTAGCTACAATGAGGCAGACAAATGCAAGCGAGCAGGATTTGTTGACCCTAATTTCTGTAGGGTTAATAACAATGTTAGATCAGAAAGATTTAATTGTATATATAAACGATTGGAATTTGAATAACAATAATAGGGATGTGCGTTTTATAAAAATAAGTCGGCATTTGGCACTTTTAGCAGAAAAATTACCTAATCAAGAAGTGATGTTGGCGGTTATAAATGACAAAGGGAAAAAAAGTAAGAAAATATGTACGGCGTTAGAAGCTATGCAGAATATGCCAAAACTTTTAGGACAATAAGATCGCGATAGATACAGAATAAAATCAAAGAAAAGGGGTAAAGCATATGGAAGAAAAAAGAAGATTTTTTACAGTATCTCAATTAATGGATTATTTAGGAGAAGGTGTTATATCTCATCAGCAGGTGTACAGAAATATTCGTGCAGGGTTAATTCCTTCAAAACAAATCGGAAAGAAAATTTTAATTCCTGCAGCATGGGTTGAAGAATTTTGTTCAGATCAAACGGAAGATGTAAAACATGGCGAATAGACGGGCTTGGGGCGAAGGAAGTATGTATTTTTCTCAATCCAAAAATGTTTGGGTGTGGGAAGGTAACTATACCATAAATGGAGTAAAAAAAAGAAAGTCATTTACTGCCAGGAGCCGAAAAGAACTAAAGGATAAATTTGAAAAGTTTAAGGAAAATTATAGTAAAGAGATACTGCTGTTAGACAAAATAACTTTAAAAGAGTGGATTGAGAAATGGTTAGAGTTATTTGTCAAACCAACGGTGAAAATAAAGACATATGATAACTATAAGCAAAGGCTACAATATGCTGTAGAAAGCTTAGGAGCAATAAAATTAAGAGATTTGACAGCTATTGTTTTGCAAGAGTTTTTTAATGATCTTTTAGTCAACGGTGGACAAAATAATCAGGGATTGGCACCTGATAGTGTAAGACGTATACGTACTTATCTGAAAATTACTCTGGACAGTGCCATAAAAAATAATCTTATGACAGAGAATCCCATAGAGGGGACTAAAGCACCAAAGAAAACTAAGAAGAAGCCAGTGGTATTAAACGAAGAACAAACAACAAGATTTTTAGAAATAGTCAAGTCAGGTCGGTATATTTACCATGGCATAAAAAACCCAAAATTTTTAAATCGAAATGAGGGAACAGAATATTATATAAAAAGTTTTTATAATTTGATTAATTTAGCGTTGGCAAGTGGTATGAGAATTGGTGAACTTCGCGGATTATCATGGTTTAATGTGGATTTTGAAAAAAATGTTGTAAGCGTAAAAACGCAGATTATTGATACTGTGGATGAAGATTGCATATTTGATGATCCAAAAACAGAAAAGTCAGTAAGAAGCATTAGTATTGACAGTAGTACTATGAAAGAACTGCTTGCTTTTAGAGATTATCAGAAGCAGTATGCCGATAATCTTGGCGATCAGTATGATAACAAGCATTTTTTATGTTTTACTAATACATTTGGTAAGGCATTTTCAGTATCCAATTTTCGCAAACGTTATTTTTCTAAGATGGTGGCAGCAGCGGAAATATCAGAAGATTATACTATTCATTGTATGCGGCATACACACGCAACGTTGTTATTGAAAAATGGTGTAAGTCCGAAAGTGGTATCTGAACGGCTTGGTCATAGCAGTGTGATTGTAACTCTTAATATTTATGCTCATGTGTTAGAAGAAATGGAGCAGGAAGCTCCTAGTATTTGGGAAAATATTGTTCATAAGGGTATATAAGCTATATAAGTTATATATCATATATAACTTATATAGCAAAATTATAGAAGGAGTGATTTCGTGGGAACTGTAATAGCTTTTGCAAATCAAAAAGGTGGAGTAGCAAAGACAACCAGTACATATAATGTTGGGGTAGCACTTGCAAAAAAAGGTAAAAGGACATTAATTGTTGATCTTGACAGCCAGGCAAGTTTAACAATTAGTGCGGGATTGGAACCATTTGAATATGATAATACGATAGTCACTGCATTAAAAAAAGAAGGCAGTGATATAGAAAAGTGCATTCTTTCTTTACAGATAAATTTAGATATCTGCACGTCGCGCCTGGAACTTGCACAAATGGAAATAGAGATGATTGGTCGAGCCATGAGAGAGACTATATTAAAAAGGGCAATAGCACCAGTATTGGATAAATACGATTTTATTTTACTGGATTGCCCGCCTCAACTTGGATTATTAACAATAAACGCTCTGGCTTGTAGTGATTATGTTGTAATACCTGTTAAAACCGATTATTTGGCCTATAGAGGCGTGGAACTTCTTATGGAAAGCATTGCAGAGGTAAAAGCACTTATCAACCCACAACTAAGCGTTATGGGCGTAGTAGCCACTATGTTTGAAAAGCGAGTAAAAGATGATAATGAGATACTTCAGGCGTTAAGTCAAAAACATAATGTGATCGGCGTAGTTAAAAAGATGGCTATAGCAAAAAAAGGTGTTTATACAGGATTATCAGTAAGTGAGCAGTCACCTAAAAATGATGTTGCAACAGAATATGGTAAAGTAAGTGATTATATAATTTCAAAAGCGAAGGGATGAAGCGGATATGAGTGGATTTGCAGATAGAGAAAATCGACGGCAAACCAGCGTCGTAGCTGCGATGATATCAACGCCATTGCCTAAAAAGAATGAAAGTGATGGGCGCGGTCGTCCGAAAGCTCAGCGTGAAATAAAAAAATGTATTAGCCTTGCAGTGCTGCCGAGCGTTTATGATGATATAAAGAAAATATCATACATTGATCGAAAAAGCATAAGCGAGATAGTTTCAGAGTTTTTTGAGCAGTATATCGTCGAAAATGCTAGTAAGATAAAGGAATATGATAAACTTTACCGTGATTAAAAATTTATGTTATATAGCTTATATACCATATATAAGCTATATAACATAAATAATAAAAAGGAGTAAAAAATGTTTGAAAATCAGGATATAGAAAATGAATCGCCATTTAGCGAAGACATTGAGAAAAACGATTTTAATAGTGAGGAAGTAACGTCTTTCCCAGAAGTTGACGGAGAAATTGAAACTGGTTATTTATGTCCATATTGCCGGCAACTATTAACAGTCAGCGAAGATGGAAGTTATCAGCATGAATTTGGTTTTTGTCAGGCATTTTTTGAAAATGAGGAAGAATGGCAGGCTGCCACAGAAAAAATCGAGCAACAAAGGCTAAAAAAAGAAGAACTGCAAAGGGCTGCTGCGGAAGAAGAACGTCAAAAAATGGAAGATGAAAAGCAAGCTGTACTTGGCGAGTATTACAATAAAATAACCAGTGTCATTCAAGAAACTTTACAGGCTGAGATCCAAAATAGTGTTGCTGTAATTCAGCAAGCAGTTGTGGAGCTGTCTACTGCAAAAGATACTATGATAACAGCAATAACAGAAGTAACACGTAGCAGTATCAGCGAAAAAATATCCTATTACCAGTCAAAAATAGCTGAAACGAATGAAGGTGATCCGAAGCTGGAGTTCTATAAAGATTTAGAAGATCGTTATAATAATTTTTTGAGAGTTTTTGATTTGATGGAAAATAACAAAAGAGAGCTGAAGCAAAAAATTAAGGAGTTAACTGATATAGATATTTGGCAAGGTTCTGGAAATTTGGAAGATTATCAAAACTTGCTTCAGCTGGTTGAAAAACTATATTTAAAAAAATGATAAATTGGATTATATGTGTCCGATATATTTAACTGAATTGTGAAGGGAGGTAACTTATGAAACCGTGTCAAGGTTCATTATTCAATATAGGTGAACAAGAAGTAGAACAGTTTACATGGGTAAATGATGTGAGAAAATACTTGTTATCCCAAAACCTTCCTGTTCGGTGGATAACAGAAGTTGTCGATAAGAATGCATTTGGTGCTGTTTATGTAAAAGATGGAAAACCGTGGTATAAAAGTAAATGCCCATTTTATCGCGGGTTTTGGCTTCATGGGAGTATTGGCTCTGTTGAATGTAAAAAATGCGAAAAATTGTTGCCGGGACTTCAATGGGATAAAGTATGTTCTAAAGAATTTAGCAAATGTCAATTTTATGAAATAAAAAATGGGAGAGAATAAATGACTGCAGTTCCGGTAAAGGCGTTACTGTTTGGCCTTGGAGAAATTCCATAGAAGAAGCCCAGGCTGATCTGGATGAATATGCACATAAACATAAAATGACTGTTGTTGACATTACATAACATATATAACAAAAATCTGTATACCGATTTGGTATACAGATTTTTGTTATATAGCCTCATTAAAAAGCGATTGCAATTCAAATTTTTCCCTGATGCTTTGCATATCAATGTCAGGTGTAGCAGCTATTGCCGATTCCTCAATTTGCAGATGACTATTGTTTTTAGATGATTGGTCGGTATCGATAAGGAGTTTCCTTAAAGTATTAATCATTTCCTTTCGTTTCTGTTTTCCGGGGAAATCGTTAATAAAATACATTGGTGTTATCCATTTTGAATATGCTTTTAGAGAAAGGCTATCACCGTGAGTTACTATTGCGGGAATGTTATAAATAGAAAATTGTACATAAGCCATAAGAGCGCAGGTTTGGTCTAAATCCCACGCATCGGCGAACATAGAATTCTGATAATTGATTTCTTTTTTCAACATATTTTGAGCAAATGCTAAAATCATAACGCCGGACCCGCATGTTGGCTCACTGACAGAAATAAAATCTTCCTTTTCAAGCTGTTTAAAATCACCGTTGATAATTTCGGTCATAAAAATAGCTATATTGTCTGGTGTAAAGTATTGCCCCATAGCTTTTTTATAATATTGCCTGGAAGTATATATATATCCCAAAATGTCTTTTATATAACCGTGTTGCAAGTAAATTTCTGCGGCCATCGCAAGCTCTCCTAAAGCTGTAGAAAAATAATTTAATTCTTCTTTTTTGTATTTTTTTACTATATCTAAATATCGTTTTTCTCTTGTTTCTTTATTTGTTAGGTCGAAAACATTACTGTAAGAACAAGCTGATAAAGTTAGAAAGTCAACAAAAACACTTTCAGCAGAGCGGTAACCATTACCAGTTAGTTTGTCCATCATGTACATTACTTTTTTGATATGTACGATAGCGGTATCTTTTTCTGTTATCATATAGAACACTCCTTGTAAAAAATAAAGGCTCAACACGAAGCTTACGGCGAACGTGGCAGAAGCCGTGGGATAGGAAAGGTTATAAACCCTTGCACGTAAACTGCGTAAAGCCCCTGCGAATATTTTTTTAGCTTTTTCGCGAACATTTAAATAGCCGGAAAATGACTAAAGCGGAAAGGGTAGCGAAGCTACTCGCATTGCCCTTGAAGCGAAAGGAAAAGCGGCTATAATGGCAGCGGAAAAAGCAGAAAAATTGTATAGATCTACCTTGTTCCCGTACCTGTCAGGCGATAATTGAGCCTGCGTTCCTGCTCCTCACGGCTAAATTTGCAGTATAGAGCGTTCCTAATGGCGATATGCTGCATGAAGCGATACGGGAACAGTCTGAATATGCTGTTAAGCTTATTCTGTCTGTTGTCGCAACTAATACTTGGAATGGAGCAAATAACATACCAGTGGTTAAGATTAGGGTTATTTGCACTCCGCTAAAGGCGCAAAAAAGCCCACCGTTTGGTGAGCTTTTAACGATTAACTATAATCAAGGGTGAGTATTTTTGACACTTAATTTAAGCACTGATTTTTTCGATATCATAAACTTTTATATCGTTTGTTTTTATTTGTAACTCTGCTTTTTTTGCAAATTCCCAAATAATTTTATTTATTTCTTTATTGAGGAAAACTTTATCATTATCAAATAATTTTGCTTGAATAATGCAATTAGACTGTATTTCCAATAACGCCCGCATTTTGCCATTCTCGTCAGTGATTACTACCAGTTGTAATTTACTGTTTATATCATCAATATATCTCGCACTGCAATTTTTTAAATTTATAGCGGCGGCTACGACCTGACTGCTTTTTGTTATTGTTTCCAGTTTATAATATCCTAATTGCATATTTAACCTGTTAATTATGTAATCAGGTATATTGTAAATTCGTTCTCTACCTTTTTGACTGGCAACTTTAATTGATAACCAATCGTGCAGTTTACTAAGAGGTACATTGCTTTTTTCATATAATTCATTTGTTACTTTATCCATTTTTCCTAAAAGTCTGAATGTATAATAATATTCACGATATTTTTTTTGCATATTGTCAAAGGTCAGTTTAGGATATTTTTTATATAGACAATTAAATACTTCAACACATTCATTTTGCTCCCTCACACTTACATTGTTATTTTTAAAATAGTTGTACGCCTGCCACGCCAAGTTGATAGACGGTATTTTAAAAGCATTGATGATTGCGCTCAAATTACCAAGTTGCAGATTTTTTCGCACTGTTTTTATATACGGCAGATTAAATGCCTTGCAGATACTTTCTTGAAAGTTATAGCCTTGTGTTCGCCAAAAATCCACTAAAGTCATATCAAGGTTATGTACGTCCCAAGCATTACTATTTAAAATTTTCTCATATTCACAATGATCAATAAACGTGATGTTTTCCATATCCCAAAACCTTACTCTATGAGCAATATTTAAAACGCTGGTAAATAGATGGGTTTTTCGTTTTCCATATACATAAATACCTTTGGATTGATAACCTTTTCGTTTTTCTAATCTATTAACTGCTTCCCGCAGTTTTTTTAATAGACTTGTAAAACTATCTCCTTTTTTGATTTTATGGTCATACTGAAAAAAACAAAGCGCAGACTTATTTTTTAGTATTTTAAAATCTTCGTTAAAATAGCCGATCTCATACTCCAGATGTTCATTTTTTACCTGTCTTTGCCAACTAACTTTATCGTTAGTTACATCAAAAATATATTTTTCGTATACCTTGTCAAAATGTTGATACTTACCGAAAATGTCATCATTAAAGCAAATACCCTGATATTTGAGCCTTAGTTCAATTTTCCCTTTAAATTCTATAAGCGTCATTCTAATTTTATAAGGCAGAATACCGTAGCTGTCAGAAGAATACATAATTTTGTTGTGCTTGTGAGCCATTCCACAAGAAGGGCAGGTAATTGTTTCATACTTATTAAAACTGTCGCTTCTATTTATAATAAACATTCGATGACAATAATCACAGTAAGCTTGCAATACGCCTTTCCAGTAATCGCTCCACTTAAATTTATCTGCTTCGGTGTAATTAATAAATAAGGTAGGAGAGCCATATTCATTATAATCAGGAACATTGGCACCAATATGAAGTTCTGCAATCTTTTTCATAGTAATATCCTCGCTAAGCTGATTTTTTATTATTATTTTTATCCGAAAGTAATGCCGACAGATTTTCTATTTTTTGTTGCCAGTACCAAATATTAATAGCTTTTTTACACTCGTTTATTTTGGAACGCTGGCAAAGTTCAATAAGTTTTTTATAGAGCTTTATACGTCTGCATATTTCACGTTTCATCATCATCATCACAATCATTCTCCTCAATATCATATTCACCCAGCAAAGGTTCTTCTTCTGATTCTTCCACTTCAATAGTCGCAGGTTCAATACAGGAAAACAGGCTACCTTCTTCCTGAATCGCTTTTTTCACATCTTCCTTTATTTTACGAGCCTTTTCTTTTTCCTTACGTTCGGCTTCTGCTTTTTTACGAGCTTCTTCCTGAATTGCCTGCAGAGCAGGTTTATGCTTTTCTAAAAGGTCGGTAAACGCCTGCAATGCTTTTTTCTGCGTGTCTATGAAGGCTTCTACCAATTTGGTATTAGTCGGTGTTATCTTCCCTTTTTCGGATTCTGACTTGTCATAGGCAATCAATCCTTGCATCATTTCTAAACACTCAATCTGCATTTTAGAAAATTGCTCCATTTTAGAAATATTCAAATTCATAGTATGCCCCTTCAACTGTTTATTTAAGTCAGAGAGGGCTTTTGCCCTCTCTGTATGTAATCACGCCGCTGGTTTCGGTGTAGTGCCAGGTTTACTGTCACAATATTCAAAAGTACGTACAACAATATCTGTAAAGGTCCTGCGTTCCTCGTCTTTCAAATAATTTGAATGTTTCACCGACCCGCTAACGTGGATTTTTCTACCTTTAGACAGTGTATTACCAATATTTTCGGCAGTTTTCCCGAACGCTACAACATTATGGAATTGCGCGTCCTGCTTGCCTTCTTTTTTATTGTAGAGGTTTTCTGCTAATCTAAATTTAGCTACGGCTACGCCAGTAGCAGTATATTTGATTTCCGGGTCTTTAGTTAATCTGCCAGTCACTTCGATATTATTCATAATTCATACACTCCATTCAAAGTAAATTTAAAAATCAAAAATACTAATCACCGTAATCGCTTAACCCATACACTACCCCCTTATTTTTAGCGACACTTCACCAATTTCACGACCAGCCCTAAGCCCCCCCGGCGGGGGGCTTCCCGCTGTCGTTGGGCATTAAAAAGCGGGAAAGCGGACCGAGTGCAAGGGCGCAGCCATTGGCAAGCTTTGTATTACCCTTGCGCCGACAGGACGCGGCCGCTAAAATGCAACAACGACAGCGTTTAAAACCTAAAAAATCAAAGCAGACACAAGGAAATTGTCTGCTTCTATGTCACGGATCAAGCAAAAGAATTTTGCATCCTTCAAAAGTTTTGAGAATTACAAAAAGTGTAAATAAAATATCCAGGTTATTCCGGCTGCAGCCAGCTGGGCCAAAAGAATAATCCATTGCAAAAGAACAAAAATAGCAAAATTTAAATAGAAGAGATTAATTGATAGTTACAGTTATTTTTGCTGAAAAATAACTGCTTTGTGTTATGCTGAAAATGGCGAAAACCCTTGAAAAAACGTGCTTTTCAAGGGTTTTTGTGGTATAATTTAAGTATAGTTATTATATATTTGGAAGAATGATTTTGTGGCAGATCCATTAAGCATTATAATTTCAATTAGGTTAGGTATTTGGGGTATAATATTATGTTAATTATTCACAATGAAGTATCAGACATTACAGCTAAACGAGCTGCTGCTGCTGTTTTAGATGGAATAGATATTCCAGAAGGAGTTCGGGTTAATCATCACAATGGTGATCTTATTGTTGAGCCGGATGATTTGCGGAACATGAATTTAACCGGCGAGCTAAATGATCACTATAGGGAATTGGAGTACTAAAATTAATATGCAATCTTGATACAAGAGTAATATTAGGGATAATGGCTAGTTGGCAGGAGGATATAGGGATATGAAGAAAAGTATATTTGCTTTTTTGTTTATATTTATGTTCTATGGAACAGCTTTTGCAGAAAAAGAGGAGTGGATTGATAAAGATTATAATTTCAGCTATGCAAAGGCCATTGACGTTGAATATTGTGTATCAGAGAATTTGTGTAATGGGATTAAAGAAAAAGAAACGACTGAAATTTTTCAGGAAAAATTTGTTGCAATGTTAAATAAAAAGTTATCGCCAATGGGCGTATACGTGAATATGCTAGATAATAATGACGAGATGCGAATAGAAAATAATATAAATGCTGAGTATAATACTAATTTGATAATAAAGGTCAAATTAGTAAATTATACTGTTGGATCTTCATATTCTGAAGGCTATAGTTATACTACAGTTATTCCAAAAACTTCTACTGTTTACACACCAAGTGGTCCGGTAGTTACTGCGACTACTGAAACAAAGATACACAATAAAAGAGGTAGGGATGTACCTACGGTGTATGTAAATGTTCGTTTTGATGTAGTTGACACGGCTACAGATAAAGTTGTTTGGTCTAGAATTGATAACAGATCACGTCAAAATGAGGATGAGTTTGATAATACAAAACCTAGAGATGTATTTAATAGGATTCTTAAAGATTTTAAGAATGATTTTCAAAAAAGAGTGGAAAAGAGCAGGAATTGAGAATATTTTGCATAGGTATTTAGTAACAAGCTTAGTGATTGAAAGGAATTTCTTATGTTTCTTATATTGATTAATATGATCTTTCATACTTTTTTAGTTGGGATATTTTTTCAGTTTGCACATAGCATTATAATGTTATTTTTACAGCTAGGGCATAGTACAAGTATATTTGCGCGCCAATTTCATCCGGATTTTTACTATTTGTGTGCGTTCTATGTAGTGTTTACATTTACTACTATTGGATATAGTCCTATTGGCAGTTTTATATCTACCGTTTTTTTGAAGGCAAGAAAAGCAAAAGGTACTGATCTTGAATATATAAGTACTAATCTGGAAAAAGTGTTGATCGCTTATAATAAAAACACTAATCAAAATTTGACTGCCAAAGATTTTAATTTATTTATTAATAATTCTGAAGTTGTAAATGCAATGGCATTAGGTCATAAAACTATTGTTGTTACAGCAGGGCTTTTGCGTGCAGAACCTGAAATGCTGCAAACAGTATTAGCTCATGAATTAGGTCATCTGCATTACGGGGACAGTATGGTTTCGATTGCTATTATTGCCGGAAGTTATCCTATTCAAATTTGTTATTGGGCAAATTATATATTTATGCAAATCGCAAGAGTAGTGGTTATGATTTTAAGGTTTATTCCCATTCTTGGATTAATGAGTGCGCTGTTTATGTGGGCTGTGCAGTTAGCATGTTTGCCGCTTATAGCCATAAATTGGATAGGTAATAAAATTTTCGATTTTGTGTATCTGATGAATTGCAGAAGAACTGAATACAGAGCAGATGAATTTGCCAGCAATCTTAGATATGGCGATTCAATGATACGTTTTCTGGAATATATTGCGCCTTACGTAGAACAAGGTAATATTTTTACACAACTGTTTTCCACGCATCCGCTGGTCGAAAATAGAATAGAACGCTTACAAAAAATAAAGGTACAGAGCTGAGGTTGCTATAATATAAAAAAATATAAAGATTGATTTGAAAGGATCAAAGATTATAATGAGTCCATCGGAAGAACAAAAACAATTTGATAAGTCGAATCAGGAATTAAATGGAGTAACATCTTGTATCGCTATTTTGGTAATGATAGTTTTATTAGTAGGTGTCGTGTTGACGTGGCTTTATCAGAATATCATAACAATATTATTGATTATAGTAGGAGTATATCTTTGGTATCGAAGATGATGGTATTACTTTTACTTTAACTACCACCATTGGAAAATGGAAGTCGTGTAATTTTGATTTATAAAATCATATTTTAAGGGGATATAACGTGAAAAAGATAATTAAAAATTCTATTAGATGTAATTTATGTGGAGATATCATTGTATCAGAACATAGACATGATTATGTAACTTGTAGCTGTGGTTTTTGTTCTGTTGATGGTGGAACGGACTATCTAAAGAGGAGTATTGTTAATCCTCAAGGTGATTTTACTGAACTTAGTGAAGTAATCGAAGTTAAAGATGTATCTGAGTTATGAAATATATTTTGATAACAATTGTAGGTTGTTCGTAAATGACTAGAAATAGAATAGCACGTTTACAAAAAATAAAGGTGCAGAACTGAGAGTGAACTGTTTCTTTTATAAAAAGCCAAACCCTTGGGAAATATTTTCTGCAAGGGTTTTATGATATAATATAATAATAGCGCAGAAGGTGGTGAGTATTTTGAATAAGTACACTTTGATGAATAAAAATAAAGAGTTAGTAGATGTCAAAATCAACGAAAACGGATTAATAGATGAAGTTATAGAAGTCAAAGACGTAAAATATTTGCCCGTTGGTATCGATAATGATAAGGATATAAAAGCACAATTAAATAAATGGTGGCATAACAGATCCATACCGGCAAGCCGGGATGGTCTTAATTATATTTTGCATACATATGATGTAGAAACGCCGCAGGCTTTATCTGCAAAGAGCTTGGGACTAAGTTTATCTGATCAATATTGGTTAAAACCTGTAGGAAATACTATTGAATGGAAAGATGTTAATTTCTTTACTAATGAATTTTCTGGTGATTTGGGTAATGCTTTTTTTGAACGTAGCCAATCAAAAAAACAGTTGGATTTAAGATCGCCTGATGCTTCCAGTAATGGCTGGCTAAAAAAGAAATGGGTAATCATTGATGGAGAACGATATTTATTTAAAGCAGGATCTGTTCCTTTACTGCAACAGCCTTATAATGAAGTTGCTGCATCGAAGATATTGGAAATTTTAAATATACCGCACGTAAAGTATGAAATAAAGCTGGAAGATAACCGACCATTGTGTTATTGTAAAAACTTTATCACACCTGATACTGAATATGTACCAGCAGTGCAAATAAGAAATGCTACACCAAAGTTAAATCATGAATCAGAATACGCACATTTTTTGAAATGCTGTGATAAATTAAAAATACCTGGAGCTAAAGAATTTATAGACAATATTTTGATAGTAGACTATATCATTGAAAATACAGATCGCCATTATGGAAATTTTGGATTTATCAGAGATGTGAATACATTAGAATTTGTAGGACCGGCACCGATTTTTGATAATGGAACAAGTCTTTGGTCTGAAGCGTTAAATTCTGAAATTGGTGATCCACAAAAAGTAGTACCCTTCAAATCTTCCCAGCAAGAACAAATCAAATTGGTAAATTCGTTTAAACATATTGATGATACTAAATTAAAGTTGTGTTCAAAAATTGTTTATGATGTATTGTCTACAAGCCCCTATTTGGATAAAGAAAGAGTTGAAAAAATAAGTAGAGCTGTAGGTAATCGTACGAGATTGCTGGAGCAAAATATTGAAAAATAAATAGTAATAAAGAAATTAAGGAGTAAAAATGAAAGAATTATATATTTCAAGCGAATATTTACAAGATCTTTTAGTTCGTATGGCACATCACAGTACGGCCATTGAAGGTAATAGCCTGTCTTTGGGTGAAACAAAAAGCATTCTTATTGATGGCTATATTCCGCGTCCAATTGAATTAAGGGAGCTAAATGAGGTAAATAACTATAAAAAATATATTGCTTCAATCTTACCTGATTTAGAGAAAAACGTACCTTTAGATTTAACTTATATAAAGAAAACACATGAAGTATTATGTATGGATGCAATCGAAGGTGTACCAGGGCAGTTTAAAATTATACCTAATATTATTTTAGGATCAGATATTAAATTAACTCCTCCATATAAAGTTCAGGAAGAATTAAAAAACTGGTGTGAGGATTTGAAATTTCAGTTAAAAGATAGCGTGGATGCGGTTAGGATTGCTGAGATAATTTGTCACCAGCACATGAAGTTTGAAAGAATACACCCGTTTTCTGATGGTAACGGTCGTGTTGGTCGTGCGTTGATGTGCTATAGCTGTTTTCAGAAAAATGTTGCACCGATTATTATTCCGGTGGAAAAACGAAAAGAGTATATTAATTATCTTAATAATTATGATCTAAAAGGGTTTACGATGTTTGCATTAAAACTACAAGAACAAGAAATGGAGAGAATAAATCTTATTCAGAAATCACTTGCAAAAGAAAAATGTATAGAAGTGCCTAGACATAAAAATAACTATGATTTAGAACGATAATAAAATTAGGGTCGTAACTTAAACTGGAAAAATATATTGAAGGAGGTATAGGGTGAATAAAACTGATTTATTTGAGGGATTGTCAGACATATATTTCGGTAAGTCACGACTGAACAAAATGATGCGTGAATTTAATGATGAAACTAATAACCAATATGACGGTATTCGCGCCGGAGTATATTATTCTCAGTTTTCACGTCTTTCGATATATGTGTTAAACAAGTATGACATAACAACGCTGGAAGTATTAAAAACTTCACATCTATATGAAATGTTGGAATATATGCGTTTACAAGGTTTTAAGGAATCGACACTAAAGTCATATATAACTGGTGTCAGATGTGTATATAAAGAAAAATCACACTTGTTTTCAGACAAATTCATTCTTCCAACAAATAATGAGTACAAAAAATATCGACAGGAAAATGGGCATGTGTAAGGTTAAGGCTATGATTTGTGAAAAATGAATATGATTTTGGTTGTAATAAAAATATTTCTAGATAGAATAGAAAAAGGAGATAGGGTTAAGTATCCATGGATAAAGAGTTATATGATGATGTAGAAACTGTTTTTCAAATTCTTACAAAAGTTGCTACCGGAGGATCATATGATGATGAACAAACATCTAATATTTATAAAGAAATTCGATTGCGATTGATAAAAAACGGGAGAGTGGATTCGTTACTTCCAAGTTTTATTAAAATATATCGTGATCTTCCTGCTTTTTGGGGGTTTATAAAAAATCAAGAAGCTACTTATGCTGCACGTAGAAGTTTTTTGGCTGAACAGTTTAAGTCATTATTTGATTATTTAGAAAAAGACATAAATATAGGTGTTATTGATGATGTGGTCAATCAAGCTACGTATATATCAAGTGAATATATTAGAGATGTGTGGAGAAAAGCAATAATAAGGAGAGAACAAGATCCAGAAGGAGCAATAACTGCTGCACGTACTCTGTTAGAAGCTACGTGTAAGTATATACTTGGGCAAAGTCAAATAAGCTATAATGAAAAAGCAGATTTGGGAGATTTATATAAATTAACAGCAAAGCAGCTTAAGTTAGCGCCAGATGATTATACAGAGCAAGTGTTCAAGCAGATTTTGGGTAGTGCATCATCGATTGTAAATGGTCTTGGGTCTTTACGAAATAAGATATCTGATGCTCATGCTATTGCAAATAAAAGGGCTAGACCGTTACCTAGGCATGCTATGTTGTGTGTGAATTTGGCAGGATCAATTGCAGAATTTTTAATAATGACGTTTGAGGAAAAATTCAAGAAAACCAGCCAATAGGGTACACCCTATTGGCTGGTTATTTTATCTCTATTTCGCTGTATAATATTAGGGACAATAGGGTTGGACAAAACGAAAGGTGGTTTTCATGTCAAAAATTGGTTATGCCAGGGTAAGCACTACGGATCAAAAATTAGATCGTCAGCTGGAGCTGCTGAAGGATTGTGATAAAATTTTTTGTGATAAGATATCCGGCACTACTAATAAACGTCCGGAACTGCAAAAAATGTTAGAGTATATTAGAGAAGATGATATTGTAGTTGTGGCTGAATTGGATCGCCTGGGAAGGAATAATAAAGATCTTACTGATATCATGTATAAAATACAAAATAAAGGTGCTACTATCGAAGTATTAAATCTTCCGTCTTTAAAGGGAATAGAAGATACCAATTTAAGGCGTCTTATAAATAATTTGATTATTGAGCTTTATAAGTACCAGGCTGAGAGTGAATGGAAAAAAATAAGGGAACGTCAGCAGCAGGGAATAGAAATTGCCAAGAGTGCTGGCAAATACACCGGACGTAAACGTCTTTTTAGTGAAAATGATCCGCGGCTGCAGCACGCTATAGATTTATATAAAAATGGTACCAGTATAAAGAGTGTCGAAGAAATGACAGGGATTAACGCTAAGACGTTTAGAAGGTACCTTGATAGGTTCAATTTACGGTAGTAGAAGTATTAATAAAACTCTTACTAAGAAAGCAGGAGGCTAAATGTAAATAAGTTATTTTGATGGCAAAAACGTAATCGATAATCCCTCAAGACGAAGAGGGACCAAAAATGTTTTTCACTATACATAGTTAAAACATCATTTTGTATCACCAGTAAGGAGGAACTTAGCGTGTCTTTGGTCGGGAAAAACAGAGCAGTCTTTAGTTATAACAATGTAACTAAGCAAAACAGTAACTTTATGTACAAGGATTTTGAAAAAACAAAATCTTATCATACAAACTTTGAAAACGCTCATTTTGCTGGAACATCCTTAAGGGCAGCTCACATGAAGTATTGTAATTTTACAAATTGTGTATTTACTGGCACTGAGTTCATTGGTACAAATCTTAGAGGAAGTAAATTTATCTGTGCAAAATTTATTGATTGTATTTTTTTAGGAGTTGTTCTCGATAAAGCAAATTTCAAAGGTGCTACCTTTTCAAATTGTTACATTGTGGGAGTCAGCGGGAAAAGTGCATACAATTTTCCCAACAATTTAAGCGGAAATATTGTCTTATCGACTATGCCGCCACAAAAGGCTATCGACAATCAATTAAACACTATAATTGAATCATTGCGTGAACAAGATTACATTAGGCGATCACATACGCTTCACCTGAAGGGTGGCAAAGTCAACACTCTTACGATTATGATATTGAGAGAAAAATACTCGAATGACCAACTTGTTCATCTTCTTCCATTACTTCCCCAATTTGTAACAACTCAATTTTATACGGTTAGTCATCTAAAGGCATTATTGAAAAAAGCAGAAAAAGGGGCTATACTATAAATGCCCCGCATCCTTTTCTGAGAAATCCCGAGCTTAAGCACATGGGTCTACGGACTGATTGGGGGTTGATTGTGTTTAATATAGCGGAGGTGGTGCATATGGTATCAGACGTTTTAACGGTATTGTCTTTTGTAGTGCTTTGCATAATAAAAGCTCTCCCAGTTATTTCTCAGATTGCAAAGGATGTTATAACATTCAACGAAACTCACGGCTGAAATCAAACAGAGGTGAGTTTTTTCTTTTTATAATGATGGAAAGCTCTATTTTACTCAACTTCACATTTTCTCAAGCAAATACAAAATAAAACCAGCTACCTTAATTGGCAGCTGGTTTTGTTTTGTATTAGTATGGGATTTCTTCGTTCTCATAGCGCAGATCCAGAGGTGGGTAGTTATTATCATTAAATGGATCTTCAGGATCTTCGGTAAAGAATGTATGATTATCATTTGAATTTGATTTTGATTTCCCAAGTAATTCTATTTTACTTGCAATACATTCACTGACATAGATCGTCCTGGCTTCGTTATCTTGATATGTCCTGGTTTGTGTACGGCCATGAACTAATATCGGCATACCTTTTGTTAAAGTTTTTCCGAAATATTCTCCACGTTTACCCCAGATTACAACAGGTATGAAATCGGCATCATAATTTCCTGTTTCTTTGTTTTTAAATTCCCTTGACACTGCCAGGGAAAATAAGCATACAATTTTGCCGCTAGTAGTATATTTTACCTGCGGATCACGAACTAAACGGCCACGATAAATACATAGATTCATAAAAAACACGTCCTTTTTTATTAAATTTGATTATAGCCTCAAATACTGGTTTTAAGAGCGTTAAGACATTCATACAACAACTTGGTCTAATAGTATAAAGAAAAGCCCTTGTAGCCTTATTTTGAAAGCTAAATTTATTGATTGGGTATTATCGAACTGGTTTATTCTGTATTTTTACTGTACAGTCTTTTAGTATTTTTAAAACATCATGTAATATACCTTATTTCAGTTAGCCACGTTTTTTATTGAAATCATCTTCAGACAAAACTGTCTTACAATCAGGATAGCAAGAACAAGCATAAAAAATATTTTTTGTTTTAGAATTTTTCTTGGAGATCATAAAACCTTTTTTACAGCCAGGGCAAGTAATTATTTTAGGTTTATTGTTCTTAGCTGGCGTGATTTGATTGCATTCTGCATTATTGCATTTTGCGTATTCTATTACTGTATTTGTATCTGGATCTTTATAATATTTAATCATTAGGAAGCCTTTTCTGCAGGTAGGGCAGGGAAAGTCTTTGTTAACTATTTTTAAGCTGTCTTTTTGTTTGATAATAATAGCACCTAAAAAATCAGTTACTTCAGTAATGATTTTTTGTTTGGGAATTTTACCTGCTTCCAGTTGATCCAAAAGAATCTCCATATTTGCTGTATAATCGGCTTTGGTAATTATTTCGGGTAGGATTGCTATAAGATTTTTACCTTTTTCGGTAGGAATTAAAGTTTTACCTTTCTTGGAAAGCTGCTCGCCTGCAATCAGTTCCTTAATAATAGTTGCCCTGGTTGCAGGTGTTCCTATACCTTTGATTTTAGATAGGATGTCAGTTGATTCTTTTGTATCTCCTTTGATATTGTTCATGGCTTTGATAAGGCTGCCTTCGGTGTAACGTTTGGGAGGCTTTGTTTCAGCATCCTTTAATTCAAAGGTTTCAACGCGATAAGCCGTGCCGGCTTTAACTGCTGTAGAAATTTCAACTTCGTTGTCTTGTTCATGCTCGGCATCATCACTGACAGGCATATTCTTATAAAGTGCCGTCCAACCGCTATTTACTGTGATCTTCGTTGTGAAGGTAAAATCATATTTGCCATTTGTCAAAATAACTTTGTGACTTTCATATTCATATACAGGAAAGAATATGCTGGCATATTTTTTGAGGACTAGCAGATAAAGATCTTTTTCATTTTTGCTGAGTGTGGAAAGATCTGGAATTTTTCCAGTTGGAACAATAGCGTGATGTGCAGACACTTTCGCATCGTTAAATACAGGTGGGCGCAAATTCGGTAGAGGAATCTTAATATCAAGTAGCTGTGCTTCATTAAAAGCTATAACAAGGTTGGGAGAGTCGGTAAATTGGCTGGTAGGCAAATATTTACAATCGCTTCGTGGATAGCTTAAATACTTGCTTTCATATAGTTTTTGGATAGTTTTTAACGTATCATCTGCACTTAAACCAAAGTATTTATCCGCATCGATCTGTAGTGTATCAAGACTATATAATTCTTTTATTTCCTGTTTGTTTGATTTTTTGAAAACGTCTGTAACTTTTAGTTCGCTGCTTTTGGATGCTGTTACGATTTTTTCAGCTTCAGACTTATCGGTAATCCTGTCACCGACAAATGAAGCTTTTACGGTGGCTCCGTTTATTTTTAGATGCGCAAAAATATTGTAATATTTCTGCGTTTTAAAACCAGTTATTTCAGCTTCTCTGTTTACGATTAACGCAAGTGTGGGAGCTTTGACGCGGCCAACAGACATTACAGTGGTATAACCGCCTTCGCGGGCTTTAAGAGAAAAGAACCTGGTCAGATTCATACCAAGCAGCCAGTCAATTTCAGAGCGGCAATCACCTGCTGCAGATAAACCTGCAAAAGCTTTATTATCTTTAATGTCGTCTAAAGCTTTTCTTATAGATGTTTCGTCCAGAGCATTAAGCAGTAAACGTTTTACTTTTTTATTTGCCGGTAACAACTCGTCTATCAATACTTGACCTTCACGGTCGGGATCGCCGACGTTGATGATTGTTGTAGCATCTTTAATTAGTGATATAACTGCTTTGTACTGTTCTTTTTTGGCTGCATAAGGGGTCTTTTTAAAAATCGTTGGGATCATTGGCAGGGTATCAAGTTTCCAGTTTTTCCATTCAGGATTATACGCTTCAGGAGGATTTTGATATAGCAAGTGCCCAACCGCCCAGGTAATAAAGATATCCTTTTTTGTATCTTTATAGCAATTTTTTTCTTTTTTGAAATTTGCACCGGTGGAATTAAAGTACTTTGCCAAAGCTTCAGCAACACTAGGTTTTTCAGTGATGTATAGATCCATTTGTATTTATTACTCCTTATATCTAATATTTGAGCTTATAGCAGATGTTGCTATAAGCTCAGTGTGGTTATTTTTTTGAAATCTGTTTAAATTGATCAGCGTATTTTACATTTGGTGGTATTGTCATCAAACCTGCATAGCCGCTTTTTAGAATAATGTAGTTATACATTTTTTCAGCTATCGCCTGATCGGAGATCTGCTCCGGTTTTTCTAACCACACATAAGCTAATAAACGGCCATATTTGTCTGTAACCTGGATATCGGTTTCGAGCCAAACGGTTTTATCAGTGAGAAGATTTTTAGTGATATAACTTGCAACTTTTCCGGCTTCAGTATTTTTTTCTGTATCAGGATGGACACTTTCAGGTGTATCAATGCCAATCATTCGTACTGGCTGCTGGATATTATCTACCTGGCAGACGATTGTATCACCGTCTATAACGCGAACTACTTTTGCAGTGATGAATTTATCGGTGCTTGTTTGACGTTCCTGGTATTTAATTCCGTAAAAAGTACATACAAATATCAAAGTAATCAGGAAGATAATCTGATAGTGGTTAAGTTTTTTGAGAATATTCATCGTTCTAAGCCTTTTTGATTATAGCGAACAGTGGTTGGTGCGGCTTTTTGAATATCCTGCTGTATAGCTTGCAAAAGAGTGTTTTTTACATTTTGGTTACCGCTGCATAAACCATAAAGCAGAGGATCTTTACCAGTGTCAGCAGAGAATCTAAATTTTAAGCCTATTGGTTGGTAGTCTTTGACGAAGGACGCAATGGGTTCATGTAGTTTGTTTTTTGTTCTGGCTGCTACGGTGTAGTCCAAAACATTACGGTCAGCTTCATAGAAAGTTTTACCATTTTTACTATCCAGTTCTACTAATATTTCTTTAGCAGGCTCAATAGAGTATTGAATAGAAGCAGGAGCAACTGGTTGGATTTGTTCTGTAAATATTTTTGTTTCTTTGGCTGGTTCTTGTGGTATTTCTAATAATTGATCCTTTAACAGCAATTCACGATCTACATACTGTTCTTTCATATAAGCAACAGTTTGTTCCGCTAAAGTTACATATTTCATTAAATTATTGGGGTTTTCGTCCAGGGATTTTTCTACTTGGGCCCAGCCGCGGATATATTCTTTAGAATAATGGTCGCCTGCTTCAGAGCTTTGGAAACCAAACTCTTTGTATAAAAAGCTACTTGCCAGCTCCGCGACAACTTCTTCTTCGTGATACTCTAGCTGGCGATTTAAGCGTGATTCATGGCCTGTAGCATGAGCAAGCTCATGGAAAAAATTTCGTGCTGCTGCTTCATCATTTTTTATCGTTGCAGGTAATGGCAGGGTTATTGTATCCTTGCCTGGAGAATAAGAAGCTTTACCAACGCCATTTTCAGTGATTTTAATAGATTTAGCGGCATTGGCCTTCATATTGGCGATGATTTCATGCTGCTGCTCGGTGGAATATGTAAATTTTTCTAATTCAGGGAAATTTTTGAATTGATTTGCATTAAAAACAAGAAATGTTTTATTTACAAAAAAATTGACTGTTTTTTCTTCAGGTTTATTAGCGGCTTGTGCTGCTTTGAGTTCTTCGCCTTCAAGTTTGAAAACTTTTTGTTTTGGTTCTTTATATACAACTCGGCTTGCATGCTGTCCTGGCTTCAGGTAATAACCTAGTTTTTTTGCCTGGGCAAAAGTTATGAAGCGCGGATCTTTCCAACCAGCATTTTCAATTTGATGGGCAAGATAGATTCTGTTAAAACCAGAGTATTTAGTACCGGTAACAGGATTTTGCAAACGTTCAAATCTGTCAATAACAGGGCCAAAAGATTTTTTTTCCTTAATTTTTTCAATAATTTCTTTTAGAAGCGCTTCTTTTTCCTGGTTATATTGTTCTGTTTTAGAAACTTCTGTCATACTAACCGCCTCTCCCATTTTTATTTATGCTATCTTAGGATTTATTTACCCAGCATAAAGTAGTAGTTAACTAATTATTGGGTTGTTTTTATCGTTTACTTTTTTGATTGGGTCGAAGTTTATAGCAGGAATATGAGCAATAATACACTCTTCGACGTTTAATCATTGATGTATAAACGTGGTAGCTTTTATTACATGAAAATTCGCGTCCACAGATCGGACACCGTTCTATAAACAACCCTCTGACAAGTTTTAAATCATCTGTCTGACGAACCATAGTAGCTTCCCTTTGTGGATTTAATTATGGTTGCATTCGAGATCTTCAGGATGGAGCTTGTCAATAAGGGATAAAATATCCTGACGTTCTTCAGCAGATAGTTCATCTAATTTGTTTGCATATTCCATTGCCTTGTTGATTTCTTCTACAGGTACTTCTTCAATATAATGATTATCGTTTTCATCTACGCAAAGCACTTTGACCATTTCTTGTTGTTTTTCCATAATAAGTTCCTCTTTTCGATTAAATTTAAAGTTCCGCACCTTGACCAATTTGATTTTCACGTGTATCAGTTCTAATATGAGCTGCTCCAACATGCGGATCATCTTTGCCAAGAAGTTTATCTGCGAGTTTTTTTGCTTTAATTAAGCTGACTTTTGTAGTAGCGGAAATATAACGTCTGGTACTGTCACGTTGAATGTTTTTTTCCAGTTTCGTATATTGCTGCTTTAATTTAGCCAGCTGCATAAGATCAGATTGTTGTAATTTTTTTGCTTGATCTAACAATACCGGACCACCATACTGAAGCTTCAAACGTTCGATATTACGTTCGATTTCCAAGAGTTCTTTTTGCATACTTGTGGTATCTTTGCCAAGCTTTTGATTGTAGACAATAAGATCTTTTTTACTTCTGGCCTGTTCTGTTAATTTTTTAAATTCCCCCTTTGTTTTTTCATTAAGCAGTTTGTTGTAATAGTAATTGATATTCTGGCTGCGTTTTGCAATCTTAAATACCAAATCTCTATATTCTTTACTGCGCCTGTCAATAGTAGTATTGAGAAGATCAATGCGTTCTCTTTTATAAGAACTTTCAAACGGTTTTTTTGTTTTATCTTTATTTAGATCAGAAATTTTAGTCTGGTATTCTTTGATTTTTTCAAAGTCTGATTCGTCAAGTTGCCGAATGTTTTTTAGTTGCCTGATGTTAGTTTCTAATATCCTGCTGACTTCTTCGAGTGAGGCTATGCGCTCTTTATTAATTGCTGCCAGTTGGATAGCTTCTTCTTTAATTTCAGGAGAATAATAAGATTTTCGAAGTGAATCCAGCTCGGATTTTAAATTTTGCAGGCGATCAGTGTTTATGTGAGGATTGAGTTTAAGAAAGCTTTCCTGGCTTCTGATTTTTTCAGATATTTCTTTTACTTTACCGTTTGTTTTGAGATCTATGAGCCTATCAACAATATTACCGAGTTGCATTTTTTTCAGAATGAAAAGTTCTTTTTTTGTTTTTTCAAGCCCAGCTTGTGCAATAGCAATTTCCTTAATTGGATCTATATTTTTATGAAATTGCATATCGGTGTTATAAAGTTGAATCGCCTTTATTACAGATGCTAAACGGACTGGTTGCTCCTTATCGACAACCAGTTCTTTTTTTGTTTGCTGCAGTAAAAGAAGGCGATTTTTATAGGCATTTATAACAGCGCTGTCAGGGAGAGCGGGAAGTTTTGCAAGAGAGTTTTTCTGCAATTCTTCCAATTCTTCAAGAGCGACGAATTTTTCATTTTCAGTCGGCGTTAATTGGGAATCCATTTCTGCTATGGCTGCTGCAATTTCAGCTTTGGCCATTTTTGATTTTTCCTGTAAAATACGTTTTTTGAGTTCAGGATCGTCGATTAATGTCAGAGATTTAGGATCGCGTAATGCCGCACGGATAATATCCTTGTTTGCCATAAACTTTTTATCGTCAAGACGCATTGGTTTTAATCGGTCGAATTGTTCTGATTCGCTATAAGCACCCATTTGGAGAAGCTGAGTTTTTTGAGCTTTCAGGCTTTTGCTGGATACTGCTTTTTGAATTTTTTTTTCTGTATAAAGCTCATTTATTCTATGTTCTAATTTTTCGCGGACTTGGTAGAGTTTTCCGGTTCTGCCTTTGCCCGCCCAGGTACGATCTTTTTTTGATCCACCATAAACACGGCCTTTAGTGGTTTTACCGTATTTTTTAAAAAATTCTTCTTTAGATAAATTGACAGTACGTTCATCAATAATGCGTTCAGAAAACATTACATGGACGTGTGGATTTTTTTCTCCATGAATAGCAGAATCAGTTTCATGGATTGCATAGCTATAAGTGTGTTCGGGAAGAATTTCAGCTAGAAATTTTTGTGCGAAATCAATTTGTTCTTCATGTGAAATTTCATTTGGAATTGCAAATTCAAGTTTACGACAAGCTCGTAAATCGTGATCTTTTATCGCGGTCCAAAATTCGGTGGAGTTATCTGCCCACGACGGAAGATTACAAGTTTCGGTATAAATAATATCTTCACGGTCATTATATTTTCCTTCTCGGCGAATGTAATTGAGGTGTGCCATGGTTGAGCCGTTATATCCAATTTTCATTTTCATATGGTAGGTAGCCATAGTTGTTTGGTCCTCGTATTTTGTATTTCATCAGCGGTACGCTGAATTTTTTTTTTTGCGGTACGCAAAACCTGCGATAGCAGCCCGCTGCACATACCTGACAAGGTATGTGTGTAAGTGGGCATTCTATTTTTTAAAGATTTGCGCCTTTCGGCGCCGTTTCCGTTATTTTAGCACTTTTGTTTCAAAAAATCAAACATTTGCCCCCCTCCAGTTGACAGTCGAGAAGTATTGTAATATATTTAGAACTGAAAGGATAACAAATGTACAGAAAGGTGGTAAAAATCTTGAGTAGTAGTTCAAGGGAAAACACGTATGCAGGAGAGAAAGACAAGGGAAAGCAGGTAGCCGCAAATTTATTGGCTATGAAGGATTTGCAAATCCTAAAATGGCAGAGGCTATCCTACATGAGTATTGTGGCAATGATTATTTGTATATTTGGAATAATTTTTATTGCTACAAGATCAACTTTTATTCCCTATGTAATTCACGTGGACCCAGAAACTGGTTATGTCAAGAGCTTGGGTGCACTGGAGCAGGGCAAAACCAAAGTAACCTCTACAGAGGTAAACTATTTTTTAAGTCAGTTTGTAACTAACATGAGGTCAATCCCAAAAGATGAATATGTTTTGAAAGAAAATGTGGATAAAGGGATTAAATATCTGACTTCGCAATCGGCACAAAAGTATAAGAATTTATATCTTGACGAATTTACAAAAAAAATCGGCTCCGAGTATTCTCGAATCCGAATATTGAATGTTAATCCGATTGCTAATACTAAAAATACATATCAGGTTCGTTGGGAAGAAACTACTATAAACAAATCAAATTCTATGCAGCCGATCAAAACTGTTTATACTGGCAATTTCAGTATTGAACAAAAAACTGTATCAAATAAAGAGGATCTTGTATTAAATCCGCTGGGGCTGTATATAACAGACTTTGAATTTAGTCAAGAAGGGGTAGGCGGTAAATGACGATGAAAAGATTTTTACCATTAACATTAGCCGGATTAGTAATGCTTTTTAATTCTAATCCGGCTTTTGCTGGTGGCTACGTCTATGAGCCGGATAGACGCGTTGGATCTGCCAGCATTTATACTTACGATCAGGCAAATCAGTATTACATTGATACAAAAATTGGCTATGTTACCGATTTTGAGCTTCGACCAGGAGAAAAAGTTCAAAAAATAGCAACAGGAAATAGTACGCAGTGGACCGTTGACTTAGATCAAATTGGAAATATCCAGCATGTTTATATCAAACCTTTGGTATATGGCACAACTACTAACATAATTGTAAATACTGATGTTAGAAGTTACAGGTTAGTAGTTTCTTCTGGTGATGATATAGAGTATTTTATAAAATTTTCATATCCAGAAGAGGAAGCGGCAGAAAAGCGTCAGGGATTAAGAAATGCGTTAAATAAACTTCGGTATGATTATCAGTTAACACAAAAGGCGCGCAGTGAAGCAGATAAAATCAATAAAAATTATTCTTGTATTAAAAATAAGAATGTTGTTGAAAAATATATTCCAAGTTCTGTTTTTGACAATGGTAAGAAAACATATATTGAGATTCGCAAAGAAAATCAGGATAATATGCCAACGATCTATTATTTTGATGAATGGGATAAAAAGAAGTTACAGCTTGTCAATTACCGTCTAAAGGGTAATTTTTTAGAGATTGATAAAGTAATGAATAATATTAAGTTGGTTTATTCACAAAAAGCCTATTTGATTTTTAGAAAGAGTGAAGATAAAAAAATTCCAGCTGCTGATGAAATCAAATTGAACAGCAAAGATAAAGTTGACTTAAGCGTAGAAGCGGCTAAAGCCGGGGTGAAACAGGCAGAAGTAGTTACTATGGAAACAGATTATATATCACTTAAAGAGCGATTACGTCAAAAACGATTGAGAGAGCAAAAAGAAATTTTGCAGATTGCATCAGGAGCTGAAGATAATGTTGAAAATTCTGTAAAAGAGGTAGAGGCTGATGATTGAAAACAATAAAGATAGTTCCATTGATATTTCTCCTGTTACGGAAAAAAGCAAACGTATCAATAAATTTGTAATTATGGTTATTGTTTTTGTAATTGGTGCTTTGATATTGTATTTGGTTTTTGGTGGTAAAGAAAAGAAGAAAACTGCCCCAGTTGGAGAGGTTACAACAACTACTAATACTACATCTTTCATTACTCCTGAAGATATGGAAAAACTTGCGACGGCTGCTCAATCAGAAAGCGCGCAGACTGCGCCACAAAGTCAGCCTAAAGGCAATATGGAAAGCATAAAACCACAACAAAGAACATTAACTGCCGCTGAAAAAAATGAAATGGAACGTCAGCGACGTGAGTGGGAAAATGCTCAAAAAGAACAGGCTATTCGTGCAAAAGAAGATGATGCTGCTCGCAGATCTGAAATATTTTTTAAAATCCCCGCAATGGATCAAAGAAACGGGAAAAAATCAGTTGAGCCGGCAGTAAATCATTATTACAATTCCGGGGACGAAAATTACATTCAAGTAGTAGGGGGTAATTGATGATGAAAACGATGATTTTTGCAGTGATAGGAATTGCAGTAATATTTTGTCCGTTACCTTCAGTTTTGGCTTCGTCATATGGCAGTTACAATCAAGTGATTACTAAAGCTCCGGCCAACGAAGTTTTACAAGCCGGAAGCGTTATGCCTGCAACACTTGTTACACCGATGATAAGTGATAATTTGAATGCTGCTGTTATTGCAATTATTCGTCAGAATATTTATGACAGTGTGACAGGGAAAAATCTTTTGATTCCAGCTGGAAGTAAATTAATTGGTGAGCCGCTGGGAATGAATGGTAAAAGAATAGACGTAACTTTTACCAGAATAATTTTTCCGAATGGCGAAAGTGTTTTGCTGCCTGAATATAAGTCGGTCGATGGAGTTGGTTATAGTGGTTTGCGTGATAAATATACAAATCATACCTGGTTGAAAATGAGATCTATTTTTACTGGTGCAATTTTCGCCGGTGCGATTACAGCTTCCAGTCATAAATCAAGTGGCAGTTCCAGTGATGATGATAACAGATCAGCAGGCGAGGAAGCCGTTGCTGGTGCAATTAGTGAGATATTAAACGGCATCAGTAATGAAGTTGATAAGAACAACGATATTGAACCAACAGGAACAGTCAGAGAAGGTTACCAATTCAACATTTTACTACATACAGATCTTAGAATAAGGCCGTATGAAGGCTGAGAATTAAATACATTATATAAGTTATATAAGATAAATAGCTTATATAATAAGGAGTTCTTAAATGAAAAAGTTTATAGTTTTTGCAACACTATTTATTGCAATAAATTGCCTTTTTCAGAATTTGGCAATGGGGTCTTTAGCTAAAGCAACTAATTACAATGCTTTAATAACCTCACAAGCTGTTTTTAAAAGTGGAAGCATATATATCTATTCGCCGTTCAAATTTCTTGCTTTATACGGAGAATTCGGGAAGCGATTTCCAAATTTTTTTCGTTTTGGCGCATTTTTGAGTTTCATCGGTTTTGCCATTAGCCTGCTTACTCCAGCTATATTCTATCTCCAGTGTTACAAAAAAAAATTGGATTCCGCTGGATCTGCGAGATGGGCGAATAAAAAAGAGCTTGAAAGAGCAAAAGTACTCGTTGACCCTGGTTTTATCGGTAATGCTGTAATAGTAGGCTGTTGGGATACTGGTATGGATTATGAGAAAGTTTTTGCATTTTGTCGCAAAACAGCAACAGCTTTTGTGAAACTTAGGAATTTAGGTAAAAAAATTGATTGGGTAAAGGTTAGCAAAGAGCTTGAAAATCCCTATAATGCAGAACTTAAGCAGACAACGGAAATATTTAATTCGACTTGGAGTTGGCTTAGATTATTTTCACCTTTCACTAAACGTCAATATCTTATAGATGACGAGCCGTCACATCTTTTTATGGGGGCGCCGTCAAGAACAGGTAAAGGCATAGGCGTTGTAGTTCCAACTCTTTTAACCTGGACAGGAAGCTCAGTTGTCGCGGATCCCAAACGCGAGAATTTAGAACTGACAGGCGGTTATCGTCAGCATGTTTTTGGTCATAACGTATTGGAATTTGCACTTGCAGATAGACGTAAAACAGCCCGGTTTAATCCAGCGAACGAAGTTCGCTGGGGAACGCCTTATGAAGGGCACGATGTAGATAACCTGATCGGGATTTTGGTAGGTGAAGGGAGCGGAAGTGATAAGCACTGGATAGAAAACGCCAAGTCACTTATCATCGGGACCTTAACGCATCTAAAGTATAGCCATGCAAGGTTAAATTTTCTAAACGGTCAAATCCCTGGTGATGAAGATTACATCGAAACGAGCTTTTATCACGTCTACGAATTTTTAAGTACAGCAGGAAGTGGCGAAGATCCAAGTATTCTTGGCAAGGTCACTGACGAGCTGAAAAAAGCAGGCGATTCTGATTCGCCGCTATTTGCCCCGCATTTTTCGGATATGGCGCATTTATTTGTGTACAACAAACGAAGCGATCTGCCAAAGCTGGAATTTATTATTACAGAAGCAAAAGCTGCTGACATTTTTAATTTCAGCCATGAAGCGAAGCAAACACCCTGGCTGCATCCGGTAGTTGCTGAAAAATTAGGTGGGTTTGCAGGCAAAGCACCGAATGAGGCGTCCGGTGTGGTTTCTACAGCAGTAACAGCCCTTCAAATGTTTTCAGAAAAAATAGTCATTGAAAATACTTGTACGTCTGATTTCCTTTTGGCCGATCTAATGCAGAGCGAAAAACCGACAGATCTATTTTTAGTTGTGCCACCTTCCGATCTTGCGAGAGCCGGTGATTTATTCCGACTGATCATTGAACTTCTTGTAATTAGAAATACCGAAGTGCTTGGTCAAAATAAGCATAAATGCCTGCTTTTAATTGATGAATTTCCTGCTTTTGGAAAAATGGATAGCTTAGTTCGTCAACTTGGTTATATCGCTGGTTACGGATTCAAGGCCCTTTTGATATTTCAAGGATTGGAGCAGATCAAAAATATTTATAAAAATAATTTTGAAATGCTAGTAAATACGACAACTCAGGTATTTTTTGCGCCAAACGACGATGCAACAAGAGATTATCTTTCAAAGCTCTTGGGTAAAGAAACGATTTTGGTCAAACAAGAATCCGGTTCAGGCGGGCTATTTGCAAAAAAGAATTATACATGGATCGAAAAAGAGCGTGCGCTTTTGATGCCTGATGAAACAGCTGCTAAGCTCGGCAATCACTCGGCAATGATATTAAAAAATCTTAGAATATTCAGTCCTAAAAACAAATTTTTTATGATGGAAGATTTTATGAAAAGGATCATACAAGGCAAAAAGGCTAGCAGAGGCCGCGTGGGATTAAGAAAAGAGGAGTGAAATAATGAGTTTGAAAAAAGTTAATTTAGATAAGCTGATGCGTGAAGAATCTCTGATTTCCGAACAGGAAGAAAAAGCCAGGGCTTTAATGCTTAAAGCCCGTGATAGAAAACAACGGCTTGTACGTCGTCGGGCGCGTGTGATGATGGATCATCTTGAAAAGGTAAATATAGATGGTTCTAATATTCCGTTTTTATTGGGAGCTGCTGTGTATGTGGCACGGCAGGGCAAAGAAAAGATGATAGAACTGGAAAAGCTTGGCCATGACGTAATGGATAATCCTGAAAATTATAAAATCGAGATAACAGAAGAAGCTGAAGATATTGGAAATGATTGATACTACTGAAAAACGGCAGGCAGAGCTTGTAAAAGATTCGTTGGGCAAAGAAATATTAAAATATCTTGATGATCCTGAGGTAAATGAAGTTTATATCAACCAGGACTACTCTTTGCGGATAGATACAATCAGCGGTCGTCGTAAAACAGATGTGATTTTAACTTCAGATACGGTTGCGCGGATTTGTAAATCTATTGCAGGTATTAACCGTCAGGTCATCACAGAAAAAAATCCGGAACTCGGTGTCGAGATCCGGCTACTACAGGTCAGGGCGCAGATTATGTTTCCGCCGATCGTCAGCAGACCAACATTTTTCCTTCGGAAAAAGCCAAGGCAGATATTTTCGCTTGAAGACTACCAGGCACAGGGGGCATTAAGTGAAAAATACTACGAAATCATCGTGGATTGTATTAAACGTCGAAAAAATATAATCGTAGCAGGTGCAACAGGCAGTGGTAAAACAACATTTTTGAATGCTATTTTGAAGAAGCTTTCAGAGATTAATCCGGAACATAGATTGGTAATCCTGGAAGATTTACCAGAGCTGCAGTGTAGCAGTGATGATGTGCAGTACATGACGACATCAGGTAATAGAACAACATCAGTTACTATGCAGGATTTGGTTTTTATTTCAATGCGTCTATCTCCGCAACGGATTCTCATTGGTGAGGTTCGCGATAAATCAGCTTATGACGTTCTTAAAGCTTGGAACACGGGACATCCCGGTGGGTTTTGTACTATTCATGCAGATGGCTGCCATGATGCTTTTATTCGGCTGGAGCTGCTGGTGAAAGAAGCTGATACAGGCTCCAGCACAAGAGATATTAAAGCTTTAATAGGATCAACGGTTGGTGTGGTCATTAGTATACAGAAAGTGGTGCAAAATAACGCTACAACTAGAGTCGTTGAAGAAATCATAGCAGTAAAGGGGTATGATGCTGAACAAGATTGTTATGATTATGATGTTCTCTGAATAGGAGTATAAAATTTGAACGAGAAAATCTCGAAATATATTTTAAATACTATTTTAGTAGTGGCATTTATTCTTGTGATTCACACGATAATAGAATCTATGTAATTGATCAAAAAGGAGAGGAAAACATGAATAAAATTAGTTTGAAAAATAAAATTATGGAAATTCGTGATTCTAAATTTGCCGCTGCTGGCGTCGGGCTTGGTTATTTAGCAATGACAACTAAAGCATATGCAGCCCGTACATGGCCGTGGACGGCTATTTTGAATGATATTTTAGACGAAATTACAGGACCGCTGCCTCTGACACTTGGTGCATTAGGTATTGCAATCGCAGCATTCGGGCTATTTACCGGTAATGCTGGTGATGGCGTGAGGAAGTTTTTAATCATAATTTTAGCGGTATCTATTGTGTTGTTTTCACCGACATTTGTTCTATGGATTGCGGACAGTGCAAAATAAAAGGGGGAAATTAATATGTTTGTTCCTGTATTTAAAAGTTTATCAAAACCGATGACGTGGGGCGGTGTGCCACGTAATATTTTTATCCTGATTATTTTAGCCTCTTTAATCAGTGTTGTTATTTTTCAGTCCATTAAAGGTGTACTGCCTATTTTAGCTGTTTATATGATTATTTTAGCTCTTTGTAAATATGATCCGAAAATATTTACTATTTTATATAAAAATTTAAACCTGAAAACACACTATTTTGAAGGGTAGATGAAAAAATGGGTAATATGGGCGTTATGTCGGAGCTGATACCTTGGCAGTTCCGGACGAAAAACCAGGTCATTTTCAACGACAATTATACAATCCAAAAGACCTATGCTTTTACGTCGAAAGATACCTCTGCTATGACTGAAGAGGAAAAAGGAAACTACTTAGGACGATTAAACAATATTTCCAAACGGTTTAAAACAGGCTGGATATTTTGGATAGAAACTCAAAACGTAATTGATAGATCATATCCTGATAATATTTTTTCAGATCCGTTGCTTAGGGATTGTGATGAAATTAGAAAGAGAAACTTATCGGGCGGGAAGAATTATCGCCAAATACATTATCTAACTATTGTTTATAAACAACCTTCAGATGCCTTCAGAAAATTGGCCGGGCTTGTTGATAAAGATAATAAAGAGATTTGGGATCAGTTAAAACAGAGTATTAAAGAATTTTCAGAAGTGTTCTTTCCGCGCAATACTGTTGCTGATTTTGAAACCGCAACAGTAGATTACTATCAGGAAATGAAATTGATGGAAGAAAATTTTTTGGAAGAAACAGATGAAATAATACGCGCATTATCACCGTATTTTGTCGATCTAAGGCCTCTGAATGGTGAAGAAACACTAACTTATCTGCATAGCTGCATAAGTGATAGTAAACATCCTGTAAAATCAGATATTACAGCTTTTTTAACTGCTCAGCTTGCAGATGGTACATTTATGACTGGCCGTACTCCTAAAATTGGTAATAAATATATCGGTATAATCGGCATTAAAGATCTGCCTAACTATGCTAAAGATTTTTTGTGCAGAAAGCTTGACAGCATATCGTCCGAATATCGTTATGTTATACGATACCTGGCATTGTCAAAAGACGATGCAATGAAGGAAGTAAAAACTATACAGCAGCAACACCACCAGCGTCAGAAAAGCCCTATAACGATGTTTTGGGAAGCTGTGCAAAATAAAGTAATTGATAAGGTCGATGAAGAGGCTGTTATGGACGAAGAAGACAGCAGAGATGCCTATGCTGAACTTGCCCAGGATAATATTGGTATGGGCTATGGCACGATAAATCTAGTGCTACTCAACGAAAACGAAAAAGTACTGGCAGATGAACTTGCAGATATTAAGGCTATAATCAATGATTTGGGTTTTGTGGCTGCCATTGAAAAGGATAACGCTTCACAAGCATGGCTATCGACGATCCCTGCCTGCTATACCTTTGGTGTCAGAACGTATTTTATTAATTCGACTAATTTTATTTTATGGTCTCCGGTATCCTCGCTGTGGGAAGGACAAAAAGAAAATGAGCATTTTAAAAAATTAAATATATCCAGCGTGCCGCTGATGAAGTGCGAAACTCCAGAAAAATTACCGTTTTATCTAAATTTACACGTAGCAGATGTTGGGCATACTATGGTTGCTGGTGCTACTGGTACAGGTAAATCTGTTCTGTTAAATACGATTGCCAGTAATTTTAGAAAATATGAAAATGCTAAAGTTTTCATATTCGATAAATCAGCGTCCAGTCGTATTATTACGCAGGCTTTGGGTGGAAATTTCTATAATCTGCTGGTTGATGTAGACAGTATTTCTTTCCAGCCACTCGCTAATGTAGATGATCCCATAGAGAGAACGTGGGCTTGTGATTGGTTATGTGATTATCTTACTGCACAAAATCTTGTGTTGACACCGGCCCTTAAGAAACTGATTATGGAGGCTTTACGTGACGTTGGAAACAGTCCCCTGGATCAGCGGACTATAACGTCGCTGACAACTTACCTGCAGGACGAAGAACTGAGAGAAGCCTTGCTTGCCCTTAGTCTGGAAGGTGCATATGGTTCTTTGTTTGACAGTAATATTGATAAATTTGGTACCGGTGACTGGCAGGTTTTTGAAATGGAAAAGCTGATGGAGAATGCGAATATAGTTGCACCGACTTTAGATTATCTCTTTCACCGCATTGAACGCCAGTTAACAGGCGTACCGGCTCTTATTGTTCTTGATGAATGCTGGCTGTTTCTCAGTAATCCGACGTTTCGGGCAAAAATCGTTGAGTATTTGAAGGATTTAAGAAAAAAGAATTGCAGTGTTGTTCTCGCCACGCAAAATTTATCTGACATTCCTGACGAGCTGCTGTCTGTAATCGTTGAAAATACAAAAACTAAAATTTACCTGGCTAACGATAACATGAATGTTGAAAGTCAAAAAATCTATGAAAAGTTCGGTTTAAATGAAACAGAGATTGGAATAGTTAAAGCATTGGTGCCAAAGAAGGAGTATTACTACAAATCTTCTCTTGGCAGCCGTATTTTTGATTTGAAGTTGTCTCCGTTGGAAGCTGCATTCTATACAGCTACCAGTAAACAGGATCAGTTAAAGGCTGCTGAACTGAAAAGCTTGGCACCTGCTGATTTTGTAGAAAACTGGAAACGGCTTAAAGGTGTTTCAGCTTAGAGATATTTTTAATATATAACTTACATAACGTATATATATTAAATAAGTTATATACAGTATTTAGTGTAAATAACGTAAATAGCTTATATAACAAAAAGGAGCTGAGGTCAATGAAAATTAACCATAAAAAAGCTGCTGCACTTAGTGCAGCAGTGTTATTGACCTTCGGTGTCAGCACGCAGGCATATGCTGTATATGCTGTGCATGACAGCAAGGTATATGGACAAATAGTGTCGCAGATAAAAAAAGCAACAGAGCAGATCAATCAGTTAAAAGAGCAGGTAAATTTACAGATGCAAAACTTGCAGGATCTGTCATCTGAGGTAATTGATCCAATAACGAACGAAATTGCTATTGTAACATCTGAATACAATGGGGCTAAAAAAGGTATGAGCAGTATTATCAGCGGCGCTTCTGACGTGGATACAGCTTTTCAGGAAACGTTTAAAGACTTTACATCACTTGATCCGACTACTGCTACCTATAAGGATATTAAAAGCAGACAGGAAACTAACCGTGTGAAGTCTGAAGAACTCAATAAAGAGTTTGTGACGCTGATCAATATGAAACAGGTTGAGCTTGAAAAATCTAATGAACGTATCCAAAAGTTAATAAATGAGATTGCTAATTGCAAGGGCGCAAAAGATCTTGCTCAGCTGGAAAATTTATTGTCGGCCGAACAGATCTATTCTCAGAATATAACAAATGAGATCCAAGGACTGAAACTGAAGCAAGATGCGATTTCATCACAGCAGAAAAAATTAGCAGATGATGCCGAACAGGCAAGCCAGGAAAAATTAGCTGCTGATTTTGGAAAAGTTGCTGAGCAGGCAAAGGTGAATATTGGTAGTCGTAGCACTACGATTACCGCATCATTTGATAAAAAAGTGGAAGCCATAGGATGGGAATGATATGACAAGCTTTTTTAATATGCTGAATGAAATAACAGACGTAATAACCAATGCTGTATTAAACGGAATGATACGTCTGCAGGAGCCTATGATTGAGTTACTTGTGGTTCTTGCTATTATCGGTATAGCCAGTAACTGGGAGATGTATTTTGCAAGCGAAAGTTGGAATTGGGGCAACCTTTTTGTAAAGATAATCCACATCGGATTTTATGCCTTTTTGATACGTAATTGGAAGATGCTGCTTTTGACTGTAAAAAAAACGGGAGAACAACTAGGTATTGCTGCTGGTGGAGATACTGGGCTTTTAACACCAAATGATATCTTGAATTTAGGTGTAAAAAATGTTTTTGATGCTATTTCGAATCTGATGACGAATATACCATTCAGTTTAGAAATATTTACAAGGATTTTGGGAATAGTTATTTTAGGATTTGCCTTGTATGCGTTCCTCAAAATTGCTTGTACGCTCTTTTTTACTTATGCCGAATTTATTATCGTAGGAGGACTGAGTATAGTGCTTTTGCCATGGAGTATGACGAAGTGGACGAAAGGCATAGCGGATAAAGCCTGGGGTATTTTACTTTCTGGAGCGGTAAAAATAATGGTTTGTGTGTTCATGGTGTCGCTTGTATCAGGATTTATTGAAAATTCTTTTAGTAATCTTGATATTGATAATCCTTCATTACCAGATTTACTAACAAATACAATATCTCTTGGCTTTTTGGCGTTTTTAGTTGGTAAATCAGTAGAATATGCTGGGGCAATGACGAATGGATTAACAGTATCCTCTCCTAATATGATTAGTTCTGCTGCTGGTACTGCCGCGAGAATTCCTGGTAATGTCAGGACGGCTGGCAATTTTGTTAAAGGAAGTATTGCTACAGCTAGAGCGACTAAAAAAGGTGCATCAAAAGCTGGTGAGTGGTGGCTAAAACATGGTGGTGGAATTCCTTTATAGGAATAAGAAAAAGGCACTATATAAGTGCCTTTGGGGTGAAGAAACTTAAAATTAGAATTTGATATCCTTAAGTTCTGGGATTTTGGGATCATTGCTTGTTTTTATGAATTTCATAGCATTGTATTTGATGAATTTTGTGTCACCTTCTGTAGAAATTATAAGTGGTTCTTTAAACATATGTGTCATATTGGCAATTTTTGTTTGTTCATTAATTATTGCATTTTGATCTTCGTCCAATGTTATCTTAGGAGCAAAGTTTATTTTTGATGTTGCTCCATAAAAATCAGGATTACTTTTTGAAATTATTCGACATCTTATATCAAGCGTGTTTTCGTTGGTTTTGCTAGGCTTGATAACTAAATAATATTGTGTGTTTGAAGAGGAAGTCTTTTTATCAGCCCTCCAAACACCGGTATATTCTTTAGCAATTTTCTCTTTTTCAGAGCTGCAGCCTGAAATACTGACTGCCGAAAATACTAAAAGGGATAATACCAATATTAATTTAAAAATTTTGTTCATATTACATCGCTCCTCGCTGAATATATTGTAATTATTAATTATATAGATATTTTAGCATATAGGCGTATATGAAGGAAAGGTATATCTATGAAATTAAAAAGTGAATTTAGAAAAAAGCTATTGGCAGCATTTTTGGGAATTAGTATTTGCTTGCCGTTAAACGCTGCGTATGCGAATACGATTTCTTATACAATTCAAGGTATTGAAACACGGTTTCAGAGGGAAGGGGATGAATTTACAAAAACAGATGGGATTGATTTAAGCAAAGAATTTTTTATTGGTCTTGATTGGGGCAGTACGGAGCTAAATCATATAAATCTGTACTATACGCCTGTAACTTATACCTCTAAAAGCGGCTGCCTTTTTAGAGCTGGTAAGCTGTATGCGATGACAAATGCGTATCGATTTGGTTACACGGCATCCAAAAGCCAGGTTATGGACATTGGATATGCCCAGGCAATTTTAGCAGGATATGCCGATTTCTCCGAAACACAGTTAGCGAAAATGCAGGAAATGATAATGCTAGGTAATCAAACTATGGAAAGTGGTTTTTATATTACGGATAATTTTGCGGTCAACGATCCTGAAGCTGATTTTCAGCCTAGTAGTAATGATGTAGTAGAAAATGATCTGCCAACCAGTGATGATACCTTTATAACCAGAAGTAATAGCTTGGTTGAAGATGCTGCGGTTAGTGGAAATGACACTGTAATACAAGACTTAGTAATCAGCAGTGACAGTTTTATGAGTAATTTGTCGGTTGATGATAATGTCGCTGCTGATGTTGAGCAAGTGCCGGGTGATAAGACAGTAAGTAATGTCGGTAATGATAAGACTTTAGTTAAAAAACCAACGATGAGGGAACGTATTTCAAGAATATTGCAGGAACCAGGATTAGATGTGTTTTTAGATAGTGACAATGAAGAAACCGCTATTGTTGAAAATCATAAAGAAAACGACGCTTTTCTTGGAAATGATGATAATAGTGACAAAAATAATAATTCCAGAGAAATTAACGGCGCTACCGATATTATCGAAGAAGCAAGGCGAGTGAGAGAACAGTTAGCTTTGCTAATTAAATAGATTGGAGAGAGAGCCATTGATAAAGTTTTATAAGAGTTTTGTTTTATTAGTACTATTAATATTTTTATGCAGCAGTGTTTATGCTGCTCCAATCACGTCACCGTTTGGTTGGCGTCTTCATCCAATTACCGGCGAATGGAAGTTTCACTCGGGTATGGACATTGGATATGAAGAAGGTACAGCGATACCGGCAATGATGTCTGGTACTGTTGTATATAGTGCTTGGTATGACGGTTATGGATATACCGTCATACTTGAGCATGAGAATGGTGACCATACGTTATACGGTCATTGCAGCGCACTATATTGCAATTATGGACAGTACGTCGAAAAAGGTACTGTTATTGCTGCAGTCGGCAGTACGGGCTATAGCACGGGGCCGCATTTACACTTAGAGTACTGGCATAATAACCAATATACAGATCCACAGGTTTTATGGAATTAGATTAAAAGTACTAGAGATAAATAAAAGTCAGACTAAGTTGTATAAATGGAGCGCCATAAGCCCCGGAGAGGAAGCTGCGCGTAATGAAATACAACAGGAATCTGCTGAATGGAGGTTGGTACAGTGGCAATTATACTGGCATGCGGAAATAAAACAAGAATATATCAAGTAGAAAAAAGTAGAAGTACTTTGCAGTGTTCGTTCATTTCTGAGATAGATGCTGAGGCCAGCAAGTTGGGCGAATATGCTACAAATATGAATATTATTGAAGAACTTGACGGCTATAGAAATGAAAAAATTTATTTTATCTTAACTCATGGAAGTGGAGTGCTGTATAAAACAGTAAGCATACCACTTGGAAGCTTGGATCTTGATCCAGATGAAGCTGCTTCTGAAGATGAAAGACAGCAAACACTATTGCTTTTAAAAAATAAGTATATACTTAGCGGCTATGATCCTAATGATTATGAAATCATGGTTGTCGATCGGACGATTGATGCCAATGTATATCTTACATTGGCGTTCGCGCCAATCAAGCTCATCAGCAGTATCATTGCGCTATGTAAGTATAATGAATTTGATTTGCTCGGGATAGTGCCGGACTTAAAGATGCTTAAAAAAATTATCAACTGTGGGGAAAGCCAGTATTTTATTGTTGAAAACAGCCGATGTACGTTAGTCACAGAATTAGGGCTGCTGATACTTAATGGTCTATATCCTCTGGAGCTGATGAAAGAATTTTTATTACAGGAAGCATCAAATATTTTTGAAAATAGTTATTTGCCTGGCCCCGTAATTAGTGATGAAAATATAGGTTCATGTTTGTTTTTGGGGACTGGAGCAGCTGACCGTTATGTAATGAACAGTGACATTTCGCTTGAAACTGCTGCCGCATTAGCAGTCCTTTACAATGAAAAAGAAGGGCAGGTGAATACAGATGGGATCGTTGAAAAGTTCAAACGATTTTTTACCAAAAAGTGAAATTGAGCGGACGCTCTATAACCGTAGAAAACCGATAATATTGCTTGTGATGGTAATGTTTCTGGTATTTAATCTTGTTGGCTGTGCAGTGCAAGGGCTGGCGATAGCTTATGCTGCCTGGGCTATCCAACCGGTGCAGATAGATCAGGAAAAGTATAATGATGCGCAAAAGCTAAATTTAGAGTTATCTCATAGATTCAGCCAACTTAAACTGGCTCGACCGAATAATGTCAATGTTATCGCCACTTTAGCTGCAGTTACAAATGCAAAGCCGGCAGAAGTAAGTTTGACGGATATCAATATCGGTGCTGAGAAAACGATAATTACTGGTATTACGCAGAATCTGGATGTAGCCAATAAATATTGCAACGATATAGTTCTGCCTGGTAAGAAAACGCAAATAGACACAGTAAAAACAAATCAGGCAGGCAATACTGCTGCTAATACTGTTCCAATAGCACAACAGGGAAAAGAGATAAAATTTACCATTTCGATCCTAACAAAAGACAAAGGTGGTGACACCAAGTGATAGAACAGTTTATGGCAGACAACAGCGATTTTAAAAAGAAAATATTTGTCCTGGTAATTCTGATTATCCTGGCGTTTTTTGGTTGGATTTTTTTAAACAGCTGCCGGATTACGGTTACAGAGCAAAAAGTAAAAGCGTATGAATTATCTCAACAGCAAGAAGCCTGGCTGCAGAATTTTGACTTTGAAGCCAACCAAAAGCTGCTCAGCAGTACTTTAGATCTTGTTCCGCTTGAAGAAATTGAGGCTGTGCAGCGAGAGCAGGTAGAAAAATTCAGGCAACACAATCTTAACCTAGTAAACATTCAAAACGGGATTGTAAAGCCGAAAGTGGTAAAAAAAGCTAAGAAAAATGCAAAAGAAAGGCAACTTGATTTTGTACAGTCGTCAGCAACAGTAACTGGAAGCTGGGATGATTTTATTGCCTGCCTGAACGAATTTGAAAAAGAACATTTAGTCATTATTACAGATTGCAAATTATCTAACGAAAAAACAGGTTTAATTCGTGCGGATATGCGCTACAGAGTCTATTACGAATAATGAAAGGAGCCTTCAAGATGATTAAAATCTCGCTGAGAACTAAGATGGCAGGAATATCATTCAGCTCAATTTTGGCAGTAGCTTTCTTTGGCCCGATGGTTTATGTGACCAGCCCTCAAATAAGCCCGCCTGGCAATCAGAATACAATAGACTTTTCAAAAATCAGCATAGGGACACCGGCTTTTGCTGCTGGTTCGCCATTTATGAACTCAGTCCCACAAGATGCTTTAACAAATGCTTCTGTTATGGCTGCGCCTGCAATACCGGGATCACCGATGGTACCGCAGATGCCGTCGATGCCAGGCGTACCAAACCGGCAAAGTGAGGTTTTGCAGGTCATCGGGGTATTGCCACCCAATGTAGTGATCTTACAAAAAGGCGGGCGGACGATAACCGCCAAAGCCGGAAGCACAACTGATTTTGGAACAATAGGAACAGTAAGTAGAAACGGCGCTGAAATCGACGGCGCCTGGGTTGAATTTTCAAGATGAAAGGGCGTATAAGATGAATTTTTTTAAACGTAAACAACTTATTGCGATAATATTGGCCGTAGCATTATATGCTCAACCAGTTCTGGCTGCAGAAACCTTTGATGTTGATTTTGCACCGGGAACACCGATTGTAGATGCTTTACGCGGGATTGGATACCGTGCCGGAAAGAACATCGTAATCAACGGGGAGTTGAATGGAACAGTAGCCTTATCGCTCAGTAGTACTGATTTTGATAAAGCATTAAATGTCCTGGCCATGACTCATGGCTTTAACTATGAAGAAAAAGATGGTGTAGTGCTGATTTCGCCGTCAAAAACGATGAGCAGCATGAAAACCATACATCTGGATCATTTAGACCTTGACTTCGCCAAAAAGCAAATGGAGCTGATTTTCGACGAAGATAAAGTTATGGTCAATCCGGACACGAACACTATCACAGTAGACGGATCGACAGCGCAAATCTTGAAAGCAGAGACCGAATTAAAAAAACTCGATATAGCTCAGCCGCAGGTAAATATTAAAGCTACGGTGATCGAATTATCGAAAAATAAAGCAAGGGATCTGGGACTGAGTTTTTCGAGCAACAGCTGGAGTAAAGATACGGCTGTGAGCGGTTATGAGGGAGTAAAATTTGCAATAACTGCTGCACACGAAGAAACGTACAGTAAAGGAAATATTTTAGCCCGGCCGGATGTGACTGTTTTTAACGGCAGAAACGCTCATATCATGATGGGCGATAAGGTACCGGTGTTTACGTCAACCAGTACGTCTAACGATTCATCATCAGATAGCACAGTAAGCGTCGAATATAAAGATGTTGGCATACAATTGGACGTGCTGCCGAGAATAAACGATAAAGACAAGGAAACTATCACGATGCAGGTGAAGCCGACCATATCAGCAATATCCGAGTGGTCTGAAAGCGGTAATAACCGGGCGCCGGTAATTGCTACCAGAGAAGCAGAAACAATACTTCGCGTTAGATCAGGAGAAACCATTCTTTTAGGGGGCCTCTTGAAAGAAGAAGAAATCGATAATATCAAGCAGATCCCGTTTTTGAGCAAGCTGCCTATTTTGGGAGAACTGTTCAAAAGCCGCAGCAAGAGCAAGAAAAATACTGAAATAGTAATAGCGATAACGCCGACTATCATACCGGATGTTGACGGAGTGCCGCAAGTAGAACTGCAAAAGATCTCGCCGAAATTGCACAGAGAATTAAATGAGAAACAAAGCGCGCCGGTAGAATCCAACTTGTCGAAAGAGCTGCAGGATAATTTAGATTCCATCAATGCAGAGCTGAAGAAAAAGTTGGAAGAAAAAGAGGCTGAGAACGCCAAACTGAAGGAAGAAAATCAGAAAACAAAAGAAGAAAGTAAAAAAGCGAAAGAAGAATTATCGAAGTCCACTGAAATCATGAAAAAATTTATTGAAAAAGCAAAGAAAAATAGATAGGAGAGAATGAATTGGTAGAACTTCAAAGTTTAGAAATGAACGAAAACCTGGCACAGTTAGAAATAGAAACCGATGTTCTGCTGCTTATTGATAAAGATTTTGCATTGGTTCGGAATCTAGTGCCATATAAATTTGATGAAGGAATACTTTATGCTGCAACAAACAAGCCGGAAAATATTCTGGAAACAGCAGATATTTTAAAGATTATCCAAAAAAAGTCGCCTCAAGTAAAAAAACTATATATTATGCTGACTAATTATGAAAATATAAGTTCCGGCTGCATCAAAGCTTTTGGAGCCAATCCAGCGGCAGCGTCATCCGCACATTCGTATTTAGACAATAAAAGCAGCACTAAAGATGAAATGTCTACTGAAGTAACAAAATTAGTAGATAATATCATAGCAAAAGCTCGTAGTATGAAGGGCAGCGATATTCATATCACGCCGAGGGCTTCAGGAGCTTTAGTACAGTTTAGGATCAACGGACACCTGATTACGCCAGATTTTACAATCAGTGAGGCTGATAAAGAAATAGTTGTAAACCGTATTAAAAGTTTGGCAGAAATGGACACGGCACAAAGCCATGTTGCTGCGGACGGCAACTTTTCGTTGAACGATATTGAGTTTCGCGTCAATACCTATCCTTGCGGAGAAACATACGGAGAAAAAGTTGATATTCGCCTGCAGGACAGCAAGAATAATCTGAAGCGTCTGGAAGATATAGGTTTTTCGGAAGCTGATCTAAATACCATGAAGGATATTGTTATGCTGCCATATGGTATCGTGCTGATGACAGGGCCTACTGGTCAGGGAAAATCAACAACGCTGTATGCTTGCCTTCGTGAGCGCGGTTGTGAAGATAATGTCATCGTATCGGCTGAAGATCCAGTAGAGCAACGCATAGACGGTGCTACACAATCACCAATTAAGGTTAATACGGAAAATGAAAAACTTAGCTGGACATTTGAAAAAGCTATCCGGGCCATGATGCGCCAAGATCCGGATGTGATCCTGATCGGTGAGATTCGTGATAAGCCGACCGCTAAAGCAGCTATTCAGGCATCACAAACTGGACATTTGGTTTTTACTACACTGCATACTCGGAGTGCAATCGGGTCAGTACAGCGCATGATCGATATAGGTGTAGACCGTAGCAGTTTTTTAGCCGAAATGGATGCCATCATATCACAGAGGTTAGTAGCAATAAACTGCCCGTACTGTTTGCAAAGAGTTGAAAGTAAATATAACAGGCTGCTGCGAGAGAAAGATCTTGCCAGGCTGGAAGAAGGCCGGTACAGCTATAAATCTAATGGCTGCGATAAATGTTCGCACACTGGTATGGCAGAGAAAAGACTTCCTATTGTAGAAATTATAAAATTTTCTAACGAGCTGCGTGACTTTTTTAGTGAGAAACGCGGGTTAAATGAAACAGAAGCTTTTTTGCGCAAACGCGGTTACCGCAGTCTATGGGATAAAGGAATGGATCTTGTAGTTGAAAAGAAGCTGTCGCTTGACGAACTTTGCAGCGTTCTGACACCGGATGAAGAAATAGATATGGCCAGTGATACTGAAGGAGCGGGTGAAGATTGATGATCCATATAATAAAACGTTGGTTTTATAAACCGACATATCTTGACTACTTTTCACTGTTTACACAGTTACAGGTATTGTTGGAAAGCGGTATCACGATCACGGATGCAGTAAACAAAGCTGCTGCTGCGCAAAGCAACAAAGTATTGCGGGAATCATTGCTGCAGATCAGCAGAGAGATCCGTTCAGGAGTATCAACTGCTGCTGCTTTTAAAAATGCGAAAATTTTCCCTCCGGAGCTGCCAGCGATAATCAATGCTGGAGAACGTTCAGGCGAGCTTGCCAAAACCTTTGGAAATTTTTCAAATACGATGTGGTTGAAAACGACTTTGTATTCAAAAGTAAAAAATGCTTTACTTACCCCTAAAATAACTGCTGCGATTGGTTTCATCGTTTTTGCAGTATTTTCTCAGGCGGTTTTACCTAAGTATAAGCAAATGTATGCAGAAAGCGATATTGAGATGCCCGAAGTAGTAAATATTTTCATAACTGTTTCTGATTCTTTCTTTCATTACTGGTATTTTACAGCGTTGTTGATTTACGGATTATACAGGTTTTGTAAGTGGTTTTCCAGCACCAAACGGGAAAAAATAGACGGCTGGAAGCTGAAGCTATGGCTGTACAGAGATCTCCACAGACGTCTGATTGGGCATGAATTTACTAATAATCTGAGCCTGATGCACGGCGCCGGGATAGTGCCATCTGAAGCCTGCGAGATGATTGCGAAAATCGTATCTAACAGAGTTATGGGGCAAAATATTAGAAATGCCGGTAAAGCTATAACCAATGGTACCCCGCTGCCAACTGCCTTTAAGAAATATAACGATCAGGAAACATTCGATCCACTGCTGTTATCTTTCTTGGAAATTGGTTATGAAACTGGAATGCTGGCTTTGCAAATGGAGAAGATGTCTAAAGTTTACGAACTTGAAATTAATTCGCGGGTAGATTCTATAGGAACAAAACTGACTGTTATAGTCTTAGTACCTATGGGACTGTTTATTGTTGGATTGTACGCTATGAGCCTGATACCAATGCTTGGTTATTTTAATAAAATATCAGGAATTTAATTTCGCAAGGAGTTGTTCCCCATGAAAAAAAAAGTACATGCTGGTTTCTCTATTATTGAGATTATGGTAGCTTTGGGAATTGTCTTATCAATGGCTGTTGCGATTCTTCCAGTCGGAAATAACTATTTTGCGCTGGGCCGCAATTCATCGTCCAAAACCGGAGTAGCAACTCTGGCAACAGCCATTAGCCAATATAAGTTCGAGATAGGGGAGTATCCTCTAAATCTAAACAGCTTAACCTTAACAGTCAGTAATGGACAATATGGCCCGTATATTTCGTCTGCGGCATTAAAAGATCCCTGGAACCAAAATTACAACTATTCGTATAATGATAACTCTTTTGCTGTATGGTCCAACGGCCCCGATAAAAAAAATAATTCGGGAGGAGGTGTACCAACAGCCTTTCAAGGCGATGATATCGGTGTTATTGGCCATTGATAAATTAAAATTATGATTGGAGAGATAAAAGATGAACAACAATTTAGTATTACCAAAAATTTTTGATTTGAGAACTTATAATGACACGGCTACGACTAAAAAACGTAAAGGCTTCAGCATGGTCGAAATTATGCTGGCATTAGCCGTGATAATTGCGTTAGGCGTAGGCGCTTTTTTTGCATTTAACCAGGTACAGCAGATGCGTAAAATAGCGCAAATGAATTCAGACTTGGATGCTCTCGCACAAGGCTGTTTAGCGTATGAAGCAATGAATATCAATTCTCTGCCACCAGATTCACTGTCAGATCTTGTAAATGGACTTAGCGCTGACGAATCCGTTGATGGAACAGCTCATGATAATTTTGTAACTTCAACGAAAGCAGAAGAGGGCTCTTTTACAGACCCGTGGGGAACAGAATATGTATACAGCCAATCAGATCGCACAATCTCCTGTACGCCGAACGATGCAAGTGGAGCTGCAATGGATCAGGTTACAAGAAATTTCTAATTATATTTGAGAATGGGGCGGCGTTAAGCCGCCTTATTTTAAGGAGGATAATATGACTGTCCACTGGAGAAAACAGACTACCCCCCCACAGTAGCCAAACCGCTTAACCGCTATCGCGGCAGCAGTTTGATAACAGTGGTGGTGGTTGCATCTTTGCTCGTCAGTCTTTTAGGACTGGTATTTACACAAATGATGCAGACAATGTTTTCCGGGCTTAATAGCGGAAATATTGCCATTCAAGCACAGCAATATGCTGCCAGCAAAGCAGAACTCATAAAACTTGCTAAATATGATGATTTAACGGCTCAGCCTTTAAAGGATGTGCCTGATACTCAATTTCAAGATGAAGTAGAACTATCTGCTGAAACCATAACAGATGATGATGTAAAACAACGTACAGTTACGGTAAGTGTCTATAAAAAGGGCGATAGCCTGGCCCGCGTTAAGCTGAAAATCCCACGATCCAGCATTGAAAAAGAAGAATCGTCCGGAGTACCGATAGGTACGATAATAGCCTGGGCATCAACAACAATGCCGAAAGATGGTGGGACCTGGCTTATTTGCAACGGGCAAAGCACTGCGGCTTACCCAGAGCTGCGGGCAATAGTAGGCAATAACGTGCCTGATTACCAGGGCGTATTTTTACGCGGGTATGGCAGTCAGATAAGTACGCACTATGGGGCTGTAACTCATTCTTCTGAAGCACTGGGAGTATTGCAAGGCGATGCTATCCGCAATATTACTGGTAATCACAGGCGTATAACGTGGCCTTCTAACAATAGATACACAGAAGGAGCCTTTCGCGTCGAAAATTATGGTACTTCGCAAGCGTGGACTGGTGGCAGTGAATCTGCAGTATGGCTATATTTTGATGCCAGCCTTGTAGTGCCAACAGCAAATGAAAACCGGCCCGTAAATAAGGCTGTATATTGGCTCATAAAAGCAGCCTGACGATTAGCCATTTCTTGAAATTTTAAATCAGGTACCCTGAGCTGTTAGCTGGAGGGTATATATGAAACGAATCATAAATTTCAATCAGGAAAAAGCAGCCGCACGCTGTCGCGGCAGCAGTTTAATATCAATAGTAGTAATTGCATCACTGGTTTTCAGCATTTTAGGCTTAGCGTTCACACAAATGATGCAAACGACGTTTTCGGGTCTGAACAGCAGTAATATTGCCATTCAAGCACAACAATATGCTGCCAGCAAAGCAGAACTCATAAAGCTGACCAAGTATGAAGATCTCGAAACGCAGCCTTTAAAGGATGTACCTGACACCCAATTTCAAGATGAAGTAGAACTATCTACTGAAACTGTAAATGACGATGATATAAAGCAGCGTACAGTCACGGTAAGTGTTTATAAAAAGGGCGATAGTCTGGCCCGTGTTAAGTTGAAAATCCCACGATCCAGCATTGAAAAAGAAGAATCGTCCGGAGTGCCGATAGGTACGATAATTGCTTGGGCATCAACAACAATGCCGAAAGATGGTGGGACCTGGCTTATTTGCAACGGACAAAGCACTGCGGCTTACCCAGAGCTGCGGGCAATAGTAGGCAATAATGTGCCTGATTACCAGGGCGTATTTTTACGCGGATACGGTAGTCAGATAAGTACGCACTATGGGACTGTAACTCATTCTTCTGAAGCCTTAGGGGTTTTACAAGGTGATGCAGTCCGGAATGTTTCAGGATCTTTCCCAATGGGGGTAGACTCCTGGAGCGGGTATGACGGGGTATTTTACCAGGGAAGCCATCCAAATCATCTTGTTGGTGATGATGATGGCAATAAAAGTTATTCAACATACCTGGATCTCAGTAGAGGTACTCCTACAGCAAGTGAAATTCGACCGATAAATAAGGCTGTATATTGGCTCATTAAGGCAGCCTAAAAGGAAGCGTGATAATTTAATGATAGTAAGACTTGTTATATATTTGGCTATCGTCATGATTCTTGTTTCCGGAGGAAACATGATCAGTTCCCGCAGTATAAGAACATCTGTTAGTGATAAGACTCTGCTGACTCAAACGGCACAATTAGATAATGCTTTAGTCAAATATTATGCAACTCACGGAGAATTGCCAGAAAAACTTTCAGATGATTTTTTTGAATTAATGGGACTTCATGGTTTTTCTGCTGAAAGTTTTTCTTACAAAATGAAAGAGCGCAGTTTCACATTAAAAACTAAGTATAGTACAGGAATTAAGGAGTCCCCTTACTCTAATAAAACTTTACCGTCAACTATCGATGATTCAACGAGTGAAAGCGGATAAAAAGAAGATAACAGATATGGAAATAGTTAATTTTATATTACAGATAATAATGATAATTTGGTTTCTAACAATATCTTACATTGATTCAAAAACACAATATATCTATGATAGAGATATGATTGGGTTGTGTATTACCGTGATGGTTTTTCAAGCCTATAACGGCAATTTTAGTAGCGCAATAATTGGAGGGGGTGCAGCTGCAGCAATAGGCTTTCTAATATACTGGGTTGCTTACAGAGTCTATCAGGAAGAAGCTTTTGGTCTTGGCGATGTTTACCTGTTGGGGATATTAGGATGTTATTGGTCTTGGCCGCAGATCCTCCATTTTCTTTGTTTTGCTTTCCTGCTTGGTGGTATTATCGCTGCAATAGCGTTGATGGTAACCGGTAACAGGAATTACCGTCTTGCTCTTGGACCGATCTTTATTTTCGCTATTCCATTGTATTATTTGTGTAATAAACCAACAATTCTTATGATTTTTTCAAAAATTCTTCAATGAAATTTGCTTGTAAGCGCTTTTTTAAAGCTAAAGGTATTAAACTAAGCGGTCTTTTATTGGTCGGCTTTAAAACGAACAATCAAATCAAATATTTTTAGAAATTAGGAAAAGTGTGGTGAAAAACTCATTTGCGAAGGAAATATTTATTTTGGGAAAATCTACAACAAGAATTTAAGTGTTTTATATTTTACTGTTTGCTATTTTCGCTTTTTAGATTGAGTTTTATTATTGTTTTTGATCAATCTTCAAATATCGAAGAAATCATAACAGCTCTTTGGTATGGTTTTAGGCTCAGCTTGAAAACGGCCGGAGCTATAATGCTGCTGAGTTGCGTATTATGTATGCTGCCACAGTTAATATTTTTGCGCTGGCCGGCGAATAAGATCAGGATAAGATGGCACTACCTGGTGATAATATTTTTTACTATCTGCTTTGCTGCCAGGCTGACGTATTACACAATCTTTAATAACGGCTTTGATATGATGATCATTAATGGCCTGTACGATGACAAATGGGCAATTTTAATTACAGCCATTCAGGAATACCAGTTGTTGCTGAAGCTGCCTGCAGCTATATTAGGTGGAATTATTTTAGCTCACCCGCTGAAGATGTGGTTAAAGAAAAAAACGTATAGCAGCCGATATTTGATGCACTCAAAAGCAGCAACCATACTTGTTATAGTCTTCCTGGCAATATTTTGTGTTTTTGTCCGTTATGGTGGAGCTTTTAATTATGAGAAAAGTATAAGTTGGGAAAGTGCCAACCGTTTGAAATCGCATCTTCTTAATGAAGCTGTTCTTGATGATGGCCAGGCTCTGTATCGCGTCATATCTTATTATAAACGTTTGCCTAAAACGGATATTGAAATTTCTCCGGAGGATCTCAGAAATTCCATATCATCTGCAGGTGGAAATCCTAATGCAGACGGTATTGATCAGGCATTCTTTAAGCAGGTGCAGAGCAAAAAATTACCAGGTAAACCGCGCATGGTTTCATTGATTATTGGGGAAAGCTTTCCTTTATGGCCTTTTCTGCCGGAATATCAAAGTTTAGGTTTGGTTGACAAATGCTTAAAGATTCAGCAATCGAAGAACAGTATCCATACAGAAGCGATGCTTGCTCATGGCTCCGGAACTATGACTACTGTTAATGGTTTTATCACAGGATTACCGGCAATAGATCTTCATGAAAATTATCGGCAGGAAAGTTTTCGCAGTAAATATGCTACCGGTATCGGAAGTATAATGAAATCATTAGGCTATAAAACAGTATTCTGGTATGGTGGTTTTGATTCTTGGCAGAATATCAAAAAGTTCGTAAAGGCTCAAAACTTCGATGAATTTTTCGCTGCAGGTGATTTTAAATATAAAGGCGGAAATGCGTGGGGCTGTCCAGATAAAGTTCTTTTTCAACAGGTAGAAAATTATTTGAAGGGATTCGATCCTAATGAAAAAATCTTCAATATAATTTTAACAACCAGCAATCATCCTCCGTATAGCATTGATATACAAGCCGAAGGATTTGACGTTAAAGCTGTACGAAAAAAATTGCCGGCAACTATTGCCGGTGATGACGAAACTATGCGGGAATTAGGGCATATTTGGTATACAGACCAGGTTATAGGTGATTATGTAGCGCGTTCAAAAAAACTTTATCCTGATGCGTTATATTTGATTACTGGAGATCACGCCGAACGCTTTTCATTTGCCAGCGAGGTTGATCATATAACTTATTCTGCTGTTCCCTGCATTATTTATGGATTTGGCATAAATAAATTTTTATTAGATGAGCCTGCATATGGCTGCCATATGCAAATTATGCCAACTTTGGCAGAGCTAATTGGTGAACCGGGAACAATTTACAGCAGTATGATGCCGAGTCTTTTTGATTTATACCAAACTAACTCAAAACCTGTATTTAACTATAAATTTTGGATTGATCGCTCTTGTAATGATGTGATAAAAGAACTCCCGGCAGACAACAAATATCAATTGCAAATCATAGCAATGAAAAGAATTGCTGCATATAGAGTTCTAAATGGCAATAATCAAAATTAACTTATTTTATAAGTTTCTCTGATATTTTTTATAAATATTATGACACAAGGAGCAACGTTGATGATAATCATTCTTGTCTTATTAATAATATTATTATTATATTCTACATTATATTTCCGTAAGCGTTACCGGCAACATTGGTTGTTGGCTTATGATTACATGTATTTATATAATTCGATAAAGAGAAAATGTAATGTAAATGAACCTCCTTCATTTGATGATGCATTTCGTAGATATCTGATTAAATATTATGGCATTTCTAGTAAATCTATGATGCACAGAGAACAGGAATTAATTTCTGATATTCAGCAGCATCAGTCTATATTTAATGAAAAATCGCATTAATATGTTGATTGAGTGGTCATGATATGAAAAATAAAAAAATTTATATAACTTCTTTTGTTATACTACTTTTAATGATATTGCTGATGAATAGTGCATATGCTTTTTCTGGAGAAGTAACTTCTGTATATGGTTGGCGTATCCATCCTATTTTTGGTATTGGAAAGGGGCATGAGGGAGTTGATATCGCTGTTCCTACTGGAGTTGGCGTACCATCGCTGGCGACTGGCACTGTCGTCTACAGTGGTTGGTGTGGTGGATATGGATATTTTATATCTGTTCAGGATGCCAATGGTGTATGCTGGAATATGGGGCATAATTCTCAACTACTTTATCCAGTTGGTACACACGTTGTACAAGGGCAGGTAATTGCTATATCAGGCAGTACGGGTAATTCAACAGGCCCGCACGTTCATGTTGAACGCAGATTACTTGATGTTTTTGGGGATACTACAGATCCGCTTGATTATATTGCTAGTCAGTGGGATTTATCAGGTTGGGACCCGAATAATAGTACTGGGGTATTTGGTAATATTGTTCCAAATATTGATTTTGATTTCAGTAATTATTTTGCTCCGAGCGAAGAGCTGCTGAAGGCAACCAAGAAAATTCTTGAATCACTAAAGCCTGCCTTGGATTTTGCATCAGAAAATTTAGTAGAATTAATGATAAGTTTGTTTGTAATCGATTTGGCTGTTTATTTACTTGCAGGTGTTCTCGGAGTTCTGCCGATTAAAGATTTTTCAGAGTTGATACCCAAAATAATGCGTTATGGGTTCTTCTTTTGGCTGCTGCAGAGCTGGCATTGGCTAGTGTCGAATATGTTTGTACCTATGATCGAAGATATTAGCAGTACATATTCTGGACAAGCCTTTTCTGAAAGCAGTTTCTTGCAGTTTGAGGCTTTTTTCACGTCTGTAACACACCTTATTAAGCCTTTTTTACACATAAACGAACAGTTTTCATTTCTTACTCAGCTACTACTTATGATATTAGTTCCAATCATTTTAACGCTGTGCCTGTTTGTGACCTTCTACATGGTGTATAAGCTTGTTGTTTTTTATATTATGTGCGTATTCGGGGCATTGGGTATTCCATTGATGATATATTCTAAAACAGAGTATTATGGTAAAAATCTTATTTCAGCAGTTTTTACGGCTATCTTTGATTTGATAGTATCAGCATTTATTTATTCGATTGTGATAAATACTTTGAACGGATTTGAACCACTAACAGCAGATAGTATCGCTACATTTGTAGTGTTTGTCCTGGCGTTTACTTTTTTAGTATGGATGGTACCAATCTTATCTACTCGGGTCACAAAGCATTTTAATGCGCTTCTCAACAATTAGGCTATATAACGTATATACATTATATATAGTATTTAATGTATATAACGTAAATAACTTATATACCAAAAGGAGCAGGTAAAAATGAAAAAGAAAAAAGTCATAATCTCGATAACTGCGGGCTTGCTGTCTATGATTATTGCAACGTCTTTTGCAAGTGCAAAATTTCGGGGAGGTTCTGTGATTGATGTAGCGCGAGTAGCTAAAGAAACGCAGAAAGTTATTGAAGAAACCAAAATATTATCAGAAATAACTACATTGCACGATCTGCAGGAAGAATTTTTTAAAGTGCTTGATGATCTTGGTCAATTAGAAAATGATGTGTTGACAGTCGTTGAAGAAGCAAATATATTGTCTAATAGTGTTAATGGTATAATAGGTGCCAAAAATACATATCAGGCTAAAGTTGAGAACTTGTATAGTATTGATTTTTTGAGTAATAAGTATGGTAATACTCCTGAAGCGTGGAAAGATAATCACAAAAGGTTATCAGAAGCTTACGAAAACGAATATAAAAACTCTATTGATGTAGCACAGAAGTCAGAGGATATAAGTAGTAAGATTGGTCTGCAGCGTGATAAGATTTTGAGCGATTATTCTAAGGGTGTCATAAGTGAAAAACAAAAAGAGCTTATGTTGAAAGCCTTGCTTGCAACAAGCAAAAATACTAATGCTATGTTGAATAACCAGGTCATGGTCAATGCTGTTACTGACGATATGCGTATCAGGACTAAGGAAAAATTAACCGACGCTCAGCGACAGTACCATTCATTTGGTTTTATAAGTGCTGATGATCAGAAACATAAAAAAGCCATTGAAGAAAACAAAATAACAGAATTGCCAAAATAAAAAGGCACTATTACAGTGCCTTTGCGGTTAGGGAATATTACGTTTTGGGGTTTATATAGTTGTATCTGCTCAATTAAACTTAAAGCATTTTTTCTTGCAATAGTTTTAAAAGTGTGGTAAAATACCACAAAGAGACAGTCGATGCTCGCACGTCGGCTCTCCCTCTAATATCTAGAATTTGAAAGGAAGCCGCGTACGCAGTATGCGGTTTCTTTTTATCTTACGCTAATTAGCGGGATAAAACGATAACAGCAATCAGAGTTCCGAAAGCGATCATCAAGGACAATGCTTCAAAAACTGACATACTATCACCCCCTGACGAGCAGAGGAAACCGACACATCGACTGTCTGAGGGTTATTATAGCATAAGTTATTATAAAAATAAATGTGACTGTGATCGAAAACAGATTTGTTTGAGCGGTAAAAATCAATTTTCGAGATTTGCGTTTAAATTCGTTTTAAAGGCATTTAATTTGTTCGCAGGTAAAAATCCTCACAAAAGCATTTTTGAAAGCAGAAAGGTGGCGTTCTGCTCGCGAGAATGGTATCTTTGTGAAAAAGTAATGCCGTATATGTGTGAATTCTAAAAAAATGAAAAGAGAAAAATACTAATTCTGGTAAATTAGACGGTCTTTAAAAAAAAACTATAGTTACAATGTTTAAAATATTTACATTTTAACACTAAAACACATTTAAACGAGATAATTTAGAACATAAATGTTACATAAATGATGATATAATATTTAGATGTTATAACTCATAACCGGTTGGTCGCTGGTTCGAACCCAGCTGGGCCCACCAAATAAAAAGTAAGCCGCAACCTTTGGTTGCGGCTTTTTTGTGTATTTTTTAATATTTAACAGCTCTTGGATAGTATTACTGATTAATCAAGATGGGCTGCATTATGTTTGATAAAAGTTCCTTTGTCAAGTTCTTTAAAAGCCTCATTTAGCTCTTCGCGCGTATTCATCACAATTGGTCCACCCCAAGATACAGGTTCTTTTAAAGGCTTAGCAGAACAGAACATAAAACGTAATTGTTTATCTGATTCAGAACTGACAGATATTTCATCGCCCTCACTAAAGAGCACTGCAGTTTTTTCTGGAATATTGGTGCCGTCTATTATAGCATTGCCTTCAATCAAAAAGATAAAAACATTATCCTCAGTTTTAGTTGGCAGTGTGATTGACTTGCCTGCCTGTAGTTCTACATCATAGATAGTTGCCTTTGATATGAGGTGGTTCAACACCTTTTATAGAGTCATATTCACCTGCAAGCACATGTATTATAGCATTATCTGTTTTTTTACTGCCTATCATATTTCCGGTAATGTCAAAATAGGTTGGATCAGTCATTTTTTCTTTTTGGGGCAGGTTCAGCCAAAGCTGTACGCCAAGCATATGTTTGCTGGCCTGGGGCATTTCCTGGTGCATGATACCACTGCCGGCAGTCATCCATTGGCTTTCGCCGCTGCGGATTGTTCCTTTATTGCCTAAACTATCCTGGTGTGTCATTTCGCCTTGAACAAGATAAGAAATAGTTTCAATACCTCTATGAGGATGGATTGGAAAACCCTTAATGTAGTCGGTAGGATTATGTGAGTCAAAAGAATCCAGCATTAAAAACGGGTCATAGTCCATTACTGTATCGTGGCCAAGTACACGGACCAGATGTACGCCTGCGCCATCAATTGTACGTTGTCCTGTAGTTAATTTTTTTATTTTTCTTGTAGTCATAAAAATCAGTCCTTTCTTGTAAAAAAATAGCTTCATAAGAATTCCAATGATTTTCTTGAAGTTTAATTTTACTTTCTGAATTAATCATATTAAAGAAATATGAATTAAGCAATGCTAAAAAACTTGAAAAAAAGTTTAAAATAATTGTTTTTAGAGGGAATGGCTTGTTTAGAAGCGTTATTACTCCTTATATCGAATCTAAAATGCTTTTTACTAATTATTTCGATTATATTTTGGAAAATGTTGATAATAGTTACTTTTAGAAAATATTTTGAAAATAAAGTAAGAGGTTAACTTTATTGTCACACTTTTTTTAACGGATAGTGCTATAATTTACTACGTAAGACTGGAGGTTGATTATATGAGCAGTTTAAACAGGCAGTCTTTAGGTGAGGAAATAGCTAATGCCGTTTCACATGGCATCGGCGCACTGTTGGCTGTTCTTGGTACTGTTGTTTTGATCGTTTATGCATCCTATAACAGCAGTGTCAGCGGTATTGTCAGTGCGGCGATATATGGTTTTTGCCTGATTTTTCTTTATCTGATGTCTACAATATATCATGCTATAACAAACAGTACCGCGAAAAAGATTTTTCAGGTGCTTGATCATTGTTCGATTTTTCTTTTGATTTTAGGTAGTTATGTACCTATTTGTATTGTTTTATTACCGCCTGAGTTAGGTTGGAAGTTATTGGGGATAAATTTACTGCTGACAGTTGTAGGGATCACTCTCAATGCGATAAGTCTCAGCAGGTGGGAAAAACTGTCGTTGCTGATGTATGTGCTTATGGGATGGTCTGTTATTATTGCTTTGCCGTATTTGTGGAAAATGTTACCTGCAGATGGTCTAATGTTGTTAGTAAGTGGTGGATTAGCTTATACAATAGGAATTTTTTTCTATGCTGATAAAAAACATAAATTTATGCATTCAGTATGGCATTTATTTGTGATGACTGGCAGTGTTTTGCATTATTTTTTTGTGCTGTATTTTATTTTGTAAATAATAAAATACAGCACTAATATCAGGAGATGGTATAATAAAATCAGCGGGGTATAATATATTGGGGTGAAGATAATGAAGCAGCAGGATTATACTATAATTTTTGTAATTTTTCTTTATATTTTCGTGTTACGGCGTTTAAATTTCAATATCTCTGACAGCGGGGATATAGTAACGCTTTTATTATGTTTCTTTCTGGTGTTTCGTAGTGCCTTTAGAATTTATAGTGATAAAAATAATTCGGATGAGAATCAAAAGTAAAATAAAAAGAATACCATATGGTATTCTTTTTATTTTATAATACAGAGGAATTTAGGCAAGGGTTACAATGTACTGGTTGTTGTTTGCGCTATCTTGAATATAAACATTTCGATTATTTATTCTAGCTAACGTCAAATTGGCGCCTACAGTAGGCGCCAGTGTTCCAACCACCACCGTAAATGTGTATGGAACTCCGTTATTACCAGGAGTGTAGGTACCGCTATAAGTGTTGCTATTAAAGGTTAAAGTGTCCATAACTATCATCTCCTTTCTGTTATTATTGTAGAATAGGGAGATTTTATGATGGTGGAAGTAATAGAGTTAATGATATATGAAATGTTTGAATTGCCAGATAGTTATTAAATAACTGAGCATATGTAATAAGAAAGCACTGTATAATTTTAAGAAGAAATGTCGGTTTAGGAATAACTAAAAAAATATCAATAAACCCCTGTCGTTTTAAAACGACAGGGGTTTATTGATATTTTTACTATATAAATTTTATTTTTGATCAGGGACTTTAAGTACAGCGCCTGTTGCTGCTGAAGAAACCAAGGCTGCATAGCGAGCTAAGTAACCGCTGGTTACTTTAGGAGGCGGGCATATCCACGCTTCACGACGTCTGGACAGTTCTTCGTTAGAAACTTTAACATTAAGTGTGCGGTTGGGAATATCGATTTCGATGATATCACCGTTTTGTATAAGTGCAATATTACCGCCTTCACGTGCTTCAGGGGAAATATGACCGATGCAGGCCCCGCGGGTTGCACCGGAAAAACGCCCATCCGTAAGGAGTGCCACATCTTTATCAAGTCCCATACCGGCCAGTACTGATGTGGGATTGAGCATTTCGCGCATACCTGGTCCGCCTTTGGGTCCCTCATAACGAATGACTACGACATCTCCTTTTTCTATTTGTTTACCGCAGATTGCCGCAATAGCTTCATCTTCTGAATCGTAGACTTTAGCAGGGCCAGAATGTACAAGCATTTCTTCGGCGACGGCACTTTCTTTGACTACGCTGCAGTCGGGGGCGATATTGCCTTTGAGTACAGCAATGCCGCCTGTTTTGCGATAAGGATTCTCAACGCTGTGAATAACATCAGGACGGGTGATAACAGCATCAGCAAAATTTTCGCCCATAGTCTGACCTGTTACTGATTTTGCTCCCGTATGAATCAGGTCGAGTTTACTGAGTTCATGCATCACGGCATTGATTCCGCCAGCTTCATTAAGGTCAATGATATGATGGCTGCCACCAGGGCTAAGTTTAGTCAGATAAGGAGTTTTTTTGCTTATTTCATCAAATAATTCTAATGGTAATTCTAAGTCTGCTTCGTGGGCAATCGCGGGTAAATGTAAGGCAGTATTGGAAGAACCTCCGATTGCCATATCAACAGTTATGGCATTTTCGAAAGCATCCATTGTCATAATATCACGCGGACACAGGTTTTGAGCAACAAGGTCCATGATTTTAGCACCTGCACGTTTAGCAAGAGCGATACGGGCACCCTGGTAAGCTGCTGGTATAGTACCGTTACCGGGTAAGCCCATACCAAGTACTTCAGTAAGGCAGTTCATAGTGTTAGCAGTGAACAGACCAGAACAGCTGCCGCAGCCTGGGCATGCGGCATGTTCGATGATGCTGAGTTCTGTTTTGTCGATTTTTCCTGCTTCAAAACGACCGGCGGCTTCAAAAACAGTGGAAACACTGATGTCGGTTCCGTTAAGACGTCCGGGAAGCATAGGCCCGCCGCTGACAACGATTGCGGGAATATTAAGACGTGCGGCTGCCATAAGCATACCCGGCACGATTTTATCACAGTTAGGAATGAGTACAAGACCGTCGAACGCGTGACCGTTGGCTACAGCTTCAATACTGTCGGCTACAAGTTCGCGGCTGGCGAGAGGATATTTCATACCGTTATGGCCCATGGCAATGCCATCGCAGATACCGATTGCAGGGAATTCGATCGGAGTTCCGCCAGCAGCTAAAATACCATGTTTAACAGCTTTGGCAATCTGGTCGAGGTGCATATGTCCGGGGATTATTTCGTTTTGGGCGTTAACTACGCCGATAAGCGGTTTTTTTAAGTCTTCTTCGGTGTAACCCATCGCATAAAATAAAGAGCGGTGAGCTGCTCTGGTTGAACCAAGCTTTACTTCTTCACTACGCATAATTTTAATAACCTCTTTCCCTTAAATGTCTCTTTTATCTGTCTGTCTATCCAAGTATAAGGATATTAAAAAAATTTTACGGTATTTTACGAAAAATGTCAATTTAACAGATAATTGTGTAAGCCATGATTTCACCGTTTTTTTACAGGATAAGGGACTTTTTAGGTAGCCAAGGAACAGAAGATTATTATATAATATAAAAGCAACAGGTTTACATAATAAAATTTAAGTTAAGAGGTGTGATATATGAAAACAAAGATCACTGAGCTTTTAGGAATCAAGTATCCTATCATTCAGGGTGGCATGGCCTGGACTTCAGATGCAAATCTGGCAGCTGCTGTTTCCAATGCCGGCGGCGCTGGTATTATTGCTACAGGTGGCCGCACTGTAGAGTGGACCCGCGATGAAATCCGAAAAGCCAAAGATTTGACCGCTAAACCTTTCGGCGTCAATATCATGCTGATGGCTCCTAATATTGCAGAGATTATTGATGTGGTTTGTGAAGAAAAAGTTGCCTTTGTAACTTTGGGCGCTGGCAATCCTGTTCCTCATATCGAAAAATTTCATGCTGCAGAAATTAAAGTTATTCCTGTAGTTCCAAGTGTCAAATTGGCAAAGCGTGTTGAAGAAGCAGGTGTTGATGCCATGGTCATCGAAGGTATGGAGGGTGGCGGGCATATAGGTCAGCAAACTACTATGGCTTTAATGACAAACGTACTGCCGCTAATCAAAAAAGTACCGGTTTTGGTAGCAGGTGGTATTTCAGATGGACGTGGAATTGCGGCAGCGCTTATGATGGGGGCTGACGGTGTACAGATGGGATCACGTTTTATTCTGACGGACGAATGTCCTACCCATCCTAAAGCTAAAGAAGCCATTATTAAGGCTACTGATACTGATTCTGCTGTAACTGGTTTTTCGCGCAATAATGCTGTGCGTTGCCTGAAAAATGAGTTTACCAAAGAATATTTGGAAAAAGAATGCAGCGGTGCGCCGCAGCAGGAATTAAACGATTTTGCTACGGGAACTAACCGTTTGGGTGCGGTGGAAGGCGATATTGTCCACGGAGCTGTTTTAGTAGGGCAAAGTCTGAACGTTTTAAACGACATTCTGCCTTGTGCTGAAGTGATGGAAAGATTGATAGCTGAAGCAAGAGATACTTTAGCTAATGCGAAAAATATTGTGCTGTAAGCATAGTGATTAATTGAAAACGCAGCCGGGGATGACTTCGGCTGCGTTTTATATATCTTAATGTTAAATAGTGGCATCGAAAATAGTTTGAATAAATAATGGCTCTATAGTATAATATTATGGTAAAAATATCTTGCGATTTGTAAGGTTTAAAGATTTAGGGGGAATATGACAATGTCCGGACATTCGAAATGGGCAAACATCAAACACAAAAAGGGTAAAGCTGACGCAGCACGCGGTCAGATTACTACCAAAATCGGCCGCGAGATTACGATTGCGGTAAGAATGGGTGGCCCTGACCCTACCGGCAATATGAAATTGAAATTGGCTTTATCAAAAGCTAAGGCCAATAATGTTCCTAAAGATAACATTCAGCGCGCTATCCAAAAAGGGCAGGGTGCTGCAGATGCTTCTAATTATGAGGAAATTACTTACGAAGGTTATGGTCCTGCTGGTGTTGCTGTAATGGTAAGCACTTTGACTGATAACCGTAACCGTACTGCTGCCGATGTTCGTCACGTATTTTCTAAATACGGTGGGAACATGGGCGAGACTGGTTGTGTAAATTGGATGTTCAAACGCAAAGGCGTTTTTAGTATCGACAGTGAAGCCGGCTATACGGAAGATGATTTGATGTTGATAGCGTTAGAGGCAGGTGCTGAAGATGTTAAAGCTGAGGAAGAAGGTTTTGAGATAGTTACCGAGCCTGAGGATTTTGATGCTGTTGAAAAAGCTCTTGCTGATAATAATATCGAAGTCATGATGTCTGAGATCGCAATGCTCCCTGACACAATGGCAGAACTGTCTGACGAAGACGTTGTTAAAGTCAGGAAAATGCTTGAGGCATTGGAGGACTTAGACGATGTGCAGGATGTTTATACAAACGCAGACCTGCCGGAAGAAGACGAAGAATAAATTGTGCGACAGGCAGGCTCACCAAGGCCTGCCTGCTTTCTATCATAATCAGGAGGGAGTACGAAGAGATGCTGGCAATTGGAATTGACCCTGGTACTGCTATCTGCGGCTTTGGCCTGGTGGAAATGGTAGGGAATAAACTGACTCCTATCCATTATGGAGCTGTGTTTACGGATAAGGATATGCTGCCTGAACTCAGGTTGAAAAAAATCTACGATGAACTGAGCGTCTTATTGGATGAATATCGTCCGGATGTGATGAGTGTGGAACAATTGTTTTTTAACCGCAATGTAACGACAGCAATAAGCGTTGGTCAGGCTCGCGGTGTGGCACTTTTGACAGCAGCTAACCGCGGTATCCAGATCACGGAATTTACACCGATGCAGATCAAGCAGGCTGTTGTAGGTTATGGCGGCGCTAACAAAGAGCAGGTGACTTTTATGGTGCAGAAGCTCTTGAATATTCGTACAAAACCTAAACCAGATGATGTCGCTGATGCTTTGGCAGTGGCGATTTGCGGATTGCATACGGCAGCGACAAGACGATGGCAGGAGTTGAAGTAAATGATTGGATCAATTAAAGGAAAGGTGGCCTATCTGGCAAATGAATATTGTTTGTTGGAAACTAACAGCGGTGTTGGCTACAGGGTCTTTATGCCTGCGGCTCATTTGGGACAACTTGCTGTAGGAATGGAAGCTAGAGTGCACACTTATATGGCTGTGCGCGAGGATGCTATTTTACTGTTTGGCTTTCTGAATCAGGAATACTATAATTTATTTTTACTTCTTCTTGGGGTCAGCGGTGTTGGTCCTAAGGTTGCATTAGGCATTTTGTCTGCCGTTAAGCCGGATGATTTTTATCTGGCAGTGCAAAGCCGTGACCTTAAGGTTTTAACAAAGTTGCCAGGGATTGGTAAAAAGACCGCTGAACGGTTACTTTTAGAATTAAAAGATAAAGTAGGCGGTATAGGCGGTGACAGCGACAGCGGTTTTGCCGATACTGCATTTGGCGGCGGTAGTGCTGCTGTGGATGAAGCTATTGACGCATTGTGTGCTTTAGGATACTCTAATTCGGAAATCATGCCTGCTTTAAAACAGATTCCGAATTATGCAGAACTTAGCAGTGAGGTAATTATTAAGCAGGCTCTCAAATTGTTTGCCGGGAGGAAATAATGCAGCCGGAAGAAAGAATTATTACCGGACAGGAGCAGGACGCCGATGTATGGCAATACAGCCTGCGTCCTCGCCGCCTGGCCGAATATATCGGGCAGAATCAGGTAAAACAGAATATGGAAGTATTCATCAAGGCTGCTGCCGACAGGAAAGAAGCGCTAGATCATGTGCTTTTATTTGGGCCGCCTGGTCTGGGGAAAACCACATTAGCAAATATTATTGCCAATGAATTGAATGTTAATATTCGTGTTACGTCAGGCCCTGCTATTGAACGACAGGGTGATCTGGCAGCGATTTTGACTAATTTAGGTGATAATGACGTGCTTTTTATTGACGAGATTCACCGCTTATCCAAAACAGTGGAAGAAATCTTGTACTCAGCAATGGAAGATTATGCTTTGGATATCATTATCGGTAAAGGCCCGAGTGCGCGCAGCGTGCGGTTAGATTTGCCAAAATTTACGCTTATTGGTGCTACGACACGTTTAGGAGCCATTGCGGCTCCTTTACGTGATCGGTTTGGTGTACAGTGCCGGCTGGAATTTTATAAGCCTGATGAATTACAGTTTATTATTACACGTGCTGCTGAGATTTTAGGTGTTGAGATCGCTGCTGACGGAGCAGAGGAAATTGCACGCCGCAGTCGCGGAACTCCGCGTGTAGCGAATCGTTTGTTAAAGCGCGTGCGCGATTTTGCACAGGTGTCAGGTGCTGCGGTTATTACTGGACAAATGGCAGATGAAGCTTTAGCACGCTTAGAGGTTGATCGTTATGGCCTTGACCGCAATGATCGACGCATTCTTCAAACGATTGTTAAAACATTTTGCGGTGGACCTGTTGGTATTGAAACCATTGCGGCTGCAGTAAGTGAGGAAACAGATACTATTGAGGATGTAATTGAGCCATATCTTATGCAATTGGGGCTGCTTCAGCGTACACCGCGGGGGCGGATTGCCACACGTGAAACGTATCGTTATTTGGGAGTGCCTTTCCCGGAAAAGGGATGATGTGATGAAACTGCTATTGCACGCCTGCTGCGGACCTTGTGCATGCTATCCTGCAGAGAAGCTGTTGGTTGACGGCAAGGCTTTTGATATTTTGTATTTTAATCCAAATATCCATCCATATAAGGAATTTAAACGGCGATTAAATGCTTTACGAGAGTTATGCGAGAAAAAACGTTATAAGCTGATTGTAGATAAAAGCTACCCTCTGGAAACTTGTGTGCAAGGGATGCTGGATGAACCTGTAATACGCTGCGCTTACTGCTACAGAGTGCGGATGCGTTATGCAGCTCAGTATGCCAAAGAAAATGGTTATGATGCTTTCTCAACGACTTTATTAGTCAGTCCGTATCAGAAGCATGAACTGATCATACAAATGGCTGAAGAAGCTGGGAAGGAATTTGATATCCCGTTTTACTATGAGGATTTTCGCAAAGGTTATCAGCGTGGTGTTGATATAAGCCTAGAGCTGGAGTTATATCGTCAGCCATACTGTGGCTGCGTATTCAGTGAAAGGGACCGTTATGAGAAGAAGCCTAAGGTAAAGTTAGACTAGTTTTAGAGAAGGGGGCGTCCTCATGAAAAAACTGCTGCTGCTTGTCGCGTGGGTATTCTGTATCAATTGTGGCATAGTAATGGCTTCATCGCCTGATATTGCTGTTGCTGTCGTACATGGTCAGTTTGCAGCTGAGCTTAGCTGTGAGGATGAACTGATGGTAAGAGTACCGGATACCGGAGAGGAAATGGTTTTGAAACCGGATAGGTATTTTGTAAATGCTGAGGGTGGTACTGTCAATTTGGGTGCGCAGAAGTTTGGCGCCAAAACGTTACGTTTTGTGGTAAAAGAAAATGGCAAGCCCATTGAAGTAAATAAAAAAGCTTACCGTGGCAGCTTTGAGGTACGTATTTCCGCTGACGGAAAGACTTTAGATGTGGTCAATGTACTGCCGTTAGAGCAGTATTTATATAGTGTTGTGGGCGAAGAAATACCTGTGATTTTCCCTGATGAGGCAATTAAGGCCCAGGCTGTAGCAGCAAGGTCGCTGGCTTATAACAGGCTTGGAAACCGCAGTCGTTTAGGTTATGATCTGAAAGCCAGTGAAGAAGGGCAGGATTATTATGGACTGACAACAGAAAAGCAGGCTATTAATAAACTGGTCGATGTCACAGCGGGAATGGTAGTCACTTATAACGGGCAGCCAATTGAAGCTGTTTATCACCAAAGTGGTGGCGGGCAGACGGAAAACAGCCGCGATGTGTGGGGTAGATATGTACCTTATCTGCGCAGTGTGAAGGATTACGACTGGGATGCACCTATGTATAACTGGGAAAAAGCTTTGCCTGCAAGTGAGATCGAACGACGTTTATCGACGCGTGGATATGCTGTCGGCAAACTTGAAAGCATACGTTTATCACCGCTGGAAGGCAGTAGCAAAATGTTTGGAAATGATCGCACTGCCAGCGGACGGGTGCAGGAAATGCTATTCAGCGGCAGCGGCGGGACATTTCTTTTTACAGGACAGCAGGTGCAGGAAATATTAGGGCTCAACAGTACTTTTTTTGAAGTGGAAGTCAACCGTCCTGTACCAAATTCTATTGAGATTCCTATTGAAAATCCTTATGGAATAGAAATCGGCAGGAAGGAAGTCCCGATAAAAGTCAGCGAACGTAGTATTAGTTTTAAAGATATTTTAAAGGATCTGCATTTTGTCAGCGGTGAAAAAGGTGAGATGGTAACTTTTAAAGGTCGTGGGCAAGGGTCCGGACTGGGGCTTTCCCAGTGGGGAGCACGTGGGATGGCAAATAGTGCGCCGCCACGCAGCAGGGACTATTATAAAGAAATTTTAACTCATTATTATACAGATACCAGGGTTGAAAAAATTTACTGAAACCGGAGATTAAGATGCAGGTAAAAGATTTTACTTATGAATTGCCGCAGGAATTGATTGCGCAGTATCCGTTGGAACCGCGCGATCACTCAAGATTGCTTGTTGTAGATAAAAATACGGGAACAATAGAACACAGATATTTTTATGATTTATGTGAATATTTGCGGCATGATGATTTACTGGTTTTTAATGATACACGTGTTATTCCGGCACGTCTGCATGGCGTGAAGGATACTGGTGCAAGAGTTGAGGTATTTTTGCTGACTCGTTTAAACAGTACGGATTGGGAAGTTTTGGTTAAACCTGGTCGCAAACTGCGCGTTGGGGCAAAAATAAAATTTAGTGATGATTTGTCCTGTGATATTATTGCTGATACGGATTTTGGCGGAAGAATAGCGCGTTTTTATTATAATGGCGTATTCGAAGAGATTTTGGATCGTTTGGGTGAAACGCCGCTGCCTCCGTATATTACGGCACCACTGGAAGATAAGGAACGTTATCAAACAGTCTATTCAAGAGAGAATGGCAGTGCTGCAGCACCAACTGCCGGATTGCATTTTACCAAAGAACTTTTGCAAAAGATTAGGGATATTGGCTGCGAAGAGGTTTTTGTAACACTGCATGTTGGTCTTGGCACTTTTCGCCCTGTCAGTGTTGATGACATCAAAGATCATGTGATGCACAGAGAGTTTTACTCTGTTTCACCTGAAGCGGCTGAAGCTATTAATAAGGCTAAAGCTGAAGGTCGGCGTATCGTTGCTGTAGGAACTACTGCGGTACGTACTTTAGAAGCTGCGGGTGAAAGTGGTGTGATTAAAGCTGGCGGGAACTGGACAAATATCTTTATTTATCCTGGATATCGCTTTCGACTGGTAAATTCATTGATAACTAATTTTCATTTGCCGCAGAGCACGCTTTTGATGTTGGTATCAGCCCTGTCAACACGTGAGATTATGCTGTCGACTTATGCTGAAGCTGTACGCGAACATTATCGTTTCTTTTCTTTTGGTGACGCTATGTTTATTACTGATTTGAATAAATAATTTTTAGGAGAATTTATGCACGCAGTTACATATGAATTAATAAAAGAGTGCAGTCGGAGCGGCGCGCGATTAGGTAAATTACATACTCCGCACGGAACTTTTGATACGCCGATGTTTATGCCTGTTGGAACACAGGCGACCGTAAAAACATTAGCGCCAGAAGAATTATATGCTATGGGCAGTCAGGTTATTTTGTCTAACACTTATCATTTGTTTTTACGGCCTGGCCACGAATTGGTCAAGAAAGCCGGAGGTTTGCATAATTTTATGCGTTATGACCGGGGGATGCTGACAGACAGCGGTGGATTTCAGGTTTTCAGTTTGGGAGCCATGAGAAAAATCAAAGAAGAAGGTGTGACATTCAGGTCGCATATTGACGGTTCAAAAAAATTTCTGTCGCCAGAGATAGCCACAGAAGTACAGGAAGCATTAGGCGCCGATATAGCAATGGCTTTTGATGAATGCATTCCTTATCCGGCTGATTTTGATTATGCAAAAGAATCAACTCTGAGAACTACGCGTTGGGCCAAACGCTGTTTAGATATACATACCCGTGAAGACCAATCTATGTTTGGCATTGTTCAGGGTGGAATGTATCCGGAACTTCGAAAAATGAGTGCTGATCAGCTGACGGAAATGGATTTTGCTGGTTATGGAATCGGTGGACTGAGTGTTGGTGAACCTAAGCCGCTGATGTATGACATTTTAAACCAAACAACTGAGCATATGCCAAAGAATAAAGCCCGTTATCTAATGGGAGTTGGAACCCCAGACTGTATAGTAGAGGCAGTAAACCTGGGTGTCGATATGTTTGACTGTGTATTTCCAACAAGGGTAGCGCGTAACGGTACAGCAATGATTCCAGAAGGACGGCTGGTTGTACGGAATGCAGCATATGCTGAGGATTTTCGTCCTATTGATGAACGCTGCGGTTGTTATACTTGCCGTAATTTTTCACGGGCCTATATCAGGCATCTGTTTAAGGCAGAAGAGTTGTTTGCTCTGAGGCTGCTTACGATTCACAATCTACATTTTCTGCTTGATTTTACAAAGCAGATTCGTTCTGCTATTGCCAGTGATACTTTCCCTGAGCTGCGCGAAAGATTTTTAGAAAATTATCGAGGCTAAAACAGGATTTTTCGTTTTTATGGCGAATATAATCCCAGATAGGGGAGAATTATGAAGGAGGTGTTCCCATGCAAGGTGGAGATACTATGGCGATGATCAATGCGATCTGGCCGTTTATCTTAATGGGCGGTATCTTTTATTTTATGCTGTATCGTCCTCAGAAACAAGAACAACAAAAACGTCAGAGAATGCTTGATTCTTTGAAAAAAGGCGATAAAGTAGTGACTATTGGCGGTATGTTTGGTGTGATTACCGCTATCAGTGAAAAAAAGGTTACCTTGAAGCTGGCTGAAGACGTGGAAGTTGATTTTGCACGTTCCGCTATCAGTGCTTTTCAAGATCCCGTTAAGCAGGAAATGGCAGAAAAATAATGAAGAAACAACAATTGCGCAAGGAGTTAAAATCTTTGCGCAATCAGCTTTCTAGGGATCAGGTTGACCGCTGGAGCAAAGAAATCTGTGCAAATATTATGCTTTCGCCACAATATCGTCAGGCTGACGTCATTTTTGGTTATCTGGCATTCGGAAACGAACCGAATATAGACATTGTTTTAGAGCAGGCGAGACTCGCTGGTAAAACGGTTTGTGTTCCGCAGATAATTTCAGAAACAGAGATTTGTGCGGTGCGGTTTGAAGGTTTTGGCCAGTTATCACTTGACCGTTACGGAATCCGCAGTGTTAGTGGTACAGATGTTGTGATAAATCCACATGAAATAGCTTTGGTATTGGTGCCTGGAGTTGGGTTTGCTAAAAATGGGAACCGAATAGGCATGGGTGCAGGTTATTATGACCGCTTCTTGGCACAGGTTGATAAAGCTGTGCTGATGGGTGTGACTTATAATGCCCTGTTATGCAGTAAAATACCAGTAGATTATTATGATAAACCGGTGCAGTATCTGGTTACTGAAACAAACGTTACTCTTTGTGAGTAGCTTGTTTATAAAAGTTTTGATGAACTTACTAAAGGGGGCAGCTAATTTTGAGATGGAATGAATTAGGCAAATTCTTGATTATCTCGTTGGCGATAATCGGGGGTTTCTGTGTTTATATTTCGCCTTTGTCAAATTCCATTAAACAGGGACTTGATCTGCAGGGTGGTACACATGTTGTGCTTCAGGCTGTTGATACACCTGAGTTAAAGGTTGATGATGATGCAGTTAATCGTTCAGTGAAAATTATTGAACGCCGTGTCAATGAACTTGGATTGACTGAACCGGTTATACAGCGTCAGGGTAAGGATCGTATTATTGTTGAGCTTCCTGGAGTTAAAGATCCTGATAAAGCGATTGCGATGCTCGGACGTACCGCACTTTTGGAATTTAAAGATGTCAGCGGGAAAACTGTTCTGACAGGTAAAGACTTAAAGGATGCTAAAGCGCAAATTTCTCAGGGCAACCAGTCTGTTGTCGGTTTGGAGTTGCGTGATGAAGTCGGCAAAAAGTTTGCTGATCTTACCGCACGTAACATAGGTAAACCGATCGCTATTGTGTTAGATGGTGAAGTGCTTACAAATCCTGTAGTACAGGAAGCTATAACTGGCGGCAGAGCTCAAATCTCAGGATCACGTACTATGGAAGAGGCTGAGCATTTGGCTATTTTACTGCGTAGCGGTTCTTTGCCTGTGAAAATTGAGGTTATGGAAAATCGGACTGTTGGACCTACATTAGGTCAGGATTCTAAAGAAAAAAGTATTAAAGCTTTTGGAATCGGTGTTATCGGTGTTTTTGTATTTATGATTCTGTTTTACCGTTTGTCAGGTATTGTAGCTTGTATTGCATTACTGCTTTATGTAATGATGCTGCTTTTAGTGATGCGGTATCTGAATGCGACGCTGACTCTGCCTGGTATAGCTGGTATCATCCTGTCTATTGGCATGGCAGTAGATGCTAATGTCTTGATTTTTGAACGATTTAAAGAAGAAATTCGCAATGGTAAAACTTTACGTTCAGCAATGGATGCAGGATTTAATCGTGCGTTTGTAACTATTTTTGACTCTAATGTAACGACTTTAATGGCTGCCGTTATTCTTTTCTATCTTGGTACTGGACCGATTAAAGGCTTTGCAGTAACATTGGCTATTGGTGTTATTTTGAGTATGTTCTCGGCTATTACTGTGACTAAATTTTTGCTGCGCTTTTTGATTTCAAGCAATTTCACTAAAAATCCCGCTTTCTTTGGCGTTTCTGCTCCGAAGGAGGTGAATAAATAATGTTTTCGATCGTAAAGAATTATAAAATTTTCTTTTCCATCACCATTATTTTTCTGTTGATCGGCTTTGGTTCTATTGTTACCCGTGGTTTCAATCTTGGAATTGATTTTACAGGCGGCAGTATTGTTGATTTGACTTTTGAAAATCCGGTCAATGTGGCACAGGTTCGGGATGTCCTGAAAGAACATGATATGGGCAATAGTATCATCCAACTGGAAAACAGTGATGGCAAAACTGAAGCCAACAGTGTATTGATTCGTACTGGTGTTGTGGAGGATACTGAATTAAGAGCTACGATGAATGATCTGCAAAGCAAGCTTGGCAATTATCAGATACAGCGTGTTGAGCAGGTTGGCGCTACAATCGGTTCAGAACTGGTACAGCAGGCGGCTATGGCAATAGTTCTTTCCTGGGTATTGATGATTGCTTATATTACCTTTAGGTTTGAGTTTAAATTTGCAATAGCGGCAATTATAGCACTTATTATTGATGTTTTGGTAGTATTGAGTTATTTCTCATTGTTCCAAATGGAAATGGATTCTTCGTTTGTTGCAGCACTGCTGACGGTAGTCGGTTATTCTGTTAACGGTACGATCGTTATTTTTGACCGTATTCGTGAAAATCTGAAAATACATCGACGCAGTGAAAGCCTGGGCGAGATGGTCGATAACAGCATTTGGCAGTGTATGACGAGGACAATTTATACTGTGGCAACATCATTGTTTGCTATAGTGTCAATCTTCCTTTTTGGCGGAGAGACTATACATAATTTTTCTTTCGCTATGCTGGTAGGTTTTGCCAGTGGTGCCTATACTTCGATTTTTCTGGCTGGTCCGATGTGGATGTTCTTGAAAAATAAGAAAATTGGCATTTGATGAGTAAATAAAATCCCCTGTGCTTTGCACAGGGGATTTTTCATTTATCTGTGAATAGTATTGTACTGATACAAAAATGAGATCTTTTTTCATAAAAATGCTTGATAGTACTCAGAAATAGATTTCGTTTTTTGAAGCGGCTATTTAAATAGAGCGAAATAACCGTTGATAAAAATTCCAAGAACGATCAGAGGCAAAATATAAGTGACATAAAACCGCATCCATTTAGGAAATTTAAGACCGTTGCCGGTATCAGCTTCTTTGATAAAATTGTTCCAGCCCCAGCCATAACGCTGTGTGCAAAATAGCAGATAAACGAGGCTGCCTAATGGCAGTAGATTGTTGCTGATAAAGAAATCTTCTAAATCAAGGATACAGCTTCCAGGACCTAAAGGCTGGATATGGCTCCAGACATTGAAACCAAGTATACAGGGCATAGAAAGCATTGTTATCAGCACTATATTGATATAAATAGTTTTACTGCGGCTCCAGCCAGTAAGATCGCGGATGCAGGCAGTTATATTTTCAAAGACTGCAATAACAGTAGAATAAGAGGCAAATATCATGAAGAGGAAGAATAATGCTCCCCAAAATTGACCCCATGGCATTGCGTTAAAAACGTTAGGTAAAGTTACAAAAAGGAGGTTAGGTCCGCTGTCCGGATTAACACCAAAACTAAAGCAGGCTGGAAAAATGATCAAGCCTGAAATAAGTGCTACGGCTGTATCCAAAATAGTGATAAATACTGCCTCGCCTGTTAGAGAACGTTCTTTGGCAATATAGCTTCCGAAGATAGCCAGAGCACCTATACCAAGGCTGAGTGTAAAGAAAGCCTGTCCCATAGCGGCGAAAATAACTTCGGAAACACCTTTTTCAAAGACTTTATTGAAATCAGGATAGAGGTAATATTTAAGACCAGCTTCCGCTCCTGGTAAGAACATGGAGTTTGCAGCTAAGGCTAACATGAGGATGAGCAGGCATAACATCATTGTTTTTGTGATTTTTTCTACACCGGCCTGTAAACCTAAAAGACAAACACCAAAACAAACCAGGACTGTCAGGACCATATTGAAAGTCATAGTTAGCGGATCACCAAGCAGGCCACCAAAAAGAGCGCCTACACCCTTAGCATCAAGCCCTGCGAAGTCACCAACAGCCATTTTATAAAAATAATACAGCATCCAACCAGCAACTGTTGTGTAGAACATCATTAGGATATAGTTGCCGGCAATAGCTCCGTATTTATAAAGGTGCCATTTAGTTCCTTTGGGTTCTAAAACATCAAATGAAAGTGCAGCGCTACGGCAGCTGGCACGGCCTACTGAAAATTCTGCTACCATGATAGGCAATCCTAGAATGAGCAGGAAAAATAGATAGATAAGTACGAAAGAGGCGCCTCCGTACATGCCTGTAATAAATGGAAAACGCCATACGTTACCAAGGCCGATAGCACAGCCTGCAGAAATAAGGATAAAGCCAAGTCGGGATGAGAAATTTTCACGTTCCATAGTAATAAAAGTCCTTTCACTCTGCATACACAGCATATGATAAAATAATAATTATAGTAAAAACAATTATACAAAAGAATCTGATTTTTGTAAATTGTTTGTGAACTTAGAATGAAATGAAAGTAAAAAGCATCTTGAATTTTCAAGATGCTTTTTTTGTAGAGGTAGTTCGTTTTCCTGTTAATAATAAACCTAACCAAGGAAGTTTACCTCCTAATTTAGTTATGATAATACTTGAGAGTACAGATAAAGTGACAAGAAGACAGTAGATCAAAAGAATTTTTTTGCTGGTCATAACAATTCCGCCAACGTGACAAAGCCTGCTGATGATATCCATCCAAAAGGGATGGATGAGATAAACAATAAGCGAGTTTACTGATAAGAGATGAATAAACTTTCTGATAGGATTCGAAAGACTTGTTTTGGCAAAGACTGCACAGAAAAAAATCAGAGAACCTATTGTGTAAAGGAACCCCTGCAGACTTAATTGCTGAAGAGTGTTTACCAGAATGATCAGACTGGAATTATGATAAAAATAATAATAGTAATAACTGCCCCCGATAAACAAGAGCGTAAAGATGTAGAAGACACTTACTTTTGTGAAATGTTTGATAATAAATTTTATAAAAGTATTATAATAAACTGCTGCCAGGCCGCCTGACATGAAAATAAATAAATAATGCAGAGGCAGGTAATTTAGACGATAGTTAAAAAGGTTTTGTAAAAATACTGGTAAGTCAGTACTTTTAAGATTGGGATGACAGGTCCAGTAGTTGAAGACGATCTGCAGTAAGAACAGCAGCATAAAACCAATTTTAAGACTGCTGTTTTGGAAAAAAGAAAATAATTTATGCCATAATGGGAAAGTAAAATAAAACCATAGCAGTATGACCATAAAATATAAGTGGTAGCAGGATAAACCATAAAAGAGAAGAAAAAGGATATTTGCTGGCTGCCAGTTTATACATCCTGGCATAACAGCAGAAAAGTAAAGCAGATAAAACAGTGACCAGATAACATAGGGAAGTCCGACACTTTGCAGCCGTTTTTTTAAAAAAGGCAGATAAGCTATAGTAGTTTCTGGTCGGTATTGGCAGAATAAACCATAACCGGAGATAAAAAAGAACGCGGGAACACTATAGCGTGAAAGTATTTCCAGCAGCATATATAAGAAACTATTGGGATAAGGTGCTTCTAGGACAAAAGAACCAACGTGGATACCGATGACTCCAAGCATACAGATACCGCGCAGGTCGTCAATTATTTGATTGCGTTCCGGCATAAGATACTCCTTTTGAAAGTAGATTTATTGATTTATATATTATACTCTAAGCCTGCAGGGATGGCAAAGGAAAGTATGAACAAATAAAAAAACAGACTCGTAAGAGTCTGTTTTTAGGAGGTTATAAAACAATGTTTAAGGATTAACTGTTGCGCGGTAAACCTGTTTGCCATCTTTAAATCCAACTATAACAGCACTTTTTACTGCATCGTGGGAAGCGTCTAAAGAGGTTTTGCCTGTTACTGCCTGAAAATCTTTGGTAGCAGCTAATGCTTCTGCTACTTTTGCTGATTCATAGACACCTGCGCGTTTGATGCTGTCGGCTAAAAGCATGGCTCCATCATAGCCAAGCACTGCGGGCGCGTCAGGTTTTTGCTTATAAGTTTTAGCATAAGTATCTACGAAAGCTTTGGAAGCTTCATTGGTAGAATCCGGGCTGTAATGGTTTGTGAAATAGGTATTGTTAAGAGATGATGCACCTGCTATTTCGACTAATTTAGGACTATCCCAGCCGTCACCGCCGATAATAGGAACTGTAATACCTAGTTCACGGGCTTGCTTGCATATTTTACCTACTTCTTCATAATAACCAGGTACATAAATTACTTCAGGCTTTGCCGCAGATATTTTTGTCAAAACAGCTTTAAAGTCCGAATCTTTTTGCAGATATGATTCTTCAATGACAACTGTACCGCCTTTTTCTGTATAAGCTTTTTTGAAAAATTCAGCCAGACCTTTGGCATAGTCACTGCTGTTATCAATGTAAACAGCAGCTTTTTGGAGCTTCAGTTCATTTAAAATAAAATTAGCACCGACAGTACCCTGAAACGGATCGATGAAGCAAACTCTGAAGGTATTTGGTTTTACATTACCTGTTTTTTCATCTAAGGTTACTTTTGGATTAGTGGCTCCAACTGCAAGAAAAGGAACCTTAGCGGCTTCACTTACGTTAGAGGCAGCTATGGCACTGGAACTGGCAAATAATCCCATAACAACGGGAGCTTTATCCTGATTGACCAGTTTACTCATTGCATTAGCAGCTTCTGCAGGTTCAGATTTATTATCGGCAACGACCAGTTCAATTTTTTTGCCAAGCAGACCACCGGTATCATTTAGCTGCTGTACGGCAAGTTTGATTCCATTTGTAATGGATGTTCCATAAGTAGCGTTATTACCTGTCAGCTCAGCAACAACGCCTATTTTAATAGTGTCTGCTTTCTTGTCGCTGCCTGTACTGCAGCCGCTGACTAAAACTGACATGGTTATAAGGGCACCGCCTATGGCCAGAGCCAGTTTTTTCTTAGTAAATTTCATGATAAATCCCCCTCATAAATAAATTAATAATTACGAAGAACAACAAGGTATTGTACTGGAGAGAAAAAGTCGAATTAAAAGCTTTGACTTCTCGAAGCTGCAGTACTGGAAAACAGTACGATAAAAGTACCTTGATACTATTCGATGAGATAATTGTACTTTGCAAAAAAGCAAAAAGCAAGAAAAAATTGATAAAGTATAAAAAATGAAGAAAAGTGTAAACAAAGGTATAGTTTCCATATCAGAATAGTATAATGAATTACCAGATTTACGGCAGGATTTAAATATTTAACAGCGAATTAAGATTTATAAAACAATATATATTCAAAGATGAAAGCAATATTTTAACAAGGGTGTGGAAGGTATGCAGTTAACAACAGTACAACTTGTGAGTATAGTTATAACACTGGTTTTAACGATTTTGCCAGGTATATATGCCGGTCGTAAAATAAAATCTGCTGATGACTATGCCTTAGGCGGACGCAGTGCCGGGATTGGTATGGTCGCAGGCAGTATTATAGGAACTATTGTTGGCGGTGCTGCTACCATAGGCACAGCACAGTTAGGCTTTCAGCTGGGACTAACCGCTTGGTGGTTTACTTTAGGATCTGGCATTGGGTTTATCATCATGGGACTGTTTTATGCCCGTCCGCTGCGTAATAGCGGTCTGATGACGATTTCTGAGTTTTTAGTTGTAAACTTCGGGAAGAAAGCTGGTCCGATAGCGAGTTTATCGGCTACGGCAGGTATATTTTTCAGTATTGTTGCAAGCATGCTTACGTCAATACATTTAATAGTGGGCCTTTTTCATGTAAGCCTGGTGGCTGCTGCGTCAATAATAATTGTTATTGTTGCGGCACTGGTTTTTTTTGGCGGTATCAACAGTTCTGGAATGGCTGGTATTTTTAAAATATTACTGGTTTTTGCAACTGTTTTTGTAGGAGGCATTCTTTCTTATAATGATTTGGGAGGATTGACGGGAATTCGTGAAAGTTTTCCTGCGTTTCCATGGCTCAGCCTTTTTGGTAAGGGCATTGAAGACAGTCTTTTTAGTTTATTTTCTATGGTGATTGGGGTTATTTCTACACAGACCTATGTACAGGCTCTGTTTTCGGCCAAGGATAGTGCAACGGCAGCAGCAGGCTGTGTCACAGCTGCATTGATTGTTATTCCTGTCGGGTTACCGTCAGTGATGATAGGTATGTATATGCATGCGATGCATCCGGAGATTAACGCTATTGATGCACTGCCGTTTTATCTATGTATATATTTGCCTGAATGGCTGGGGGGCATTGGTATTGCAGCATTGCTGCTGTCTTCGCTTGGTTCTATTTCTGGTCTTGCATTAGGAATTGGGACGATGATTTCACGAGATATTTTTAATGATTTATTCGGTCTTCGTGATGTAAAAAGATTATTGTGGATTAGTAGATTTTCAGTGCTGGCAGTTACATTTGGCGCAGTAATATTCGTTTTTCATTATCTTGATTCATTGGTTTTGCATTGGAATTATCTGTCAATGGCATTGCGGGGGGCAGGAATATTTTTACCATTGACATTTATTGTGTTTTTTAAAGGCTTAGTGCCAAAAGAGGCTGGCTTTGCCGCAATGATTGCTGGTATAATGGTAGCCTGCCTTTGGCCGTTTATTTTCCCGGATTCGGCAAATGCCTTATTCCCAAGCTTGGCTTTTAATTTGTTGTTTTTAGTACCGGGAGTATTATGGAGTTTATATAAAAATAAAGATAGGAGAGTTTGATGTTCAGCATCACTTTGCCGCTATTGGCAGGTGATGCTTTTGCTTGAGTAGCAGTGCATCCTTAAAGCAACTGGTGTTTGCCTATATCTGTTGTGGTATAATATATGGTATAAAATTAATAAAAAAATCGATGCTTTTTCGGAAGGAGGACTGTTGTGAGCGTAAATTTTACACATCTGCATGTCCATACTCAATACAGCCTGCTTGACGGTGCCGCAAAAATAAGTGATCTGGTTGCTTATGCTAAAGAAATCGGAATGAAGAGCCTGGCGATAACAGATCATGGTGTAATGTATGGTGTCGTTGATTTTTATCAGGAGGCAATGAAGCAGGGAATCAAGCCTGTTATAGGCTGTGAAGTATATTTGACAAATGGATCACGATTTGAAAAAACTAACCGTGATGGGATGTACCATTTGATTTTACTGGCAGAGAATGACGAAGGTTATCACAATCTGATGAAGCTGGTTTCACTTGGACATTTAGAAGGGTTTTACTATAAACCTAGAATTGATAAAGATATTCTAAGACAATACAGTAAAGGTATTATCTGCATGAGCGCATGCATTGCCGGTGAGATTCCTGTGCAAATACTGCGAGGCAATTTAGAAGGAGCTGAAAACAGTTTAAAGGATTATCTGGACATTTTCGGGAAAGACAATTTTTTTCTGGAAATTCAGGATCATGACCTTGAAGAAGAACATACTGTTAATACTGAACTGAAACGCCTGGCAAAAAAATATGATCTTGGTTTAGTGGCTACTAATGATTCTCATTATGTGAAGCGCGAAGATGCAGATGCACAGGATGTATTGCTGTGTATTCAGACAACAAGTACTGTAGATGATCCTAAAAGAATGAAATTTCCTAATGATCAATTTTATTTAAAAAGTGAAGCTGAGATGCGCGAAAAGTTCGGTGATTGTCCTGAAGCTTTAGAAAATACAGCGAAGATAGCAGAGCGCTGCAACGTGGAATTGAGTTTTGGTCATTTATTGCTGCCGGAATTCCCTATTCCAAATGGATTATCGGCAGAGGAATATTTGCGTAAGCTGTGTTTAGATGGGATGCCGGGGAGGTATCCTGAGCCGACGCAGCAGGTTTTAGATAGGCTGGAATATGAATTAGGTATTATCAATAAAATGGGCTATGACTGTTACTTTCTGATTGTTTGGGATTTTATAAGTTACAGCCGCAGAAATGATATACCTGTAGGACCTGGCCGCGGAAGTGCGGCAGGCAGTATTGTCGCTTATCTTTTAGGGATTACTAATATTGATCCGCTGAAATATGATTTGCTGTTTGAACGTTTCTTAAATCCTGAACGTGTAAGTATGCCTGATATAGATACAGATTTCTGTTATGAAAAAAGGCAGCAGGTTCTGGATTACATTATTAATCGTTATGGACAGGAGAAGGTTGCCCAGATCATAACTTTTGGTACCTTACAGGCTCGCGCGGCGGTTCGTGATGTTGGCAGAGCGTTGGAAATGCCTTACAGCATGGTGGATAATGTAGCAAAACTTATTCCGCGTGATTTGGGTATTACATTAGAGAGAGCGCTGGAGGCCAGTAATGAGCTGAGAAGTTTATATGAAAACGATGCGAACATCAAACGCCTGATTGATCTTGCTCAAAGCGTGGAAGGCATGCCGCGTAATTCAGGTACTCATGCGGCGGGAGTTGTTATTGCCCCGGATGATTTGAAAAAGTATGTGCCGCTGCAGTTGTCGAATGAAAATTTTATTACAACTGAATATGATAAAGATAAGATTGAAAGTCTCGGACTTTTAAAGATGGATCTTTTAGGGCTGCGTACTTTGACAGTAATTGGTGATGCAATCAAGTTTATTTATGAAACTACTGGTGATAAACTTGATATTGATAAAATTCCTCTTGATGATGAAGCAACGTGCAGCATGCTGAGAAAGGGCGATACTCAAGGGGTATTTCAGCTTGAATCAGGCGGAATGACGAAACTGGTTATGGATTTGGGACCGGAAAGTTTTGAAGATCTTATTCCTTTAGTTGCATTGTATCGTCCTGGACCATTAGGAACGGGAATGGTAGAAGATTTTATTGCAGGACGTCATGGTGAAAAAACTGCAGAGATGCTGCATCCTTTATTGGAACCGGTTTTAAAAGATACTTTTGGCGTTATTCTTTATCAGGAACAGGTTATGCAGATCACTTCCGTTCTGGCAGGCTTCAGCCTCGGGCAGGCAGATATTCTGCGGCGGGCTATGGGCAAGAAAAAGGCTAAGGAACTGGATTCTATGCGTGAAGCCTTTATTGATGGAGCTCAACAAAAACATGGTATCAGCCCGCAGCTGAGCAGTGAAATTTTTGCTCTCCTACAGCATTTTGCCGGTTATGGGTTCAATAAATCGCACTCTGCCGCGTACGCATTAGTTGCTTATCAGACTGCTTATCTTAAAGCACACTGGCCTGCAGAATTTATGGCAGCTTTTTTGACCAGTGTCATCAGTGACAGCGAAAAGCTGAGCTGGTATATAAGTGTGTGCCGCAGTATGGGGCTGAAGATTTTACCGCCGGATGTTAATGAAAGTGGCCGAAGCTTTTCTGTAAATAAAGACAGGGTTATCCGTTTTGGTTTAGCAGGTGTGAAAAATGTAGGTGAAAATGCGATCGGCAGCATTTTACAGGCACGTAAAGAGGGACCTTTTAAATCTTTGATGGATTTCTGTAAACGGGTGGATAATAGAGCTGTTAATAAACGAATGTTGGAAAATTTAATAAAATGTGGCGCGATGGATTCCTTTGGTTATAAACGTTCCGAGTTGTTAGCCGTTGCAGAACAGGCTATGGACATGGGCAGTAATTATCAAAAAGATTATCAGAGCGGACAGATGGGACTATTTGGTGATGACAGTTTTGCTGATGTTAATGAGCTAAGAATACCTGAATTGGAAGAAATCCCCAAACGCACGATTTTGCAATATGAGAAGGAACTGATTGGTTTTTATGTAACCGGTAATCCTTTAGACGCTTATGTCGGTTCCTTGTATTATTACACTCCATTGCGTAAAATATCAGATGCCAGTGAAGTGCTTGACGGTAAATATTTCAGTGTTGCTGGCATAATTTCGGATTGCCGGATAAGAAATACGCGTCAGGGTGACAGTATGGCGATTTTAACATTAGAAGATTTTAACGGAAAGATGGAGATTGTGGTTTTTCCAAAAGTTTACCGTGACGCTGCCAGGCTGCTTTATCAGGAGAATGCAATCAGCGTGGAAGGAAAACTCAGTATCGATGAACGTGAACGAAAAATTCAGGCGTTAAAGATTAAACCTCTGCAGGAAGTGCCTCCTGATTTACATATAAAGATCATGAAAAAGGATGAAAATGGTATTGTCCAAAAAGGCTTAAAACAGATTTTTGAAAGTTTTTCGGGCGATACACCTGTCTATCTGCATCTGATAGATTCAGGAAAGATGATCAAGGTAGAGCGCTGTTTTTGGGTGGATGGGAAGAATGCCGGTGTTTACCAGGCTTTAGATGATTTATTGGGAGAAAATTGGTATTTAAAGGGGTGAAACCTTGTTGAAAAACAGGGTTTTGCTTGCCACAGTCAAGTAAAGAATGTTACAATAATAAATATGTAGTTAAAACCTTTGGCATAAATATAGAGGAGGGCTCACATGAATATCGTAGTATGTATCAAACAAGTTCCTGATACGGCAGAGGTCAAAATTAATCCTGAAACCAACACACTTATTCGCGATGGTGTTGAAAATATTATGAATCCTTTTGACCGTCAGGCATTGGAAACTGCCTTGATCCTTAAGGACACCAGCGGAGCGAAGGTCACCGTCGTTTCGATGGGACCGCCGCAGGCGACGGATATTTTGAAAGAGGCCATTGCGATGGGAGCTGACGACGCTGTTTTAATCAGTGACAGGGCTTTGGCTGGTTCTGATACTCTGGCTACAAGTGTTGCTTTAGCAGCTGCTGTACGTAAGGTAGGAGAGTGCGATTTGGTTTTATGCGGTAAACAGGCAATTGATGGTGATACTGCTCAAGTTGGACCTGAAATGGCCGAACATCTTGGCATTCCACAGGTTACCGGGGCTTTAAAAGTAGCGTTGGGAGCAGATGGAAGACTGCTTGTTGAACGAGAGAATGAAAGCAGCTGCCAGACTTTGGCTGTTACATTGCCGGCTGTAGTTACTGTTACTAAATCTGAAAAAGAACCTCGTTTTGCCAGTATCAAAGGAAAAATGAAAGCAAGAAAAGCAGAGATTCCCGTAATGGGTGCGGCTGAGTTGGAGATTGATCCGAAAGTGATAGGGTTATCAGGTTCTCCAACTAAAGTTTTGAAAATCTTCACCCCGTCCGTACCACAGATCGAAAGCGAAATAATCAATGAAGAAGATACAGACAAAGCTGTTGATATGCTGATCGAAAAATTGGTACAAGCGAAAATTATTACTCATTGAGGTGAATGAAGATGGCTATTTGTGTAGATAGAGAAAAATGTATCGGCTGTGAATCCTGTATAGCAGTATGCCCGGTTGGCGCGCTCAATATGGTTGACGGTAAGGCTAATATCGATCAGGACACCTGTATCGCCTGTGGTGCCTGCATAGGGGAATGCCCTGTTGAGGCAATTGAACGTGAAGAGATTGTCCGTGAGGTAAAGAATAAAGAAGGTAAAGATTTATGGGTCAATGTTGAATTAGAAGACGGAGAGCCTGTTGGTGTTGTTTATGAATTGCTTGGTGTCGGCGCCGAATTGGCGGCTAAAGCAGATCAGAAATGCTGCGCTGTTTTGATTTGTAAAGAAGCTGGCAGCTTGCCGCAGAAACTATTTGCAGCCGGTGCTGATATTGTTTATGTTGTAAGCGGACCTGAGTATGCAGAGTATAATACTGATATTTATACTAATGCTTTTTGTGAATTGGTTGAAACCTATAAACCAAATGCTGTTTTATGCGGAGCTACTGTAGATGGCCGAGATCTTGCCCCTCGTATCGCCGCACGTTTAGGCACAGGTCTTTGTGCTGATTGTACGGCATTGGATATCAATGGAGAACTGGTAGAATGGACACGTCCTGCTTTGGGCGGTAATATTCTGGCTACGATAATCTGTGATGAGCATCGTCCGCAGATGGGCACTGTACGTCCTAAGGTCTTTAAGGCAAAGGATGTCGATGCATCTAGAAGCGGCGAAATTGTAAATTATACTGTAAAAAATGCTGTTACATCTAAGGTAGAGTTAGTTCGCAAAGAGATTTTGGGGGCCAGTGGCGCTATTAAAATAGAAGATGCGGAGATTATTTGTTCAGGCGGTCGTGGATTAGGCAGCTGTGATAATTTCAAAATGCTCGAAGAATTGGCTGCTTTATTTGAACATGGCAGTGTTGGGGGGTCTCGCGCTGTTGTCGATGAAGGTTGGGTAGATCATGCGCATCAGGTTGGTCAATCTGGCAAAACTGTAACGCCTAAAATTTATTTTGCGTTTGGTATTTCCGGTGCTATACAGCATTTAGCTGGTATGTCTGCTTCTGATATTGTTATTGCCATTAATAAAGATGCCAATGCACCAATTTTCAAGGTTGCTCAATATGGTATCGTAGGCGATGCACGTGAAATTTTGCCCAAGCTGATCGCTAAAATCAAAGCTGTTAAAGAGGCTTAAGCTTTAAACTTGGAGGAAAAACCTGTGTGGAAGGTAGTATACATTGCGCAGACCGCTGAAGCGGCTGCCAGGATCAAAGAAGTATTAGCCGCGAACGGTTTTTTGACGCAGACTAAAACTACGAATTCCAAGCACGGTGGCGTATATGAAATCAGTGTGCCGCTTTCCGAAGCTGAAGATGCGTATGAGGTCATTTGCGAAAACAAGTTTCAGTTGTAATTCTAAGGAGGCCGGGCAATGAAGAAAACAAAAATCATTTGCACCGTTGGTCCCAGTACTGATAATATCCCGCTTTTAGTTTCTATGCTGAAAGCGGGAATGGATATGGCCCGCTTTAATTTTTCACATGGAAGCCATTCTGAACATGCCCAAAGATTGGGGCTTGTCAGAGAGGCGGCTGAACAAGTCAATAAACCGATCGCTATGATTGCCGATACCCGGGGGCCTGAGATGCGCCTGGGTATTTTTGAACATGATAAAATTACGTTGCAGGAGGGCGAATCTTTTTGTCTGACAACGAAGGAGCAGATCGGTAATGAACAGATTGCTTCAGTTAATTATTCAGGTTTACCTGATGAATTAAAAGTAGGCGATGCTATTTTATTGGCTGATGGATTACTTTCTTTAGAGGTAGAACGCATCAACGGAACTGAAATCTATACGAAAGTAGTGCATGGTGGGCAGCTGGGTTCACGTAAAAGAGTCGCCTGTCCGGGGGTGGAATTAAAACTGCCTTTTTTGTCTGAGCAGGATATAAAAGATATTACTTTTGCAATAGAACATGATATGGATTATATTGCAGCGTCTTTTGTACAAAAGGCAGAGGATGTTCTTGCGATTCGTAAGGTTTTAGAAGCCGCAGGATCGGGGATGGGGATTATTTCCAAAATTGAGAATCAGGCAGGTTTTACGCATATTGATGAAATCATAGAAGTTTCTGATGGCGTAATGGTTGCGCGTGGTGATTTGGGAGTAGAGATTCCCGCTGAATATGTTCCTTTGGTGCAGAAAGAAATTATCAGGCGCTGTAATAAGGCCGGTAAGCCTGTGATTACAGCTACGCAGATGCTGGAAAGCATGGTCAACAGTTATCGTGCAACCCGTGCAGAGGCCAGTGACATCGCTAATGCTATTTTTGATGGAACTGATGTTATTATGCTGAGCGGTGAAACTGCTTCAGGTTCGTATCCGCTGGAAGCAGTTCAGACGATGGCCAAGATAGCATTGCGAACAGAAGAGGCATTGGATTATGCCGCTATTTTTAAAGGAAAAGGTATTAGTGATAAAATACATTCTACTGAGGCTATAAGTCATGCTACAGTGCAGATTGCACAGGAACTGGATGCAGACGCTATTGTTACGGTTACTGAATCTGGTTTTACGGCTCGAATGATTGCTAAATACAGGCCTAAGTGTTATGTTGTAGGCGTTTCACGGATACCTGCAAGGGTAAGGGCGATGCAGTTTTACTGGGGAGTAAGGCCGCTTTTGGGGCCTTCCAGTGATAATACTGATGAAATGATTGAGATATCATTGAAATGTGCACGTGAACACGGTTATGTCAAAGACGGTGACTCGGTTGTCATTACAGCTGGAGTTCCTGTCGGTAAACCAGGTTCAACGAATTTGATTAAGGTGGTTAATGTGGGAAATAAATTAGTAAGCGGTGTTGGTATAGGTAAACGTTCGGTTACAGGTAAAATATGCACTGCTGTTACATTGACAGATTTTAAAGAAAAGTTTAAACCTGGTGATGTTTTAGTAGTTGGAGTATTGCCGGATGAAGCGGCAGCTTATGCGTCTAAAGCAGCTGCTATTATTGCAGAAGAGGGTGGACTGACATCTTCAGTGGCCATCATAGCAATTAATTGTAGTATTCCTGTAGTTGTTGGCGCTGAAAATGCGCTTAACCTGCTTAAAGACGATATGGAAGTAACTGTGGATACTGTAAGCGGTATCGTTTATGAAGGTGCTATCAATATTTAATAGAGGATAGAGGTAGAGATGGCTGAAGAATCAACCAGGATAGTTCATGGTCCTACGTTTAAAAATCTTTTAGATAATGTAACTAAGCTGGAAAAACAGACACAGAAAAAAGACCTGTCCTCAGATGAGAAAAGTGTTCTGGCACAGGATCTGCTCAGTTGTCTTCTGGATGCGTTAGATATGCAGTCTGAGGCGGTTATGTCGCAAAGCGTCAAGGAACAGATGTCATTGACGATTGAGCGAATAGTACGCCGTTTTAAGCTTTTGGCAGAACAGGGAATAGCCTGCGAAGCCTGTTTGGAGAAATTAAAGAATTCCTGCATCTATTTCATGCGTGCTAAACATGAAATTTTAGCAAAAGAGATAGTAGCTGTTTTTCAGCCTGTTTTAGTGACAAATTCGCATCTGCGTGCAGAAGGCATACGTAAATTGGGTATGCTTGGCTGCCTGGCAATGAAAGATGGACTGCCGGAGGTAACGATACAGTGTGCGAATATAGTGGTTATTGTAAGCAATGAATTAACAGAAACAGATGCTGATTTGGAACAGGAATTGCTGCAGATGCTGCAGGATATGGCAGTTATGGCTGCTAGAATGCGTGATGAAGCCAGATTTTCTGCTATTGTATCCAAAGCTGTTGTACGTTACAGTGCAGAGAGTACTGTCTATGCCGGTTCTAAAATGGTAGAATTTTTGCTGACGCTATTTTTTACGGCTTCGGACAGACGTTATGTTAATGCATTACCAATGCTGCGTTGGATGAGTTTGTTATTGACCAATAATAAATCATTAACTGCAGGAGAATTACAGTATTTTGTGCGTGAATGGACACAGCTGATTGCACAGATTGCCCGGAGAAAATGGGAAAATGAGACCAGGCAGTTAATGGACGGATTATTTGTTTTTCTGGTGCGTGAAAAAGATTTTGCCTTAACGCGTAGTACGCTGATGAATATTGCCTTACATTTTCAAATGTATGCAGGCTGGGATGGTTTTGCTAACGCGTTTAAATTATATGCTCCGTGGCAGAATTTTATGCTGGTTTTACTTGATCAGGCTGTTTCCAGCAGGCGCAGTCAGCAGCAACGGGAACAAATAGGCAGTTTGGTGCTGCGTACTCAGCGGGATTTGATAACTGCTGTGGCGAGACTGACTATGCAGGAAGAAATGACTGTATACGGAGAGTGGCTGCAGTTTGGTTTATCTGCTGCTAAAAGTGAAAAAAATAAGATCAGAGTACGCAGACTGGTACAGTTAACAGTGGGCTATTGGGCTTCTCAGCAGCCGCGTACAAGCAGAGAACAGCTTAAACATTTACTATATGTCTTTGAACCAGATTTGGTAAAGGGAAAATATCTGGAGCTGTTGGAGAAAGTAAGATAGCTTAAATATCTGAATTGGTAAAAATAATAGTTAATAAAAAAGACGTTTTTCGTTGGAAAGACGTCTTTTTTATTTTCTCGTTCACTATTTTTTCACAAATATCATTAGAATGAGAGGGAGTATAGTGGAAGAATAAAGAATACCTGAAAATAATGGAGGTGTAACAATGCAGTTGTACCGCTGGCGAGCACGCAGTATGGCAGGAAAACTTTACCAGGGAAGTTATTTAGCTGACAGTAAACAGGAAGTAGCAGCATTTTTACACGAAAATTATGATTATATTACTGGGATAGAAGAAGTACAAAGTTTCACTGTTAAAATAAGCCGTTTGTTTAATAGTGGTAAAGTTAATGACAAAGAACGCAGCCGTTTTTTTCAGCAATTGGCAGCCATGATTGGCAGCGGTATTCCGTTGTGCAGAGCATTGGAACTTTTAAAAACACGCTGCCCGGTTTCTTTAACAAATGTCTGCTGTTTATTGATTGCTGATTTACAAGCTGGAAAAGCGTTGTCTGCTGCGATGAAAAAACACGTACATATTTTTAGACCTGTTACTGTATCAGTAATTGAGGCAGGAGAACAAGGGGGCATCTTACAGGAGATGTTGTCTGAACTGGCTGTTTATTTTGGGCAGAAGGAAGAAATAAACAGATTTTTAAAGAATATCTGCTTATATCCATGTTTGGTATTATCATTAGCTATAGTAACTGGTTGCTTATTTGTAGTTAAATTACTACCATTGTTTGCCGACTTATATCAGTCTTTTGACCTTGTTCCAACGTTGCCTTTACAGGTAATGATGTTTGTACGTGAAATTGCTGTTAAATATTGGCAGGCAGCAGCGTCTTTAAGTTTATTTATTTTATATTATTTATGGCAGCGAAGGTATAGTCTGCTGAAATGGTGCTTCTGCCTGCCTCTTATCGCAGGTTATCGACAGACGTTTTTGGAAATACGATTTTGCAAAATACTGTCGTTGCTTCTTAATAGTGGAATTTCGTTGCCGGTGTCGATAAAAACTGCTGCTGCTGGAAGTGCGGATAAAAAAATGACTGCAAAAGCAATGCTTTTTTCAGAAGCGATCGTTCGCGGCAGCGATATTACCAAGGCAGCAGCATTAGCTTCTCCGCTTTTTAGTTCACTGACCATAGAATTTTTAATCGTCGGAGAAAGTTCAGGGGCTTTAGCAACGATGCTTAAGGAAGCAGCATTATTACTGGAGCAGGATTTTACCGCAAGTTTAAAAAATTTTAAAGTTTTATTGGAACCTGTACTTTTAATTATTATATCGTTAGTGATTGGTGCTATGATTTTTACAGTAGCATCACCTTTACTGACTTTTTTAACGGAAATACCTGAATACGAATGATGGAAGTGTTATGATGAATTTTTATAAAAATTTATGTGGAAGAAAAGGTTTCACTTTGATTGAACTGGTGGCTGTAACGGCTATGTTGGGTGTGTTGGCTGGAATGCTTCTGCCGTCTATTGATTCAGCTAATAAAAAAGCTAAAAATGCCAAACTGAAAAATGATCTTTTAACAGTGGACAGTGCGATTCAGTTATATAAAATGGAAAAGGGTAAATGCCCAGAAAAATTAGAAGATTTGGTGAGTGAATACATTGCCAGAAATAAAGGTTTTCAAGATGCTACTAATACTGTTTTTTCTTATGCCATTGCTGATAATGGACTGAATTACATCCTTAAAGGTAATGATGCCGAAGGAAAAGAAGTTGTTTCAGATGGCAGTAAGCAGTCGTAATAATTCTGGATTTACACTTGTTGAAATACTGCTTTATATCAGCTTTTATGGCTTAGTTATGGCATTATTGATTCCTTGTGCAGAGGGTATTATTAAAGTAGACAACCGTTTGGAGATGGAAGGGTTTTGTCAGCGACTGGCGGCGGAAGTAACTGCGTTGCAGCAGGCAGCTCTTTGGGGAGCGGGCTTACAGAATAAGTTGACTGTTGATTTAGACCAACAGTGTTATTATGTTTATCGCGAAGGTAAAATTGTAAAAAAAGTAAGGCTTCAGGAAATCGGGCAGGGAAGTCTGTATTTTTACAGTCCTAATACTTCAATAATACGCTTTTCTGCAGAAGGTGCACCGCAGGTTTATTTTTCGGTTTTAATAAAAAATAGACGGCAGCCACAGCTGGTAAAAAAGTTTGAAGTACAGCCTGTAACTGGAAGGGTCGTTGTAAGTGAAATTAAATAAGCAGGGATTTATGTTGATTGAGGTGATGCTGGTTTTACTGCTTGTCAGTATTACCTGCTGTTCATTATTGACAGGTTATAAGGCTTGCGTTTTAGCAATGCAGCAATATAATCGGCTGGAACTGGCATTTGAATTGTTGGAAGTAAGGAACGTGGAGGCGGCAGATGCTTTAGCGGCAGAGCAGGGGCTGTTTATTGAACGTAAGGAATTTATTGATAACTTGCAAATTAAACAGGAAATAATTACAGTCAGAGAATGCAGAAATCAAAAGGTGCTTGTTAATAAGGTGCGTTATGCATTGTCGGAATAAAGGATTTTTATTAGTCGAATTAAATTTGGCTTTAATATTTATTATAACGACGAGCCTGCTGTTTGCAGGCGGGGTGCGACAGCTGCTGCAGGGCTGGCAGCGTATACAGTCTGACATTATGCTGCGGCGGGCTGCAAATTACAGTTTCTCATTACCTGAGAGAGAATTGTTTTTACATGCAGCAACAGTAACAATCAGTAATACAGGGTATAAAGGCAGCAGTAAAATAATTTGTCAGGATGTTTTTGGCAGTCGTCAGATAACATTTTATCTGAGTGGTAATATTTTATATCGTCAAACTAAAAGTAATTCTTTGAAAGGCGTTAATGTTTTGTCTTTAGCATCTGTAAAGATCGAAGAGTTTCGGGCAGAACGTTTGAATTACAGAGAATTGATGCTGACCATAAAAATCCAGGATACTAAAAGCGGAAGAAGGATAACCAGCAGTAAGGTACTGCTTTTAGGTAATGGAGTCATTGAAGGATGAAAATAAACAGATATAGCAGAGGCAGTGTAAGCATTGTTGTATTGTTGGCATGTGTTGTGTTGAGCGGAGCTGTTCAGGCATTATATTATTCGTTGCGCGAAGAAATTGAGGCTGAAAGCAAAATTGTTTTACATAATCAGCTGCAGGCTGCAACTGGTGATGTTATGAGTTGTGTGCTGAGAAAAGAGCAGAGTAGTAATCTGACAGAAAGCTTTAGGCTTGAAGAGCAAATGTTATATCCTGGTCAAAAAGTAATGCAGACAGAAGTTGTTTTAGAAAGAGCTGAAAGTCTGCCAGGGCGTAAAGTGAGTGTTATTTCAATAGCAGATGATATGCAAATAAGATTGGCAGAGGTTTGTTTACAGCCGCCGTTAGGACGTGGACAGGAGTTTTACGAAAATACTTTAACTGCTGGTCGTAAGATAAATGGTGATTTCAATAAGTATAATGATTTAATCTGTGTTGGTGAAGCAGGTGATATTTTAGAGACATTGGACATAGGCGCTTATAAAAAATGGAGCCACTATAGTTTTTTGACCGATGACGAATATCGCCAGTTGGGGTTTGGTAAGGGAATTTATTATAGTGATGATTTATATGGGGCAAGGTTACCTTGTATAGTGGAAGCATTAAAGGGGGATGCTTTCCTGATTTCCGAAAAGAATATTACTATAGAAAACAATTTACATTTGTTGGGAAGAGTAACGATAGTAGTTGGTGATAATCTGATTATTGGTGATAATGTGCAAATGGAACGGGCGTTACTGATAGTGAAAAATAATTTAAGGATTGGTACTAATTGCAGAATAAAAGGGATTGTAGCAGCTGGAGGTGAAATAACTATTGGTGTTAATTTTTCACTGCAGCGTCGTGAGGATGTTTTGGAACCTTATTTTGCAGCTATGTATTTAGAATGAATATAAAAATAACCTTGCCATAGGCAAGGTTATTTTTATATTCATTCTAAATTATTTTAATTCAATACTTTCACCTGGTGCTACAATTAAAACTTTAGATTTCGTGCTTTTTTCGACAGCTTCTTTAAATTTAACTGGATCCTGAGCAATCAAAGGCCATGTATTATAATGGATTGGAATTACATATTCAGCTTGTAAAAATTCGGCTGCAATAGCTGCGTCTTTTGGTCCCATTGTGAAATTATCACCAATGGGGAGAACTGCGTAATTAAAGGCATCCAATCGTTGTAAAAGCTGCATATCGCCAAATAAAGCGGTATCGCCGGCAAAATAAAGTTTAGTACCATAGAAATCGACAATAAAACCGCAGGCATGTCCACCAGGAATGCCGCTGCCATGGAATGCTAAAGTAAGGCGCACTTTACCAAAAGGAAATTCGTGCGTCCCACCCAAATGCATAGCATGGTTTTCCACGCCGGCTTCACTAACAACTCCGCAAACCTCAGCTGTGGAAATAATTGTTGCATTGCACGCTTTAGCAAGCTCTATTGCACTGCCAAGATGGTCGAAATGGCCATGAGAAACAAAAATATATTCAACTTTAAGATCATTGATATCCTGGGTGCTGCCATCGAGATAAGGATCAAAAATAATAGTATGTCCTTCATGTGTCAGAGTGAAACAAGCATGATTGATGAACTTAAAAGTAGTGGGCATAATTTATCAACTCCTTAAAAAATTCTTTATTTATATTATAACATAGAAGATGCGTATTTTTTGTGAAGAAGATGAATAAAACTTTACAGTATCAGTAGAAATGGGGTAAAATTTAACTATCAATATATAATAAGCAGGAGAAGTGACGTGAATTTAAAAAAACAACAATTAATAGCTATTTCTTTGGCTTTTTGCTGTGCTGCGGTGATGCCGCTTCAGGCAGAAGCGAGGAAGAAAGAGAATAAAACCAATGAAACTCAGCCTGTAGTATCATCTGTACCGCAACCACGCAGTCAGAAGCAGGTATTGATACAGAATACCCCGACCGAATCGCGGCGTATTACAACGCCTAATCAATCTAAGGTACAGGTGCGTACTGTTGCGACAGCGCCGCAGTTGACTGCGAAAGAAGCTAAAAAGGCGGCTAAAGAGAAAGAAAAAGAAGCGAAAAAGAAGTCTAAAGAAAAAAATAAAACTAAGCAGCAAAAAAACGAGACTCCAATAATCAACAGAAATAATGATAAAGCAGGTAGTTCTGCCACCGCTCAAGGAACTTTGCCTAAGACGGTTGTAAGTCCTGCCTTGCCGGTCGGTTATCAGGAAATTGGTATTTTTGGAGAAGCGGTCGCCAGTAAATCTCAGGCTGTGGCTTTGCTAAAACAAAATAATCCGGATTTAAAATTGACCTGCAGTGCAGAAGAAATTGTTGATTTATACTGGCAGGAAGCCAGTCGCGAAGGAGTGCGCCAAGATCTTGCTTTTGCCCAGGCTCTTGTAGAAACAGGTTTTTTCCGTTTTGGCGGCGATGTAAAGCCGGAACAGAATAATTTCTGTGGACTTGGTACTACAGGCGGCGGTGTAAAAGGGGCACATTTTAAGACTCCTGAAATTGGTGTACGTGCACATATTCAGCATTTATTAGCCTATACTACGCAGAAGCATCCTTCGACGAAGATCGTTGACCCGCGTTATGATTTGGCTCATGCTATCAGATTAGAGCGTGGATTGTGTGATACCTGGTATAAGTTGAACGGTACCTGGGCCATGAGCCCTAATTATAGTGAAAAAATTATGGGAGTATGGCAGAGAATGCTGGGAATAGAAGCTGTAGAAACAAAATCTGAAAAATATAAAAATGAGCATGATAAAAAAGATAACAAGGTGAAAGAGGAAGTAAATACGACAGAAGATCAGCATAAAATGCGTGAACTTGTTGATGAACTGTTGAAGAAAAATAAATAATGTAAGTGCACAGTCAGGTGACTGTGCATTTTGCGTTTCTAAAATTTGGAGAGGTGAACATTTTATGCATATCGTTTTAGTAGAACCAGAAATTCCGGGTAATACGGGAAATATTGCACGTTTATGTGCAGCGACAGGTTGTCATTTGCATTTAGTGCGGCCGTTAGGATTTTCGGTCGAAGATAAATATTTAAAACGTGCTGGATTGGATTATTGGGACCTGGTAGATGTGCACTACTATGACAGCGTTTATGAAGTGCTGGAAAAGTATAAGGATAATGCTAAGTTTTTGCTGACAACAAAAGCACATAAGCGGTATACTGAAGTATGCTACGAAAAGGATAGCCTGTTGATTTTTGGTAAGGAAACGGCAGGATTACCTGAGAAACTGCGTATGGAATACGAAGACTGCTGTGTGCGTATCCCGATGATTGCTGAAGCAAGATCGCTTAACTTATCAAATTCAGTTGCTATCGTTGCTTATGAAGCTTTGCGGCAGCAGGATGATTTTGCCGGCTTGACAGTTTAATTATTTTGGAGGTGGGCTATGTTTGTTTTAAAAGAGTTTGAATTTGATGCGGCTCATTATTTACCAGAATATAATGGTAAATGCGAAAGACTGCATGGGCATACTTATAAATTAGTCGTGAAAGTAGAGGGAACTCCTGATAAGGAAGGCATGGTAATCGACTTTATCCGTCTTAAGAATATTGTCAAGGAAGAGGTTTTAAGTAAATTGGATCATGCCTGTCTTAATGATATTTTAAAGCAGCCTTCAGCAGAAAATATTTCTGTTTGGGTGTGGCAACGTTTACAAAAAATGCTGCAGGGGCCCAACTATAAGCTTTATGAAGTTGAAGTCTGGGAAACTAAAACCAGCGGCTGTATTTACCGAGGTGATCTATAATGAAGGATGTACAGGGTGAATTAGATCGTCGTAATATACCGTTGAAGCATGTTGGCATCAAAGATCTGCGCTGGCCGATAGCATTGAAAGATAAAGAAAAGGGAACGCAGAACACGGTCGCTACAGTAAGCCTGGCGGTTGATCTTCCTCATGATCTGCGCGGAACGCATATGAGTCGTTTTGTAGAGTGCCTTCAAACGCTAGGACCAGTGACCTTAGGTTCTTTAGAAAATATTCTTGACCGTTTGAAGGACCGGCTGCAGGCAGAAAAGGCTTTTCTGCAATTAAATTTTCCATATTTTATTTATAAAACGGCTCCTGTCAGCGGTCAGAGAGCACCGCTGGATATCGATTGTGTTTATACGGCTGAAAAGGATGAGCAGTTTTCATTGCGCATTTCTGCGGAGATTCCTATTCAAACCTTGTGCCCATGCTCGAAAGAGATCAGCGCTTATGGCGCTCATAACCAAAGAGCTTTGGCTAAATTGGAAATTAGATCTGCTGAAATGGTTTGGCTTGAAGAACTGGCTGCTATTGCTGATGCAGGAGCAAGCGCGCCTGTTTACGGTCTTTTGAAACGTCCTGATGAAAAGTTTGTAACTGAGCAGGCCTATGATAATCCGCGTTTTGTTGAAGACGCGGTCCGCGAAATTGCTTTGCGTCTGGAAGCCGATAAACGCATAATATGGTATAAAGCAACTGTGGAAAGCATTGAAAGTATCCATAATCATAACGCTTTTGCTTGTGTCGAAAAGGGTTGGAAGGACGTGGGGATATGATTCTGAAGCTGGAACCGCAAACACTGGCCAATGAATTCAGTCAATTGGGTATTCATCCTGCCAGTGAAGCGATTTTTTTGCATAAAAGTGAAATTGTTCCCTTAAAAATTTTGGATATCCGTACTCCTGCTGCCAATATTATTAAACAGGAAATGCTGGCTTGTGGTGGAGATTGTGCAATTCCAGCCGGGTGTGTAGTTTGTGCTGAAGAACGGGTAGATGTAATTCTTCTGGGAACATATAAACATTATGCTAGGTTGCTGGAAAAATTAACGCAGATGCCTTATTTTGGTATGGCAGGAATAAAAAGTGAATTGATGGCTATATTAGATGCGCCGATTCCTCAAACTATTTTAGCTGACGGCAGGACACTGAATTATGATAAAATGTTGGTGATGGGTATTTTAAATATTACACCAGACTCGTTTTACGCAGGTTCGCGTGTGCCGCAGTTGGAACAGGTAGTGGAAAAGGCAGGCGAAATGCTTAGACAAGGGGCGGCTGTTTTAGACATTGGCGGGGAATCTACCCGCCCTGGCAGTGATGCCGTAACTGCAGACGAGGAACAAAAGCGCATTGTTCCTGTTATCAAGGCATTGAAAGAGCGTTATCCGGCTTGTGTTATTTCTATCGATACTTATCGTGCCTCGACGGCAGAGGCGGCTTTAGCAGCCGGCGCAGATATCATTAACGATGTTACTGCGATGGAAGGTGATGCTGCTATGTCTGACTTAGTTGTCGGCAGTAAAGTACCGATTATTTTAATGCACATGCGAGGCACGCCTAAAAATATGCAGCAAAACTGCGAGTATAAAAATGTAGTAACAGAGGTTGCAGCTTATTTGCTGCAACGGGCTAAAATCCTGGAAAACCGTGGCGTGGCAAAAGAAAAAATAATTTTTGATCCCGGCATTGGTTTTGCTAAAAATATTGAACAAAATCTGCAATTGATGCAGGGGCTGAAATCACTGACAGGTTTAGGCTATCCTGTATTGCTTGCTGCTTCACGCAAAAGTACTATTGGAAGTGTACTCGGCGGAATTCCAGCAGAAGAACGCCTGGAAGGTACGATTGCTGCCAGTTGTCAGGCTGTGTATGCAGGAGCTCAAATGGTACGAGTGCATGATGTACAGGAAAATCTGCGGGCTATAAGGATGCTGGAGGCAATTTTATGTCCATCGCATATATAGCTTTAGGCAGTAATTTAGGTGATAAGGAAGCTAATCTCAGACAGGCTTTAAAAATGTTGTTGGTCAAAGGACTGCAAATAAGGTCTGTATCAAGCTTTTTTAAAACTGAACCTTATGGTGTGACAGATCAACCTGAATTTATTAACGCTGTTGCTTGTGTGAAAACTGATTTAGCACCAGAAAAGTTGCTGAAGCTGCTTTTGGATACTGAACTGGAAATGGGTCGGGTGCGATTACGGCATTGGGGTGAAAGAAATATAGATTTAGATTTACTTTTGTATGATGATCTGATCTATTATAGTGAAAAACTGGTACTGCCGCATCCTGATATGCAAAACAGACTTTTTGTACTGCAGCCGCTGTCAGAAATTGCTGCAGATAAAATACACCCTGTTTATAAAAAAAGTATTCAGAACCTTCTAAAATCTTTGACAGACGGAGATGAATGAGATGAATTGCTGCGCTAATTTAAGTAACCTGGTGATCTACCGAGCTCTGTTATCCGACCCGATCGTAAATGCTCTGCGCAGGCCTAAAGAATTTTTTGCGCCGGAACTGGAAGGTTTGCTGCTGGTTGCTGCTGAAGAAAAAGGCCTGACAGGGATTATTCCTTTGGAGTATTTGCTGTCGGCAATCGTGCATGAGCAGAATGTGTTTTCTGCTGTTGCCGAAAAAAATGACGGTAAAATTGGTGAAGGACTGGCAAGAGCTGCAGCGCATGATATTGTAATTATGCGCGAGTTCGTCGATGACGTTTTTAATCGTTATAAAAACCATCCACTGCTGGGAAACTATACGCCGACAGTGTTCAGGCCTTTGCCGGGACGCAGTAAGCTGGAAAAAATTTTACTGCATGCTGAAGGTGATGCAAACGGGCGGCAAGCTGTAGAAATTTTATGCAGTTATTATAATGACTATGGTTATGGCGCAATGCTGGACAACGGTGCCTTTGCCTGGAATGGCGAACTGGAATGCCTGTCTGGTACTAAAAACTATTCTGATATGACTTTTGATAAGCTGTATGGTTATGATTATCAGAAAGAAGAATTGATACGCAATACGGAAGCTTTTTTAGAAGGAAAGCCTGCTAATAATGTATTGCTTTTTGGCGATCGTGGTACTGGCAAATCATCATCTATCAAAGCTCTCGGCAATGCATTTTTTGAAAAAGGTCTGCGGATGGTTGAAGTAAAACGCCATGACTTTGCCGGATTGCCAAAGGTGATGCAGGAATTGAGCCGTTGGGGCAAAAAATTTATCGTTGTTTTAGATGATTTGTCTTTTGAAGAATTTGAAGTGGAATACAAAGCGTTAAAATCCATTTTAGATGGTGGGCTTGAAGTAAAACCTGATAATGTGTTGTTCTATGCTACTTCCAATCGCCGTAATATTATCAAGGAAGTGTGGCAGGATCAGAATATGAACGAGCTGCATAGCCGCGACAGTATTAACGAAAAAATTTCTCTGGCTGACCGTTTCGGTATAAAATTATTTTTTGATTCGATGGATCAGGAGCAGTATTTCCGTTTGTTGGAAAATAAAGCTGAAGCCGAAGGGCTGGATATTCCAAAAGAAGATCTGCGTGCTGCTGCGGTAAAGTGGGAAATGAGTCACACCGGGCGCAACGGCAGGATTGCGCGACAGTTGTTAGACTATCTGCACGGCAGATCTTAGGAGTATATAAAAATGATTGAACTCAGTAAAGATAAGATTATTGAACGTTTTCGAAGCTACGTCGCTTTGGATACGGCTTCTGATGATAAATCAGAAACTTCGCCCAGTACGGCAAAGCAGTTAAAGCTGGCAAAACTACTGAAGTCTGAACTTTCAGGTTTGGGTTTGGATGACGTAGCACTTACAGAATATGGTTACGTACTGGCTGCATTGCCGGCTAATACGAATGAAAAACTGCCTGTTATCGGGTTGCTTGCTCATATGGATACCAGTAATGAAGCATCGGGAGCGAATATCAAAATGCAGGTGCATTCTGCCTATGACGGCAGTGAGCTGGACCTTGGCAAAGGGGTTAAATTGAGCCCGAAGGACTTTCCAGAATTAAAAAATTATCTGGGACAGGAAATTATAACCTCGGACGGTACGACTTTGCTGGGAGCCGACGACAAGGCTGGAGTATGCGCTATTGTTTCAGCCTGTGAGTATTTACTTGCACATCCGGAAATCAAGCATGGCAAGATACTTTTGGCGTTTACCCCTGACGAAGAAATAGGACGGGGAACGGAGCATTTTCCTCTGACAGATTTTAGTGCTGATTTTGCCTACACAGTTGACGGCGGCGCTGTTGGTGAATTGAATTATGAAACCTTTAATGCCTGCAATGCCACGGTGACATTTTATGGAGTTTCGGTACATCCTGGTTCTGCTAAAAATAAGATGCGCAACGCTGTGACGATGGCAGCCAAGTGGCAGATGCTGTTGCCTGCCGGCGAGCGTCCTGAATATACTGAGCTGTATGAAGGGTTTTATCACAGTCTGCGTATCAATGGCGGTACGGATAAAGTTGAGCTGGAAATGATTTTGCGCGATCATGACAGGAAGAAGCTGGAAGATCGTAAAAAACTGCTGCTGCATATGGTGGATTGTCTGAATGCTGAATACGGCGCGGGCAGCGTTGTTTGTAAAATGGAAGATGTCTATTGTAATATGAAGGAATATATTATGCCTGTTTATGAAATAATTGAACGGGCTGAAAATGCAATGCGTGCAGCTGGAATCGAGCCGCATCTAGTACCTGTACGAGGTGGTACTGACGGTGCAAGGCTTTCAGAAATGGGGCTGCCATGTCCCAATATCTTTACCGGCGGGCATAATTTCCACGGGCGTTTTGAATATTTGCCGGTGCCTTCCCTGCTAAAATGTGTGGAAGTGCTGGTTAAACTGGTGCAAAAGTAGGCGGAATGATGGGCGAAGGATTGGCGCAGAGAAATAAAACAGAAAAACTGACAGTTGCAGCTTTGCTGACGGCAGTATTTGCCGTTACGGCGCTGCTCTTTAAAGGTTTTGTTATTATACCTATACCATCAATAACGGAATTAAGGCCTGTTAATGCATTTCCTTTGATTTTTGGTCTGTTGTTTAGCAATTAGGAGCTGTTGCCTCGGCTTTCTGTATTCTTTTTCTTCAACTATTCCAATGAAATCGGTCAGTTGGCGATTTTGATACCCATGAGTATTTTAGCAGTAGCGATGCTGCTGAGCATGGCAAAATAATAAAACTCCCGTCTTGAATAAAGACGGGAGTTTTATTATTTATTTACGCTTCATATTTTGCAGCAGGGCTTTATCTGCATCGCTGACACGGAAGGATTCACGACATTTCTGAAGGGCTTTGTTGTAAGTAAAGTCATCAAGTTCATTATTTTGAAAAAGTACCATTGTTTTAGCTCGCTGCTTGACGAAGCACAGCGATAAAGCCCAGGCTACGGCCATTTTTACGTAATAACCTTCGTGTCGTACATTGTTCAGTTCTTTCAGTGTACTGTCGATATATGTGTCATCATTGTAATAATTCATCAGCATTACAACAGCAAACCGCAGTTCATATTCTCTGGGAGAAGCAAGATATTGCTGCAGAAATTCGCGGCCCTGAGCCTGATTTTTTTTGAAACCTTTCAAACCGCCGCAGGTAACATCACAAACAGCCCAATTGTCGATGCGGGGAACAAAAATATTGAGATTTTCCAGCAGTTCAGTAAAATCAATTTTCAGTAAACCTAAAATCATACCGCATAAGGTTGCTTCTTCACTGTAGACAAAAGGTTCGTATAAGGCTTTCTGCAGATAAGTAGGGTAATCTCCATCCCGGAGGATTTCATTTGCCAGTTTTCTCAATACAGGGATACGGATGCCGATGATGTTATCGATACCGGGACAAAGGGCACTGTGAAATTTCTGATATTTGGTGTCCTGCAGGCTCAGCAGGTGTTCTCGTAATGCTTGCATGGTCAAACTTTTCCTTTCAACAGGCTTGATATGTTATAATTATAACGTATTTTTAAAAGCTTTGTAAATCTAGGAGGGTCTATGCTCAATATTGGTTGTCATTTATCGTCGGCAAAAGGCTATTTGCATATGGGAGAGGAGGCACTGGCTCTTGGTGCCAACACCTTTCAGTTTTTTACACGTAATCCACGCGGAGGCAGAGCCAAAGCGATCGATACAGAGGATATCAGGGCTTTACTGGCGCTGATGCGGGAGAATTCTTTTGCGCCGCTCCTGGCACATGCGCCTTATACACTCAATGCCTGTTCGGCAGATTCTAAAATAAGGGATTTTGCACGTATGGTAATGACTGAGGATTTGCAGTTGCTGGAGCTGCTGCCTGGTACAAGATATAATTTCCATCCTGGCAGTCATGTAAAACAGGGAGCAGAGCAGGGAATAATCATGATAGCAGAATTGCTGAATGAAATCCTGCGTCCTCAGCAGCAGACAATGGTGCTGCTGGAGACTATGGCTGGTAAAGGCAGTGAAGTTGGGCGAAACTTTACGGAACTGCGTTCGATTATCGACAGAGTGGAGTTGCAGGGAAAACTGGGGGTATGTCTGGATACCTGTCATGTTTTTGACGGCGGCTATGATATAGTTAATGATTTGGAAAGTGTTTTGGAGGAATTTGATAAAATTATTGGTTTGAAACGTCTTTTAGCTGTTCATATCAATGACAGCCTGAATATTTTGGGCAGCCATAAGGACCGGCATGCAAAAATAGGTCAGGGGAACATTGGATTGGAAGCGCTCAGCGCTGTCACTAATCATCCTCAGCTGAAAGACTTGCCCTTTTATTTAGAAACACCGAATGAATTGCCTGGGTATAAAGCTGAGATAGCTTTATTGAGATCATTGTACAAGTGGTAATAAAAAACAGTCTGACGTTTAAACGTCAGACTGTTTTTTATTAAGAAGATCATTTTGCAGCAGCAACAGCCTTGTTGATGTCGGCAATAAGCGCTTCAACATCAATGCCGTGAGCGCCTGCTCCCTGGCCGATGGTTTCGTAATGAGCTGCCATGCAGCCAACACAGCCCAGACCATATTTAGCAAACACTTCCAAAATTTCAGGATGTTGTTGAACAGCATCGATGATGCCGGTATCTTTAGTAATGATATCCATGGATAAACCTCCTTTAACAGGTACTTTGATTTGTCAGAGAGACTTGTCTGTGTTAAAATTACAACAGATGCCTGTATGACTTCATGTATGGATATATTATAGCACAGAAAGTATAAAAATAAAGCTGTTAGTTGTGGCAGAATTGCAAAAGAAATGTGAGGGATGGATGATGGAAATGGAAGAGCATGCAGAAGAATATGAAACAAGTTTGAAAAGAGTGCAGGAAAGCCTGCAGGCTTATCCGGAACTGGAAATAAAAATATTGCCGGGATCAACACATACTGCGGAATTGGCGGCTCAGGCTTTGGGCACAACGCCGGGACAGATAGCCAAAACCTTGTGTTTTTTAGCTGATGGCAAGCCGATTTTGATTGTTGCCTGCGGCGATAAGAAAATAGACACAAAAAAATGGGGCCGTGCCATCGAAGCGAAAAAAATCAAAATGGCAGATGCGGAAACTGTAATGCAAATCACAGGTTTTGCGCCCGGAGGAGTATGTCCGTTTGCCTTGCGTCAGCAGGTTTCAGTTTATCTGGATAATAGTTTGAAAGAGTATGACATTACTTTTATTGCTGCAGGGACACCTCATTCAGCTTTGCCGATCAGTGCTGAAATGCTGGAAAAGGTAACTGGAGGTAGTTGGGTAGATGCAACTAAATAATAGCTGATTATTTTGGCAGAAGGTGAAAAAGTTCGCTTTTCTGCCATTTTATTTAAACTGTAAAATGAAGAAACTGTATAGATTTGTGGTATAATTTAGTTGTTGAAAATTTAATTTAGGAGAATTTTATGAGCGTTGATAATAAATTTTTAGTGCGTGATAAAATAACTTTAAAAGTAACAGGATTAGGAAGCAGCGGTGAAGGTGTGGGCAAGACTGATGGATTTACGGTCTTTGCACATGGCGCCTTAGCAGATGAGACAGTAGAAGTAGAGCTGGAACAGGTGAAGAAAAATTATGCGTCAGGGAAAGTAACGGCCATTCTGGAAGCATCACCTGAGCGGGTAGAACCATTATGTCCTGTTTATGAAGCCTGCGGTGGTTGTCAGCTGCAGCATTTAAACTATACGGGGCAATTAAAGGCTAAAGAACAGCAGGTTCGCGATGCGCTTTTTCGGATCGGGCATTTACAGGAAGTCAAAGTTCTGCCGATCATCGGTGAAGAAGATCCATGGCATTATCGTAACAAAATGCAGTTCCCGGTTGCATTTGAAAATGGAATTTTGGAAATCGGATGTTATGCTGCGGCTACACATAAAGTAGTCGGCGTTGAAAACTGTCTGATCCAGAAGCAGCGTAACAATGACATTATTGCTGTTGTCCGTCAATGGATGCGGCAGTATGAAATCTCTGCTTATGATGAAAAAACAGGTAAGGGCGTAGTCCGCCATGTTATGGGCAGGGTTGGTGTTAACACTGGTGAGGTTATGGCAGTTATCATTACTGCCGGTTACGATATTCCACATGGCAAAGAGCTGGTCAAAATGCTGCGTGATGCTGTTCCGGGCTTGAAAAGTGTAGTGCAGAATATCAACAAAAAACAGACCAATATCGTGATGGGTAATAAAACACGCTTATTATATGGTAAAACGACGATCAAAGACCGTTTGGGAACTTTAAAATTCAATATTTCTGCGCAGTCGTTTTTTCAGGTAAACAGTGCCCAGGCTGAAAAGCTTTATAACAAAGCGATTGAATTTGCGGCTTTGAGCGGTGGTGAAACCGTTGTTGACTGTTACTGCGGAACCGGTACAATTTCTCTGTATTTGGCAAAACATTCCCAAAAAGTTTATGGAATTGAGATTATAGCTTCTGCTATTGAAGATGCAAAACGTAATGCTGAAGATAATCGCTGTGATAATGCTGAATTTATTTTAGGGGATGCTGCTGTTAAAATGCAGGAACTGGTAGAACAGGGTGTGCGTCCCGAAGTTGTGCTGCTTGATCCGCCTCGTGCTGGCTGCGAAGAAAAAGTGCTGGCTGCTATTGCGCAGGTCATGCCACAGCGTATAGTTTATGTTTCCTGTAATCCGGCTTCGCTTGCCCGCGATTTGGCTTATCTGGAACAGAACGGTTATCAGGCTGAAGTTGCCCAGCCGGTAGATATGTTCCCGATGACGCATCATGTGGAGTGCGTTGTCTTGATGTCTAGGGTTGAGAAATAGAAGAATTGCAAATGCCTGTAAATAAAGGGTTTCCAGACATTGAGCTTTTCTCTCGGCTACTTTGCCAGAGGTGATAATGTCAGGAAACCCTTATTTTTATTGTTTGCGGTAACATATCCACTGCCCTGAAAGTGATAGGGTTGAGTTGACAGGTTAGATAACGCTTATTTTTGTAGGGGTTGAGGAGACAGGATAGATATCGGGAATCGAAGAAATTCATTGCGTTTTTGCAGAAAAAATGCTATAATAAGCAATTAGCTAAATGCATAAAGCATAAAGCATAAAGATTATAGAATGGGGGTTAATCGGTGAAATATAAATCATTCAGTTCATTTTTAGTAAGTAAACGAGATGCTATAAATCTTACTAACAGTAAGCTTGCTTCTTTAGCTAATATTTCGGCTGTTTATCTTGGTGAAATTATAAAAAAGAAAAAGAATCCTCCAGATAAGAAAACTCAATATGCGTTGGCAGAAGCACTGCAGTTAAGTGAAGAAGAAAAGGTTGAGTTTTTTGACTTAGCTGCTAGTGAGCGGAGGGAAATTCCAGTCGACATATATGATTACTTACTGGAAAGGGAAGATTTATTAGAAGAAATTCGGGCAAAGAAAATGGACGAGGGAAAGGAAGAACATCATGAAAAAGGTAAAACCAATAAAGAAATCAATTGAAGCTAAAGGACATACTCCTCAATATAGAATGCATAAATACTTTGCCAGAAGACCTTATAATGTTTTTAATAATTTAATTAGACATTATTCAAATAAGAATGATATTATATTGGATTGCTTTTGTGGTGGTGGAGTAACAGTTTTTGAAGGGGCGTCTTTAGAGAGAAAAGTAATAGGTGTAGATATAAATCCATTAGCAACTTTTATCACAAGGATGCAGATGTTCAATGGGGATATTGATCTATTAAAGAAAGTTTACGAAGACTTCTGTAGCCAGATTCGGGAGAAATATGAAAGATGGTATTTTGTTGACTTTGGTGATGATAGTGGCATTTGTGAATGGACTGAATGGGTGTATATTGTTCTTTGCCCTCATTGTGGTCAAGAAATAGTTCTAACAGAAGATAATAAAATAAAGAATGGCATTTATCAGTGTTCGAATAAATCTTGCGAGGGTCACAGTGGAGTTAGAAGGATTGAAGGTATACCAAATGGTAGTCTTCCGATACGTGTGCGCTATAGATCGAATGCAACCTATGAAATCAAAACAAGGGCAATAGATTCAAAAACGCAAATTTGCAATTATAACGAGTTATTAGATACAGTAAATAAGCTAAAATATAGTCCTAATTTTGAGATACCCATGGATTGGGATAGACAACATGAAGATAAGCTAAAAGAACGAGGTGTTACTGAATATAAGGATCTTTTTACAGATAGAAACTATGCTATAAACTGTTCTATTTTTAACGATATTATTTCTAAAAAATCAGAATTACCAAAGGATATATTTGAGATGCTATATTTTCTATTTAGCTCAGCATTGAGGTATACAAATAATATGACAAGGGTTACAGATAATTGGGAAAACGGTAACCCTACTTCAATGGACAAACACGCATATTGGCTTCCGAATCAATATGTAGAAACCAACGTTGTAGATATCATTTTCAAAAGAGCAAAAAGTATACTTGCTGGAGTTAAATATTCAAAGCAGAATTTACCTGAAGGGTGTAAAGAGGCGCATTCTTTCGATGAATTACGAAAAAAAGGTGGCTATCTAGTATTAAACAGAAGTTCAAGTGATCTTCCAATACCCGATAAATCTATCGATGTAGTAATAACAGACCCGCCTTATGGGAGTAACGTACAATATGCTGAATTATCAGCTGTTTGGAATGCATGGTACGAATCCTTTAGTGGATTAAATGCTTATATTTTTAAGGATGAAGAAGCAGTTGTCAATAGAAAGGTAAAAGTATCAGGGGCCAAGACTGAAACGGATTATGAGGAGTTACTATATAAAATCTACGCAGAGTGTAATAGAGTTTTGAAAGACGGCGGTTATATGGTCTTTACATTCAACAATAAGAATATTAAGGTTTGGATTGCAATGATGAAGGCTGTTGCAAGGGCTGGCTTTTATCTTCCGGATGATGGAGTAATCTTCCAAGATTTTATTAAATCTTATAAAAATACTGCGCATTTAAGATACGCAGGAAATATCCATGGTGATTTCATATATTCGTTTGTTAAAGGAAAGAACCCTGCAATTTCAGTTCTTAATGGGTATACGTTGCAGCAGGTAATTGAGAAAAATATTGATATGCAGATTGAACAACTATATAAGAAACGCAAAAGGTATTCTACCACTGAGCTGTATCAAAAAATATTCTCCAAGCTTGTCTGCGTGCTTATGGCATATATTGTAGAACATATTGACAACGAGGAGGAAATGCTTAAAGTTGAAACATATTCCGATGACTATGTAGATAATTTGTTAAAGAAAAAGCTAAATTACATTAATGAAAAATGGGTCAAAAAGGAGCAGTAATGCTATGAAAGAACTTCTTAATGAAAGGCAGATATATGAAAGTAAAGAATTACAGCAGTTTATTTTACAATTAGAGTGTCGATATGAAATTAAAGACTTATCATATAAATATAGTAATTCTGTAAATTTTTCCGAGAACGCTGACGTACCATTTCATCAATGGTTTCGCTATCGAGAAGGGTTTTCAGGTAATTTAATAAAGGAGTTAATTAGAGATTCTGGTGCTGCTAAAGGTGAAGTAATAATTGATCCATTCAGTGGATCTGGAACAACTCCTGTGGTTGCTGTTCTTAATGGATACTATGGATTTGGCATAGACGTAAATCCATTATCAGCGTTTATAGCTAATGTTAAAATGCAGCAATACACGCAAAATGAGTTGCAATTATGTAAAAGTTTAGTGAGGGATTTACCAGAATTTAAAACATCTAGGACAAATAAATATGATGACATAAAAAAGTATTTCACTCAAAGAAATTTTGAGACGCTTTGCAGTTTGAAAGATTATATAGACAACATAGGTGACACGAGAGTGCAATTGATTTTGAAAACTGCTTTCCTTTGTATTATTGAGAGTTCTTCTAACCGTCGGAGAGATGGTAATGGTTTAAAAACAGTTAACACAAAGGTCTCAGATGTAAGAGATGTTTTTATTAATAAAGCAATTGAAATTCTGAACGATTTAGAATCTACATCAAGTAATTTAAAAGGCAAAGGAGAATGTATTGCTGATAGTGCTAAAAACTTATATCAAATATTTAAACAGAATTACGAATCAAAGAATTTAAAGGCCGGGACAATTATTTTTTCACCACCATACCCGAATTCATTTGATTATTTCGAATCATATAAATTAGAACTTGTTTTTGGCGATTTTGCTACTAATATTCAAGGGATTAACGATTTTAGAAAGCAAGCGGTAAGGTCATTTGTTGGTGTAAAAGAGCAAAAAGAGTCAGATAAATATATAAATATTATCGCAGAAGAAATTGAAAAGGCGATTCCTATAAAAGAAGCAGAGACTGGAAAAAGGGACTCGCGAACCAGAAAGGTTCCTAATATGATTAAGGGGTATTTTTCTGACATGCAGGAAATAATTAGGCAGTGCGGTCTTTGCCTTGAAAAAGGCAAAAAAACATATATAGTTATTGATCAATCTGCTTATGTTGGTGTTATAGTTCCAACGGATTTGTTGTTAGCTTATTTATCTGAGCAAGTTGGATTTCGAGTGGAAAGTATCATAGAATGCAGAAAGTGCCGAACATCGGCTCAACAATTGCAGCGTTTCCCTTATTTAAAAAATGTATTAAGGGAGAGCATAGTAGAATTGGTGAAAGAATAACAAACTGCCGCAGGTGAGAAAATCATCTGCGGCAGTTTGTTTAAAGCCAACTTTTGAAAGTAATAAAGTTCGTTATAAGCTTATCCATAGGGCATGTTTCTATCTCGTTTGTTTTTTCCAGAAGCTCTTTAATTTTATCCGCTCCATTAGGGGCAAGCGTTATTTCTGGAGTTCCTGAGATAGTTACTCCGGGCCATATTGCAAGGTGCTTCTTAAGGTAATTAAACTGGTTGTAAAGGGTTGTTCTAGATGACCAAATGTCAATGAGCTTAAGTGTTGTATCGAACTTTTCGTTAAGAGCAGCCAAAACTATTTCTTTGTTAGCTTCACTTAAACTTTCAATACGAGGATAAGTATCTCTAAGGTATGATATCCTTTCACAGGCTTCACTAACCCCGCGCACTCCAATATTTTTAGCTATAAATAATGCATAGGCAAATTCAAATTTCGATATTTTACCTACTTGTGCTAATACCCTTAAAGCATAACGGTACGGAAAATGTGGAAACCTAGTGATTGCCGCTAATTTGTTAAACTTTAATAATTGTTCTTCAAATATCGGTGCAGCTTCTTCAAAAGAAGAACATGCAAATAACTTACGGCCAATATCAGTTACATAGAATTTACGTTCTTTTTCGATTATAGCACCGATCTTCACAGCATGTGAAACATTGTTATGATCAATCGCTATAGCAGTACGTGGAAGCCCTACATCAAAAGATTCATATTTTTGCAAAGTAGCTATTACACATGATTTCCAATATGATTCAAGATTATAGTCTCCGATAGTAGTAAAATCTCCTCTTTCTACTCCTGATGTACGAGACTTAGGTTCAAAAATAAATTCCCGGGATATATTTGCTGGGTCTCTATTTACTTCAGCAACTCGTAAGAGAATTTTCCCAGCTATATCGTCAATTCCTAGTTGCTCTGTTGCCTCTATGATTATTGGGGAGTCGCCATCGTCTTCACCCCTAGGCCTCTCGCCTGTTGCTAGTTTTAGATTTAGTTTGTCAATATAGTCTGCAAGAATTCGATCTTGGTCTCTTAATGCTTGTACAACAGTATGCAGTGTGCTGAAATTCTCGGGATCAATATCTTCAAAACTAGAAACCTCATCAGCGATAATAACCGGAATTATTATATACGAAATTTTGTCAGGGTTATCTTTTACTTTTCTTAATGAACGCCCCACAGCTTGAATAATATCGATAACTGAGTTTTTGGGGTCAGCAAAGTATACAGCATCAATTATCGGTACATCAACACCTTCTGTGAGACATCTAGCATTAGAAATTACACCAAATGGAGATGTTATAAAATCGTCAAAAATTGCTTTTCTAGCTCCAGCAGACATGCTTCCATTTATATGGTCACAATATACATCTGAAACGACTATATCTCCAGAAATACCAGATACTACTTCGTTTAAGTTAGTCCCATTTGCAGATGAAATAAAGCGTTTTGCAGATTCAATATCGCGATGATAGGAAATAGCTTTACTAATTCCAATATCATTCATGGTTTTTGCGAGAAGAACTTGTTTGAATAGATTCTGCGAATCCACTTCCCTATCGCCAATGTTTAGAACAAGATTATTATCAATTATACTTTTTAGTTCTCCTTCTTTCATGCAACAAAGAACTATTTTGTAATCGCTGATTATTCCTTGTTCAATAGCAGATCTGAAAGGAAGTGAGGTAAATGTCGGGCCATACTGTTCATAGTTATCCATAGAAAAGACTTCATAATTATATTCACGTGCTCTCCCTACTATGCGAGGATTAACAAATCTTTCTGTAGCTGTCATGAATAACCGTTTTTCGGAAGGGATAAAAGCATCATTCATACCCATAATGAACATTTGAGTATCTTTATTACCGGCAGTCCTATGAGCCTCATCGAAGAAGGCAATATCAAAAGTAAATCTATCAATTTTTTCTAATGCTCCAACTATGGCATCTAACGATTGGTATGTTGAAAATATAACCTTGTCTTTCGGTGATTCGAATTTTATAAAATTAAGGATTTTCTCTGGATCGGTAGTAACCGGAACACCGATATATGAAGCATCTGCCTGGAAATCATCATTTTCTAGATGTTTTGCATTCTCGGCTACTGTCGCATCACTACATACACAAAGGTAGGTGAATGGAGCTTTTGCCTGTGGCATCCAAGCTTCAAGAGTTTGTTTTATGAGAGCAAGGTTCGGAGCAACAAATAGTACATTTTTTGCCAATAAACCTTCTTTTATCCATAATGCAGTAAGGGTCTTACCAGTGCCACAAGCGGCAAGCATTTTCCCTCTTTCTTCTGTTGCGAATCCCTCAAGAACATCGGATATCATTTTAACTTGGTGAGGCATAGGTGTATACCTTTGAATACGTGTTTCGCTTACACCAGTTGTCGCATAAAAGTACAACCATTCGAAGAAATCTGGTTCTAGGCTACTTAATTCATTTCTTAATACAAAAAATTGATCTTTCTTTTTGTAAGCTTGTTGGGGAAGCTCATAGCAGTTTGCAAAAATGCATCGCTCATCGGCATGCTCAGACTCAGCCCAAAATGAAGTTAGTTCATCATAAGAAGGGGATAATTGGCCGCTTCTGAATTTCGCCTGGTAGGCTACAGTTTTTCCATCTTCTTTAACTATTAAGCCGTCTACACCACTATCTCGTTTCTCTAGTTTTACTTTTTTTCTCAATTCAATTGGAATTGAGTTTTCCATATATAGCTCTGAGATAAGATACAAATCCTTAAAATATGTGAAATAGGCAAAGACAAACTGTTCAAAAGCAGTACCTTTCTCTTTAGGAATTTCAATTGATTCAATTGCAGCCTCTAACTCCACCCACGAAGTATACTTTTTAGAAAATATACTATTAAAAATCATAAAAACCCTCCTCCTACGAGATAGAGACAAGGAGCTACCTTGTCCTATCAGAAATTTTATTATTGAGCTGTTTAAGTAAGTATAATATCTATATCGTCATATGTAGTATCAAAATATGGCAAACAAATAGCATTTATTTCATCAAGAATAACATCCTTATCAATCAAATTATTACTTTCTGATTCAAATGCAATAATCAATTTACCGCAATCATCATAACCACATGACCCAAATAAAGCCCTATGGACATCAAGTTTATTTTTGTCTAATAGTTTTTCAATGATATAATCCCAAAAATTAATTTTTCTATAGTTGAGTATTTGATTCTTGTGTACGCTATTCAAACTATTTTGTACTTCAGCCCAACTCTCCAGTAAGCGGCTTTGGAAAAAAGATGATACCCCTCCACAAGAACCGCAGAATCTATCATTTCCAGATAGTTTACTGTTACAGTTTGTACAAAGATTGTATAATGGAGCCGAACAGACATTACATATTTTTGAAGATAAGGGTAAGTCAATTTCTCCACATCTCAAGCAATAGTAGACACGTCCAGTGCTTTTTAACGGAATAGTTGTTGGGTATAAAAATACCTTATCTATGTTTACGTTATTGGTCGTTTTAAATCCACACATTATGCAGTATCGATCTGCAGGTTTTAATGGTGCTCCACAATTGCCACAAAATGCAGGTGATGTGAGAAGTAAGTATTTTTTATTTCTAATGAAGTCATCAAACTGGCATTCAAGTGCAGCTTTTTCACGCTCCATGAGATGATAATCGCGTCTAATATCACATATTACATATTCTGAAGCTTCTTCAGATAAATTACAAAGTGATTTTATACTTTCTTTGTCAAAGCAATTGCATGCGCGGAGAATTGCTGTAGGGGCAAGTAATTCTGCAGCAAACATTTCAGCTTCACGCTCTAGAACCCAATATTCGTGAGAATTACTAATGTTTAGCGAGGACGGAAGATCGAACTCCTCAAAGTGTTTCAAGAATATATGTCCTAATTCATGTGCTTTGGAAAAACGAACATTACCCGGAACCCTATTACGATCTTTTACAATAGATATATATATTGATTTTCCTTGAATAATTCTCTTTTGTGTAATAGCTTGAATATCTTTGTTGTTCTTAAATTCATGGGGTAAATCGCTCATAGCAATTTGTTCAGCTTCAGATTCAGAAAATAAAATGATATTGTTAGCTTTAAAAATCAAATCAATATCAGTCGGAAGTGAATTTATATTGTTTGACAATAAAATTTTACGTGCTGTGCGTTTTACGTAATCATATCTGGGCTTATTTGGAATGCTTTTAGCTGCCAACACGTTCACCTCCTTTTGTTATTTGTTGTCATCAGATATTCCGCTTTGCTTTAAAACGATATTAATGAATTCGGCCATTTTATCCATTGTTTCTTTTGGAGCATCTTTTGCTCTAAATAGTGTTTTTACTAATTCTTCAGACTTAGATAAGCCTTCAAGCAATTCATCTCCACTACTCTTAGTAGAATTTACTAGATCTTCCGCAGACTCTGTTTCTGCTAATACCCGTAGAGCGGGGATACCAAAAACTCTAGTAATGGAAGCAAAATCATTATAATCACAAAGTTTATCGCCAGACTCCATGGATTCAATTTTATGAGGTGATAGGTTGGATAAATTTGCTAATTCTGAAATACTGAGTCCTTTGGATTTTCTTAAAGATCTTATTTTTTCTGCAATGGTTTTAGGATTAGATTCATTAAATAGTTCTTCAAGATAAGAATCCATATCAGTGGCAGCACTAATATATCCACCTGCTTTTAAAGCTTCCTCCACGGGAATATTTAATGCTTTACATATGGCCTTAATATTCTTGATTGATGGGTTAGCTCTATCACCGTTTTCAATTCTATGAATTTCTGTATGACTAATTCCTGATTTTTCAGCCAGTGCCCACTTTTTAATACCAGCTGCTTCACGTGCTGCCTTAAGGTATTTTCCAATTGCTGTTTCAGCCACAATACTCACCTCCTAGAAGAAGAATATCACAAACCGAACCAAAACGCAATACTTATTTTTTGAACCAATAAGTTTATTGACAAAAGGTTCAGTGCTTGATAATCTAAAATAAAAGAAAACCATTTTATAGAAGTGGTTTTTTATTTAACCTAAACCGAACCTAAAAGTTCAAGAAGGAGGTAAAAATGAAAATTAACACTAACTATATAAGAGAATTAGCAAGGAAAGAGGGACTTACTGGAGCTGAATTAGGAAGAAGAATGAATGTTTCAGTTTCTGAGGCAAATCGTGTTTTAAATGGAGAACGTAAAGGCGGTAGAAAAGTAATATCTGGTATAACAAAAGCTTTTCCCGAGGCTGATAAAAGGCAGCTTTTTATTTTACCTGAAACCGAACTAAAAAGTTCGTACCCATATGCTTTTGATAGTATTGTTCCTAATATTCCGTATATTAAAAGAATAATGCAGTCACTAGGTTGGTCTGGAAGTGATTTAGCAAGGCACATGGGTGTTTCTGTAACAGAAGCTAACAGACTGCTTAGAGGTGCACGAAAAGGAGGCAAAAAGGCAATTGGTGGTTTTTTGAAAGCTTTTCCCAATGAAAAATGGGAGCATTTGTTTGTTTTAAGTAATTCCAAACAGTAGATAAGGAGGGAGGTTCAACATTATGCAGAGTATAAAAAATAGTTCTGGGAAGCTTGTTTGCCGCATTGATTCAAGTCAGAAAATTGTTGAAATAGTACATAAAGGTATACGTACTGTCATTCGCTTCCTAGATGATGGAACCTATGAAGTCAAAAATAATGAAGTCATAAAGATAGCTTAAGTTAACCCGAAATAATCCGCAGAGCCGCTAGACGGACAGGATGAACACTTTGAAAGTGTTTCCTGCCCGTCTTTTTTTCTGCTCTGCGGATAAAAGAAAACCGGCTCCTGCGGATTTTTCAAAGCCAAATTTTGAAAACCAAAGGAGTCAAATTATGAAAAGAGCGTACAAAACAAGTAAAAAGAAGAGAACTAACTACATTTATTACACTGCTGAAGGAACAAAGATTGTGATTACCCCAGGTGAAGATGGAGTCACCGAAGCTGATATCGAGCTTTTACATACTATGGATGATGACGAAGTGGACGAGCAGCGCCGGTACGATTATCGAGTGACAACACATCTGGATGCTTATCATGATGGCGAAGAGGAAGCGGCAAATGACCGCAATAAGTATCTTGCAGATGATACTGCGAATCCAGAACAGCTAATTATACAAGCAGAAGATGAGGCTGAACATCAAGATATGCTGGACAAGTTAACCAAGGCAATGGAGTGTCTTTTACCACAACAAAAAGAACTCTTCAAAAAAGTATACCTTGAAAAACGATCCAACACTGATATTGCAACAGAAGAAGGTGTTACAGAAGCGGCTATTCGTGGTCGCCTTAAGAAGCTTCAAGAAAGACTTAGAAAAATTCTATCCTAATTGGGTTCGCAAGAACCCTTTATAAAAAAATCTTTTCTGAAAAGGGGGTTCGAAAGAACTCTCTTTTTCGCTTATCGGTGAGGGGCAGATAAATCGCCCCCAGAAAGGAGATGGAATATGAACCTTAAACACAAAGTCACAATCAATGTGGCAAGGCCCGGTGGCGAAAGAAGCTCAGTAATTCAAAGCAGTCGGAAGACAATCCGAGCGAGAATGCTTGATTTCCTATTTGGAAAGAAAGTCAGTCTGCTTGTAATTACTCCCGGTGACTCAGTTGAGACGGTAGAAATAAAGGAAATCAAGGAAGGAGGTGTGGGTCATGAGTAAGATTAAGCTCCTTCTCGATGTGGTGTCAGATCTTAGAGCTCTGGCAGATAGTGTTCAGGCTGTAGCTGATGCAATAGCAAGTAATGGGCCTCATGAGATTACAAAGCCAGAGCAACCAAAGCCTGAAAAACAATCTGAAGAAAAGCAGCTCACCTTAGAAGAAGTAAGGGCGGTACTTGCGGAAAAAAGCCATGACGGATTTACAGCTGAAGTAAGAGCACTTCTAGAAAAGTATGGTGCATCAAAACTCAGCCAGATTGATCCAAGCAAGTATGCTGCACTTCTTGCCGATGCGGAGGGATTGAAATGAGTAAACATGCAATTCTCTCTGCATCTGGAGCCCATAGGTGGTTAAACTGCACACCATCAGCGAGGTTGGAGCTGGAGTTTGACGACAACAGCGGTGAAGCTGCGGCTGAAGGCACAGCTGCCCATGCGTTAAGTGAGCACAAGCTCCGCAAAGCGCTTAAGATGAGATCAAAAAAGCCGGTTTCTCCATATGACTCAGATGAGATGGACAATTATACCGATGGTTACGTGGAGTTTGTACTTGAAGTGATTGAGCAAGCTAAGCAAATTTGTAGTGATCCCCTAATCTTGATAGAACAGCGGCTTGACTTTTCAAAGTATGTACCTGAGGGATTTGGAACCGGGGATTGTTTAATTATAGCTGATGGAACTCTTCATATTATTGATTTTAAGTATGGTCAGGGTGTCTTAGTCAGCGCAGAAGACAATCCTCAAATGAAACTTTATGCCCTTGGTGCACTGGATCTATTTGATGGCATTTATGATATCGAGATGGTTTCAATGACAATTTATCAACCCCGTCGAGAAAATGTCAGTACATCCACAGTCTCAAAAGAAAACTTGTATCAGTGGGCTGAAGAAGTTTTAAAACCTAAAGCTGAATTAGCCTTCAATGGTGACGGCAACTACTGTCCCGGTGAATGGTGTCAATTTTGCAGAGCAGCTGTGAAATGTAGAGCAAGAGCAGAAGCAAAAATGAAACTGGCTACGTTTGAGTTTGCTCTACCACCACTTTTATCTGATGAAAAGATTGCTGACATTTTATCTTCTATCGGTGATCTCACTAACTGGGCAAATGAGATTATAGCCTATGCGACGGATGCAGCAGTTAATCATGGAAAGAAGTGGCCAGGGTTTAAAGTAGTCGAAGGTCGCTCCAACCGTAAATATAAAGATGAAGAAGCAGTCGCAGAAGCAGCAAAGAATGCAGGATACCGAGATATATACAAGCAAAGTCTCATTACCATTACCGAAATGGAAAAATTGATGGGCAAGTCAAAATTTAATGAAATCCTTGGTGAGCTAGTTATGAAGCCACCAGGCAAACCGACGCTAGTTCCAGTTTCAGATAAGCGTCCTGAAATGAACACATCATCAGCAAAAAATGATTTTATGGAGGTATAAAAATTATGTCAAAAACAGCAAAAAGAACAAATCCAACAAAAGTAGTTACAGGAGTTGTCAGACTTTCTTATGCTAATGTGTGGGAACCTAAATCAATCAATGGCGGTGCTGAAAAATACAGTGTGAGCCTGATTATTCCTAAGAGTGATACTAAAACCTTAAGTGCTATCAATGAAGCGGTGAATGCTGCAATAGAAGAAGGTAAAGGTAAATTCGGTGGTAAGATTCCAAATAAAGCGGCGTTAAAGCTTCCTCTACGTGACGGAGATATTGATCGTCCAGATGATGAAGCTTATGCAAATAGCTATTTTATCAATGCCAATAGCAATACCCCTCCACAAATTGTAGATAGAAACGTCAATCCAATCATTGATCGTTCTGAAGTATACTCTGGTGTCTATGCAAGAGTGAGTATCAACTTCTACGCCTTTAACTCCAATGGAAACAAAGGTATAGCCTGTGGACTTGGAAATATTCAAAAAATCCGTGATGGTGAACCTTTGGGTGGCAGAACTAATGCAGCTGATGATTTTGCCACTGATGTGGATGATGACTTTTTATCATGAGAACCCTCAGTATAGATATAGAAACATATAGCAGCGTAGACCTCGCCAAAAGCGGGGTCTATCGTTACGCTGAAGCACCGGATTTTGAGATTTTACTTTTCGGTTACAGTGTGGATGCTGGGCCGGTTCAAGTAGTAGATTTCGCTTGTGGCGAAAAAATACCTAAAGAAATACAGCAAGCGATTCTAGATAATAATGTTACCAAATGGGCGTTTAATGCGCAGTTTGAGCGGATTTGCTTATCGAAGTACTTTGGTATACACCTTGCACCTGATTCTTGGCGGTGCACAATGGTTTGGTCTGCGTACCTTGGGCTTCCTTTATCTTTGGAAGGAGCAGCAATCGTAACAGGAGCAGACAAGAAAAAGCTAACAGAAGGTAAAGAGCTCATTCGATATTTTTCAGTTCCATGTAAACCAACAGTAACTAATGGTGGTCGTACACGAAATCTACCTGAACATGCTCCAGAGAAGTGGAATAGCTTCAAAGCATATAATCTACGAGACGTTGAAGTTGAACTTTCTATACAGGAAAAGCTTCAAAAATTTCCTATGCCTGAAGAGGAATGGAATAACTATATTCTAGATCAGCAAATCAATGATCTAGGTATTCAGTTGGATTTGGAATTGGTAAAAAAAGCGATTCAATGTGATGAAAAAGTAAGAGAAGAGCTAACAAGCAGACTAAAAGAACTAACTGATCTTGATAATCCTAATTCAGTTGTTCAAATGAAATCCTGGCTATCAGAAAATGGTCTGGAAACAGATAGTCTTGATAAGGCATCAGTTAAGGCGCTATTAAAGGAAGCTCCAGATAATCTGAGTGAAGTACTGGAACTGAGACAGTTACTAGCTAAATCCAGTGTAAAGAAATACACCGCTATGGAAAATGCTGTATGCACTGACGGAAGAGCTCGGGGACTACTACAATTCTACGGTGCTAATCGAACCGGTAGATTTGCAGGAAGGCTTATACAAGTTCAAAATCTCCCTCAGAACCATTTGTCGGATCTGGAACAGGCACGTCGCTTGGTTAGAGGTGGCCATTTTGATGCCTTGGAAATATTGTATGACTCTATTCCGGGAGTTTTGTCTGAATTAATTCGAACCGCTTTTGTGCCAAAGAAAGGATATAAGTTTATCGTTGCTGACTTTAGTGCAATAGAGGCTAGAGTTATTGCTTGGATTGCAGGCGAGACATGGAGAAATGAAGTGTTTGCTACTCATGGCAAGATTTATGAAGCATCTGCTTCCCAGATGTTTAAAGTCCCCTTAGAAGAAGTCACAAAAGGTAGTCCTCTCAGACAAAAAGGAAAAATTGCGGAGCTGGCCTTAGGTTATGGTGGTTCTGTAGGTGCATTAAAAGCAATGGGTGCACTTGACATGGGTCTTACCGAAGAAGAGTTAAAACCTTTGGTCTATGCATGGCGAAATGCAAATCCTAATATTGTACGACTTTGGTGGGATGTTGATCGTGCTGTCAAAGAAGCTGTAACAGAAAGGTGCAGAACCGAAACTCATCGCACCCGTTTTGAGTATCGTAGCGGGATGCTATTAATATGGCTTCCTTCTGGCAGACAACTTACTTATGTTAAACCAAGAATAGGTATTAACAGCTTTGGCAGTGAAGCAGTGACTTATGAAGGAGTTGGTGCCACAAAGAAATGGGAGCGCATTGAAAGTTATGGTCCTAAGTTTGTCGAGAATATTGTGCAAGCTATTTCAAGAGATCTTCTTTGCTGTGCCATGAGAAAGCTTGATGAAAAAGGTTTTGATATTGTAATGCATGTCCATGATGAGGTAGTTTTAGAAGTCCCTTTAGAAGTAACCGTTACTGATATATGTACTCTAATGAATCAGACGCCAACTTGGGCTCAAGGACTTTTACTTCGCGCAGATGGATACGAATGCAATTTTTATAAAAAAGATTAATTTGAGGGGGTTCGAAACCTCCTCTTTTTTTGCTTATAGCTGAGGGCATGTCTTATTGCTCTACTACAATAAGCAGGAGGTTCAATATGAACAAAATAACTATATTCAACTATGAAGGCAACACAGTAAGAACAGTAATGAAGGATGGAAATCCTTGGTGGGTTCTAAAAGATGTATGTTCGGTTCTAGACATTGGAAACAGTCGTGATGTTATGGCTCGTTTGGACAGTGATGAAAAGGGAGTCGATATTATCGACACCCCTGGAGGAAAACAGGAAGTATCTATTATCAATGAAAGTGGTCTTTATAGCGTGATATTGGTTTCTCGAAAGCCAGAAGCTAAAAAGTTTAAGCGCTGGGTAACCCATGAGGTGCTTCCTTCAATCAGAAGGCATGGCCTTTATGCTACAGATGAGTTACTTGCTAATCCAGACTTTTTGATTCAGGCACTACAGGAGCTTAAAGCGGAAAGAGCTAAAAATGCTGAGTTAACTACTACCATTAGCATTCAAGAACAGCAAATTGCAGAAATGAAACCTAAAGCAAGTTATTACGATGTGGTACTTAACTGTAAGGATGCGGTGTCTATCACAACAATAGCCAAGGACTATGGAAAGTCAGGGCGCTGGTTTAATGAGTATCTGCATAATTTAGGTGTTCAATTCCGTCAAGGGAAGATTTGGCTTCTATATCAAAAGTACGCTCAACATGGATATACGACGACAAAAAACCATACTTACCTTGGAAATGATGGGACGATGCATTCAAAGGTTCATACTTACTGGACTCAGAAAGGACGCTTGTTCGTTTATGAGCTTCTTAAGGATCATGGTATTTTACCATTGATTGAACAAGAGTCCGAATTCGAGGAGATGTAACTTATGGATAGATATAACGCTGAAGGCTATCCAGATCCAACTGCAGCAGAAGCCTTGGAAAATATCATGCGTGAAGAAAAAGCAAAAAACTATAAACCTTGCGTTTTTATTTGTTCTCCTTTTGCTGGAGACATAGAAAAAAATCTGAATAAAGCTAGAGAATACCTGAAGTTTGCAGTGAAGCAAGGAACCATTCCTTTTGCTCCTCATCTGCTATACCCTCAAGTGCTAGATGATGGCGATCCTGAACAAAGAAAACTAGGACTATACTTTGGCATGGTATGGCTTAGAAAGTGTGATGAGCTGTGGGTATTTGGTCGCTATATCTCAAAAGGGATGCAAGCAGAGATAAATAAAGCATCGAAGCATCGTATACCTATCCGGTATTTTTCTGAAAACTGCGAGGAGGTGCAGAAGCTATGAAGATAGCGGTTGGTAACAGCCGAATGGATAAAAAGTGGAAGAACAAAGATATCACATGGGAGGACTTTATCTCACGAGTTAAATCTACCATACGAACAACAGAAACTGTATCTGAGTTCCGAAAAATGAGTCGCGCTCAACAGGACTCAATAAAAGACGTCGGTGGATTTGTGGGAGGAGCCCTTCGTGAAGGAAAACGCAGAAATGGTTATGTCCTCTCCCGTTCCCTTCTGACTTTAGATATGGATTATGCCAAACCAGAGGTTTGGGAGCAAATTGAAGCGTTACATGATTTCAAATGCTGCATCTATTCTACCCATAAACATACACCAGATGCACCAAGATTAAGACTTATTATTCCACTTAAAAGAGAAGTAACAGAGGATGAATACCCAGCCCTTGGTCGGATGGTTGCAAAGGAGATTGGGATTGATTTATTCGATGACACCACTTATGAACCTTCAAGATTAATGTATTGGCCATCCACACCGTCGGATGGAGAATATGTATTTAAAGAGAAAGACGGTGAACTATTGGACCCAGATGTCTATCTTTCAAAATATGTGGACTGGCGGGATACTTCCATGTGGCCTGTATCTTCTAGACAGTCAGAGGTTGTGCAAAGGAAAATAACTAAACAAGCAGATCCCTTAAGCAAAGAAGGTGTTATAGGAGCATTTTGCAGGGCCTATACCATTGAAGAAGCCATCGAAGCTTTTCTACTGGATGTATATGAACCTAGTACCATGAATGGCCGATTTGATTATATTCCAGCAGATTCTTCAGCGGGCTTGGTAATCTATGACGGTAAATTTGCTTATAGCCATCATGCCACCGATCCGGCTTGTGGAATGCTGCTAAACGCTTTTGATTTGGTCCGAGTGCATAAGTTTCGGGACTTAGATGAAAAGGTCGCAGAAAATACACCGCCAAGTAAACTACCTTCGTTTAGAGCTATGACAGATTTGGCTTTAGAGGATGAACGGGTAAAAGAGCAGTTTGCAGAAGAACGAAAGGCTCAGGCTGAAAAAGAGTTTATTGATGAAGATTGGGAAAAGCAGCTGGAACTTGATAAGACAGGAACAGTTAAAAATACCCTTAGAAATTTGATTTTGATACTTGAAAATGATCCAAACCTGAAAAGCATTGTGTTTAATCAGCTATCAGATAGCCTTGAAATTAAAGGTGAGGTTCCTTGGCCACATCCATCAAAGTTCTGGAGAGATGCAGATGATGCCCAGCTAATCAGCTACATTGACACCCACTACGGGACCTTCTCTGCAAGAAACTATGATGTAGCGGTAGCGAAGGTCGCTGACGATAGATCTTATCATCCGATTCGGGAATTTATTGAGGCTCTTCCTGAGTGGGATAAGGTAGCTAGAGTAGATACCTTGCTAATCGATTATCTAGGTGCATCAGATAATCCATATGTTCGAGCTGTGACAAGAAAAACTTTATGTGCAGCGATTTCTCGTGTACTGACTCCAGGCATCAAGTTTGATTCCATGTTGGTTTTAAATGGCCCGCAGGGAGTTGGAAAAAGTACTCTTATAGCCAAGTTAGGTGGAGACTGGTTTTCTGATAGTTTGAGCTTGTCAGATACCAAGGATAAGACCGCCGCAGAAAAGTTACAAGGTTACTGGATTTTAGAAATTGGAGAGCTGGCTGGACTAAAAAAAGCAGAAGTAGAAACACTTAGAAGCTTCTTATCTCGCCAGAATGATATTTATCGAGCTAGCTTTGGCAAGAGAGCTACTCCTCACTTAAGACAATGTGTCTTTTTTGGCACCACTAATGCTGAAAAAGGCTATTTACGGGATACCACAGGAAACCGTCGTTTTTGGCCGGTAAAGACCCCGGGGAATGGAACTAAAAAGTCATGGCAGCTAAAGCAGGATGAAATTCTTCAGATATGGGCTGAAGCTCTTACCTTCGTTAAGGCTGGAGAGAAATTGTACCTTGATGCCAGTCTTGAGAAGCTTGCAAAAGAAGAACAGCGGGAAGCTATGGAATCCGATGAGCGTGAAGGTCTGGTACGAGAGTACCTTGACATGCTATTACCTGAAGATTGGGACACCATGGATTTATATGAACGTAGGGCATATATCAATGGAACTGAGTTTGGTGAAAGCAAGAGGGTTGGTGTTTGGAAACGAAAATCGGTTTCTAATATGGAAATTTGGTGTGAGTGCTTTGGAAAGGATCGAGCCAACCTGCGAAGGGTGGATGGTAATGAAATATCGGCGATTATGGCAAGTATCGGAGGCTGGACAGGTCTCGTGAAAAAAGAACGAATCCCGCTTTATGGACCACAATGGGTTTATGTTCCCAAAGAATAATTTAGTTTGGAACACATGGAACAATTTTTTCTCTGGAACAAATTTTACCTGTTCCGGTGAAACAAAAATGGTCATTTGGTACACCTCATCGGAACAGGCGGCAGCCCCTTGTAAAGTAGGCTACTTTATAACCTCTGTTCCATTGTTCCAATAATTATTATTAAAAATAATCCTAAAGACAAAAAGAAGAAATTACCTACAAACGCGTATATACGCGCGTATAGAGACTTTTTGGATTTAGGGAACATGGAGGATTTATGAGAGAGAAATTGATTGAACAGCAACTAATAAAATCAGTAAAAGATATAGGCGGCATTGCACTTAAGATTGTATCACCAGGTTTTGATGGAATGCCAGACAGATTGATTCTATTACCTAATAGAAAAGTTGCTTTTGTAGAGGTAAAAGCACCAGGTAAAACCTTAAGGCCTCTACAGGAAAAGCGAAAAAGACAGTTAGAAGCACTTGGTTTTTTGGTGTTCTGCCTGGATCATATAGAACAGATTGGAGGGATACTTCGTGAAATACAAGCCTCATGAATATCAGGTTTATGCCACTGAGTATATCCTCAATCATCCTATAGCAGCAGTGCTCTTAGATATGGGATTAGGTAAGAGTGTCATAACCTTAACTGCTATCTTTGATTTAACACTGGATAGTTTTCTCGTTCGTAAGGTTCTGGTTATTGCACCACTTCGAGTAGCGAGAGATACATGGCCTGCAGAGATTGAAAAGTGGGATCACCTAAAGGGGCTTAAATACACCGTAGCAGTTGGTTCGGAGGTTCAGAGAAAAACAGCTCTTATGAAAAGAGCTCAAGTCTACATTATCAATCGAGAAAATGTGGAATGGCTAATTTCAAGAAGTGGAATTCCCTTTGATTTTGATATGGTGGTAATTGATGAGCTGTCCTCTTTTAAATCTCATCAAGCCAAGAGATTTAAAAGTTTAATGAAAGTTAGGCCAAAGGTAAATAGGATAGTAGGACTTACTGGAACCCCATCCTCCAATGGATTGATGGATTTGTGGGCACAGTATCGCTTATTAGATATGGGGCAGCGATTAGGCAGGTTTATTGGCAGATATCGAGAGGATTACTTTGTACCAGATAAACGTAATCAACAAGTGATCTTCTCCTACAAGCCAAAACCGGGAGCAGAAGAAGCAATTTATAGGCTAATATCTGACATCACTATTAGCATGAAAGGGACAGACTACCTGAAGCTGCCGGAGCTGGTTATAAACGAAGTGGATGTAAAGCTTTCTGAAAAAGAAATGAAAACCCTCGACACTATGAAGCGGGATTTAATTACAACGGTTAAAGGTGAGGAAATTACTGCAGCCAATGCAGCAGCTCTTTCGGGAAAACTCCTGCAGATGGCAAACGGAGCGGTCTATGATGACCAAGGTACAGTCCTTCATATACATGACCGTAAGCTGGATGCACTGGAAGACTTAATCGAAGCTGCTAATGGCAAGCCAGTTTTAATTGCTTATTGGTTTAAACATGATTTATCACGAATACAAAAACGCTTTGAGGTTGAGGTATTATCCACTAGCGATTCTATTAAGAGGTGGAATGATGGAGAAATCCCCATTGCAGTCATCCATCCAGCATCAGCAGGACATGGACTGAACTTGCAAGCTGGAGGTTCAACTCTTGTATGGTTTAGCCTAACTTGGAGTCTAGAGCTTTATCAGCAAACCAACGCCCGTCTTTGGCGGCAAGGACAAAAAGAAACGGTAGTGATTCATCACTTGATTGCCAAAGGCACCATTGATGAACGTGTAATGCAAGCCTTAAATGATAAAAACAATACCCAATCCGCACTGATAGATGCGGTTAAAGCTACACTAAAGGAGGTCTGATAAAATGAACATTGTCTGGCAATATTTAGATAAAAGAGCAGCGGCAATTAATGCCCTAAAAGATTACAGCAGCATGAAGTACATCATAGAACATACCGATGAGGACATTGCAACCCTCAACGAAGAAATGAGTTCCCCAGCTTCTCCAGTTTTAAATGGCATGCCATCGACCCATGATCCAAAAGCTGGAGAGAAAAGGCTCATTGCCTGCATCAATGAAATTGATGTATTGAAAGAACGTTATCGTCAAGCACTGGAATACATGGACTGGTTTCAACCGGCATGGGATGCTTTAACAGAAGATGAGCAGTATGTGTTAAAGGAGTTTTATTTGGATGATGAACAAAAGCAGATTGATGCAGTGTATAACATTTGTGATCACTTTAATATTGAACGTTCTTCTGCATACAACAAAAAGAATCGAGCGCTTCAGCATCTTGCGCTACTACTCTATGGAAAGTAATGAGTAATATCATGGACGATTTTATTAGAAATCCATAATACAATGGTATTGTGAAAAATTGTAGAGAGCCTTCGTGGAAATACCGCGGGGGCTTTTTGTATGTCCAAAGGAGGTACGAAATGCCAAAGAAACCAAAACGACCATGTTCTTCTCCTGGTTGTCCGGAACTGACAGATGGACGTTTTTGTCCGGAGCATGCCAAAAAGGAAGCTTCTCGTTATGAAAAATATCAGAGAGATCCTGAAACGAGGAAGCGTTACGGTCGTGCATGGAAAAGAATACGTGACCGTTACATTACAGCCCATCCACTATGTGAAGAGTGTAAAAGACAAGGAAAGCTGACACCAGCAACTGAAGTGCACCATATCCTTCCCTTGGCACGAGGTGGGACACACGATGAAAGCAACCTAATGGCTCTTTGTACTCCTTGTCACTCAGCTATCACAGCAAGAGATGGAGACCGTTGGGGAACCCGGTAGGGGGAGTCATATCTCCACAGCTATTTAAATGTGCAACGGGCGGGGGGCTTCACGCACAAAAAGAGCAGTTCAAACAGGGGATTAACCCTAAGATATAGATTGAGGAGTGTGAATAATGGCAAGGGACGGTACAAACCGTGGTGGCAGAAGAGTCAGAGCAGGTGATAAGCCGGCAGGGGCTGCCGAGAAAATACAAAACGGGAAAATGGTAAAGGTTCTGGCCAATGATATTCCGGTACTTAAAACAGCGGAATTAGAGGCAGTGGATTTACCGGAAGGCGCGGTTTTAGAGGGTGCGGATATGCCAAAACCCAGCGACTATTTATCGGCAAGGCAGAAAAATGGAGTTCCCTTAGGTGCTGATGCAATATATAAAGAAACCTGGCTGTGGTTAAAAGAGCGCAACTGTGAAAGATTAGTAAATCCACGGCTTATAGAAACCTATTCACAGGCTATGGCAAGATATATTCAGTGCGAAGATGCAACAAGTACATACGGCTTATTGGGGAAGCATCCAACGACTGGCGGGGTAATGACCTCGCCTTTTGTACAGATGTCCCAACAATATCAGAAAAGCGCCAATCTTATCTGGTATGAAATTTACGACATTGTTAAGCAAAACTGCACAGAGGTTTTTGAGGATAGCACGACAGATACCATGGAGCTGCTTTTGCGGGCAAGGAGAAAATGATGATGGAGCTTACGGCTTTTTTACATAAACTGAAATTTTATAGACCAAAGCTTACTAAACAGCAGGTCAGAACTTTAAAGGGACAGGCTCTCGCTGACAATATCAAGGGTGCTGAAAAGGTCCTTAGCAAGATTTTGGAAGGAACAGTGCTTAATGGAAAAAACAACAACGGAAATGCAGTTAGTAACTATAGAAAAATTAGTACCTTATGTTAACAACGCTAGAACGCATAATCCACAACAGATTCTGAAACTACGTTCATCGTTAAGGGAATTTGGCTTTATTAATCCTGTCATTATCGACCGGGAACATAACGTGATAGCTGGTCATGGACGAATTTTAGCAGCCAAGGAGGAAGGCATAAAAGAAGTACCCTGCGTATTTGTGGACTATCTTACTCCGGCTCAAAAGAAAGCCTATATTTTGGCGGACAACCGTATGGCCATGGATGCAGGATGGGATGAAGAACTGCTCAGAGTGGAGATAGAGAGCCTGCAAGGTGCAGATTTTGATGTTGCCTTAACAGGATTTGACGAAAAAGACATAGCTGAACTGTTTGCAGGAGATGATGGTGATACGCAGGAGGACGATTTTGATGTGGACGGGGAGCTTAAAAAGCCGCCGGTTTCTAAAGACGGTGATGTATGGTTGCTTGGAAAGCATCGCCTAGTCTGTGGGGACAGCACCAAGGAGGAAACCTATGTAACTCTTATGGATGGGAAGAAAGCTAATCTTGTTGTAACGGATCCGCCTTACAACGTCAACTATGAAGGCGGTGCAGGAAAGATTAAAAACGACAATATGGAGAATGATAAGTTTTACCAGTTCCTGTTAGATGCTTTTACAAACATGGAAAGGGTAATGGCAGAAGATGGCAGCATTTACGTGTTCCATGCAGATACCGAAGGCTTAAATTTTAGAAAGGCATTCTCGGAAGCAGGCTTTTACTTGTCGGGAACTTGTATCTGGAAAAAACAGAGCCTAGTGCTTGGTAGGAGTCCATATCAGTGGCAGCATGAGCCATGCCTTTACGGTTGGAAAAAGAAAGGCAAGCATCAATGGTACTCCGACAGAAAGCAGACTACCATATGGGAGTTTGATAAGCCGAAGAAAAACGGTGACCATCCGACCATGAAGCCGATTCCACTTATTGCCTATCCGATTAAGAATTCCAGTATGAGCAATTGCATCGTTCTTGATCCGTTTGGCGGCAGCGGTAGCACTTTGATAGCCTGCGAACAGTTAGGCAGAATCTGTCATACCATTGAGCTAGATGAAAAATACTGTGATGTTATAGTAAAGCGTTATATTGAGCAGGTCGGCTCTGCAGATACTGTATCGGTCATCCGTGATGGAAAGACCATCCGCTTTGAGGATTTGGAGGTCAGCGGCGATGGAAAATAACTTAAAAGTTTCTACATAATTAGCTTGCTATTTATTCCTTTTAGAGTGATATATGTAGTACCGAAGAAAAGGAGGTACTTACAAAATGAAAGTTATTTACAACATCACCGACAGAAAACCATTTGTAAAGGCATTAGAAGAAATTACTGGAGCCAAAGCGGTTTATCAGAAAACACCAACTTATGCTTATGCAGTGGACTATTTCACAGTAACCAAAGACGGAAATCTTACCTTTAACGACATGGCAAACAGCGAAGAAATCGAGCAGGTGCTAGAACAGCTTGAACAAAAAGGCTTTCACTGCAAGAGTTCCGCATATGATGAACCACAGCCGGAAATCGCTAGTAAAGAGCCATTGGCTGCATACGGGACTACGGGAAAAAAACTTAAAAACGAAACTGCGGGGTTGACAGTGGCAATGCCATTGGATGCGGTGCTTGCAGGCAACCTTACCAATCTTCTGGAATCCAAGAGCAGCCTTATCAAAAAGGCACTGGGCATCAGCGAACTTCCCATCATTATTGATGCAGATAAGATTTCCTTCCCTTGGTTTTCAGACGGCTTGGCTGCTGATACCGTCAAAGCTTACACGGATTTCATTTCTGCCCTCTGCAAAATGAGCCGAGAACATAAACGCATCTCCAGCACGGAAAAGGAAGTCCCCAATGAAAAATATGCTTTCCGCTGTTTCCTTCTTCGATTGGGGTTTATAGGAGAAATTTATAAAACTGACCGTAAAATTCTGCTGAAGAACCTTAACGGCAGCAGTGCCTTTAAGAGCGGTGCGAAAAAGGAGATGAATAGCGATGAGATTTCCGAATAAAGAAATTGTTGAGAAAGTACGCAGAGAATACCCTGCAGGAACAAGGGTAGAACTGGTGAGAATGGATGACTGCCAAGCACCGCCTCTTGGAACGCTTGGGACTGTTACTGGGGTGGATGATACCGCTTCATTGATGGTGGATTGGGACAATGGCAGCGGTCTTAATGTTGTTTACGGTGAAGACCTAGCGGTAAAGATTGGGGACGGTGACAATGACTGAAACGATTAAAAAGCAGATACTTTCTATTCGTGACAGCGGCCGCACCAATATGTTTGATACTAATATGGTTCAATATCTTGCTAACGAGCTTGGCTACTACGAATTGGTAATCTTTCTTGAAGAACATAGTAAGGAATATATAAGATTTATCCTTACAGGAGAGCAATAAAAGATATGCTTTATTGTACAGAAATGACTTGCTATCATGAGCCTTTAGAGTCTAACTATAGAATGTCAACCCCTGAAATGTAGATTTTCGCTGATTTTTGAGGAAATTATTTAATTATCTATTTCTTGCACGACAAATAGACATCCGGAGGATGCCTGAAAAATTTATGAAGGATTGTTGTGCTTATGCTGCTTCGTATAGAGTGCCGTTCGTTTCCATGGCGTACAGAATTCTTACGAGACGCTTTGCTGCATGCGATATAGCTACATTATAGTGTTTGCCTTCGGCTCGCTTTTTAGCTAGATATGCGGCAAATCCGGGATCATAATTGCACACGTGCTTCGTGACATTAAACAGAGCGAACCTGAGATAACGTGATCCACGTTTTTCCATGTGAGCATAGCTGCTGATCATCTTTCCGGATTGATATGTAGATGGTGACATCCCGGCGAAAGCAAGTATTTTATCAGGAGAGTCAAACCTTGAAAAGTCACCAATCTCCGCAAGAATGATTGCTCCCATTTGAGTTCCGATCCCGGGTACGGATGTAATAGTGGTAGTTTCCTCATCCATTAGCTTTTGTATTTCGGTTTCCACCTCTCTTATTTCACTTTCGATAGCCCGTACATCAGCGATGGTATGACGCAGTTCCAGCGATTTTGCCGGGATTTTGGCACCGATGGATGTTCGAGCAGCCTCACGAAAAGTGATTGCCATTTCTCTGCCGAATCGCCCTTTGGAAGCTTTTGAAAGTATGTTTGTCAGCCTGGTGAGATGAACAGATGCCACGTACGAAGCACCCGGTAATTCCTCCAGCATGGTATAGATTGAGGATATATGGATGCAAGGAACAAGCTGTGATAATTCGGGAAAGAGGATTGTAACAAGCCTTGAAATGGAAGATTTCTGCCTTGAACGTTCCTGAACTCTGGAAAATCTATACCTTGTCAGAGATTTCAGGTTTTCTCTGTGATATGATGAAACCGAGTAGGGTTTCAGGCTCAAATCGGTCAGAAGCATAAGTGCAATAGTTCTCGAATCAATCCGATCCGTCTTTGTTTTCCGAAGGCTTAATCCTTTGCGATAAAAATTCGTGTGAAGCGGGTTAATGACATAAGCGGTGAGATGCTTGTCAAGCAGATATGAGAGAATGTTGTAGTTGTAATGTCCGGTTGCCTCCAGCCCTACTTTTACTTTGGATAGATCTGGTGCAACAGAGCGGATTCTCTCGTACAGGATATCAAAGCTCTCACTGTTGTTGGTGATGGTAAAGATGTCGAAAAGCATCTCTCCATCGGTGTTTGTGATGCAGCAATCGTGCTTATCTTTTGCCACATCGATACCTACTAGGATCATAATGGTACCTCCTCGTATTATTTTTGATACTGTTCTAATCCACAGAGCTCTTTGCTCTTGTAAACTCGTTCTACATAAACCGTCGTGCGGTATCTAACTGATTAACAATCAGACAAAGAGACTGTGGCTGGAAACTCTGAAAAACCGTCTGAGCGGTAGTGATAAATATCACCAGTCCACAGCATCTTAGAACAGTATACCGTATGCTCCTTTCAGGGCATGTGATCAAGCTTATCTGCTTGACTTACTTAATAATACGAGTGATATATAGTGTCGAAAGGAGCTGATTTTATGCGGACTATCCGTAAAATCGAACAAAGCATACCAATAATCAAGAAGCGTAAGAAAGTCGCAGCTTATGCCCGCGTCTTCATGGAATCGGAGCGGATGCAGCATTCCCTTTCGGCGCAGGTCAGTTATTACAGCAGCCTGATCCAGAAGAACCCGGACTGGGAATACGCCGGCGTCTATGCGGACTACGGCATCTCCGGGACTAGCATCAAGAAGCGGCAGGATTTCCAGCGGATGCTGGAAGATGCGGAAGCGGGTAAAATCGATATCATCCTCACAAAATCTATCCAGCGGTTTGCCCGGAATACGGTCGACCTTCTCCAGACAGTGCGACGCCTGAAAGAACTGGGTATTGAAGTCTGGTTTGAGAAAGAAAACATTCATACCATGAGCGGGGATGGGGAGTTGATGCTGACTATTCTTGCTTCTTTTGCCCAGGAGGAAAGCCGTTCCCTCAGTGATAATATCAAGTGGCGGTTTCGTAAAAAGTTTGAACAGGGGATTCCTCATGCAAAGTTCTTCGTTTACGGCTATTGCTGGGAGAAAGATAATTTGGTCATCAAACCAGAAGAAGCCGCGATTGTCAGAGAAATTTTTGATGCCTATCTGCAGGGCAGAACCAGAAAAGATATATTACGGGAATTAAAGCAGCGGGGGATTCGCACCATGTATGGGAACTATTTCAAAGACGCCAGTATCAGGCAGATTCTTACGAATCGGATTTATACGGGTGTTCTTGAGATTCAGAAAACCTTTGTGACGGACCCTATTACCAAACGCCAGGCTGTTAATCATGGAGAAAAGAATAAGTATGTAGTGGAACGGCATCATGAAGCCATAATTTCTTCTGATATGTTTGAACGGGTTCAGCAGGAATTAAAGAGTCGCAAGGAAATGGGAATGCAGCGGGGCGGATATGCCAGGGATTTTTTGAACACCTCTTGCTTTACGGGGATCATCAAATGTGGCATCTGCGGGAAAAGCTATGTTCATGTTGTTCGGAAATATAAGGGAAGGATACGTGAATACTGGACCTGTGATTCGCATAAGGGCAAGGGGACAAACTGCGGCGCCTATGGCTCCGTTCCACAGTCCGCTTTGAAAAAAGCATGCGCAGCCGTTCTGAGTACAGATGAATTTGATGAAGAATTGTTTGTTCGGCGAGTAAAGAAGATTGTTGTTCCTTCTTATAAGAAACTGGTATTCTATCTCAGAGATGGAAGTATCGTAGAACGGCAATGGGACTAGACGGCTCTGAAAGAATGCTGGATGGATGAACTGAAAGGGAAACAGCGGCAATGGATGAAGCAATACCATCAGAGCGGCAATTCCAAACGATATACAGCTTTTTCAGAACGCATCTTCTGTCCCAATTGTAAAGCAACCTTTACCCGGTGCCTGGAACGGCGTAAAAAGGGAAAAACAGCCTATTGGCGATGCCAGAGAAAACGCAGGTGTATCCATATCGGCGGGATAAAAGAAGACTCATTAAAAAGCATGGCTGCCGATATACTGCACTGTTCTGAATTTGATGAAGCAGTATTTCGGCAGAAAGTGAAACAAATTGAAATTCAGGAAGACGGCAGTCTGCTGTTCCGATTCTTTGATGGACGCAGTAAAGGAGCGATTATTCAATGAGAAAGGTACATGTCATACCGGCCTCGATTCAAAACTATACCGAGAAGCCGCTGAACCGGCAGTGGAAACGGAAAGTTGCAGGTTATGCAAGGGTTTCAACAGATCATGATGAACAGCTTACCAGCTATGAAGCACAGGTGGATTATTATACGCGTTATATCCAGAGCAGAAATAATTGGGAATTTGTCGGGATGTATACGGATGAAGGCATTTCAGCTACGAATACCAAACACCGGAAAGGATTTAAACGGATGATTGATGATGCCATGACGGCTCATGTCTCCATTGTCTTTGCTCGTTACACGATGTTGTCGCTGGAGCAGCGCCGAAATGCAGATAAACGCAGCATTGGTGATCTGTTTTTTGCCTCGTATGATGAGCTGCAAGATTTACGTTATATGGACGCGTTGCTATTGATTTTGAAAAAATTCATTGACAGGATAAAGGAACGAATGCTTTTCATGGAAAAAGAACTGGATGAGATGCTTAATTCTTTCTTAGAAAAACTGCCACTCTTATGGCACAACTGTTTGAAACACTGTGCATGATGTTGGCATTTAAGGAGTCACATTCCCTTGCTGTGCATTATTGCAGGCTTGTTTGGGATGTGCGAAGTTTGAGTTATTAAATACCTTTTGTTTTTTGCCAGAAGTATATCCTGGCTTTTTACGCATGATGATAGCAGCTAAATTAAGTGTTTTATTCATATATTTATGTACCGTAGTTTTACTTAAATGAATTCCATAACGTGATAAAAATACACGCATAGCTCTGTGCCCTACAGTTCTATTATTATTGTAATAAATATACTTAATCCTTTCATAGATGGTCTCACGCTGCTCGTGATATTCAACTTTAGTATCTTTAAGATAATTATAATAACCATTAGGACTAATGCCAAATCTGCGACACAGCCACCTTAAACCAAAATATTCTTTATTGTTGTCAATGAAACGATATACCACTAATCGATTTCCTTTGCGAAGAATGCCGCTGCTTTTTTTAAGAACTCAATCTCTTTATCTTTTTCCTTGAGCATCTGGTTGAGTTTTCGAATTTCACTTGCAGAATCACTTTCACTTGTTTTTTGAGTGGTATGTTTGTATTGGCATTCTTCACCATATTTTTTAGACCATTCTGTAATGGTGCTTTTGGCAACATTATATTCAGCAGCTAATTCTACTGTTGATTTATTGCCTGACATATAGGCTCTTACAACTTCTCTTTTGAAGTCATCGTTGTAACGTACTGACATTGCTCAGTCCTCCTTGGATAATAAATTTATTTTATCATATTATCCGAACAGGGTGTTACAAATTTAGTATACCACTACAGCGGTCCAATCGGCGTTATGCTTGCCGAACATGAACAGGGAAGGGTTTACATCCGGAATATGAGTCAGGCCGTAGTCGATTATGAAGTGGGGAATGCAGAGGCGACGGCTTTGTTGGTTAAATATATCACGGACTACATCGAACTGCTGGAACAACACATCAGCAAAGAAAACACAATGCTTTTCTCAATGGCCGATAAGCTTTTATCGGCAGAGATGCAGGAGAAACTGTTCGACAGGTTCGAGACGCTGAAAGAAGAAGTGATCGGAATGGGTAAACACGAAGAATTGCACAAGCGGCTGGAAAGATTGGGAACAACGTATCTTGGTCGTTCCGGTCACGGGCAACACTGAAAAATCAAACGGGAACAGCCATATATAAAAGATTCGGCCATTGGACTAATTTAGTGATGAATGGTTGGTGGCCTAAGCTTTGATATGGTAGCCAACGTTTCATAGTTTTGTGGACAAAAATAAAAGGGGGAAATTTTAATGAGTATGTTCTGTTATCAATGCCAGGAAACTGCAAAAGGCACGGGGTGTGAAGTCAGAGGAGTATGCGGCAAAACAGAAGAAGTAGCCAAACTTCAGGATCTACTGATTTATACCCTGAAAGGCATTTCGGAAGTCGTTGTGAAAGGAAAACTTGACACCAAGGGATTAGGGAACATTAACCATGAGGTTATGAAGAGCTTGTTTATGACAATTACGAACGCGAATTTTGATGCGGCTGCCTTTGAAGCAGAAATTAAAAAAATGCTTAAATTGAGAAATGAGTTACGGGCGAAAATTGCTGCTGGTCAACTGCATGACGCCGCAACGTTTGAAGTTTCGTTAAAAGAAGCCATGGTGGAAAAAGCTGCTGCGGTCGGCGTGCTGGCAACACAGAACGAAGACGTGCGCTCCTTGCGGGAGCTGATTACCTATGGCTTGAAAGGATTGGCGGCATACGCTCATCACGCTCTCAATATCGGCAAAGAAAATGGTGAGCTTTACGCTTTTATTTATGAAGCCCTGGCGGCAACACTTAATGACGGACTTTCTGCTGACGAGTTGGTTGCTTTGACACTGAAAACAGGCGAATATGGTGTAAAAGCGATGGCACTTCTGGACGAAGCTAATACTTCAAAGTATGGCAATCCTCAAATCACGGAAGTGAACATCGGTGTACGCAATAACCCTGCAATCCTAATATCTGGCCACGACCTGACTGACCTGGAGCAACTGCTGGAACAGACAAAAGGCACAGGGGTCGATGTGTACACACATAGTGAGATGCTGCCGGCTCATTATTATCCTTTTTTCAAGAAATATGACAACCTCGTGGGGAACTACGGGAACGCTTGGTGGAAACAGGTGGGCGAGTTCGAAACTTTCAACGGCCCAATTCTGTTTACGACCAATTGCATTGTTCCGCCTCGGAGCGAAGAAGTACAAACTCGGATATTCACAACCGGCGCTGCGGGCTACCCTGGCTGCCCGCATATCGTAGCAGATACGAGCGGCAAAAAAGATTTTTCGACGGTCATTGCGATGGCAAAAAAACTGAAGGCACCGACAGAAATTGAAACCGGTAAGATTGTTGGAGGATTTGCTCATGAGCAGGTCTTTGCCGTGGCGGACAAAGTTGTGGCTGCTGTGAAGTCAGGCGCGATTAAGAGATTCTTTGTAATGGCCGGTTGTGATGGTCGCATGAAGTCAAGGGAATATTACACCGAGTTTGCGACAAAACTGCCGAAAGACACGGTAATTCTGACTGCCGGTTGTGCAAAATATAGATACAACAAGCTAGCTTTAGGAGATATTGGCGGTATTCCGCGCGTATTGGATGCAGGGCAATGCAATGACTCATATTCACTCGCTGTCATAGCACTAAAACTGAAAGAAGTCTTCGGCGTCGATGATGTCAACAAACTACCTATTGCCTACAATATCGCTTGGTATGAGCAGAAAGCGGTTATTGTTCTATTGGCGTTGCTCTACCTCGGAGTGAAAAATATCCATCTGGGGCCGACGTTGCCGGGATTCTTGTCACCCAATGTTGCAAAGGTCCTTGTTGAGACTTTTGGTATCGCGGGTATCGGAAGCGTAGACGACGATATCAAACTGTTCATGGGGGCCTAAATATTAAGAAGTAAACAGCCCTTATTAGCATTCGGATATTCATATGATACCCCTTAAGTAGACAAGGTAAATAACCAAAATCTACTTAGGGGGTATTTTCATGCCTAGAAAATCCAAATATTCTATTGAACAACGAGTGCAAGCCTGCAAGGATTATCGCAGTGGCACACGTAGCTTAAAAGAAATATGTATTTCTCTTGGAACACCGAGGGAAAAGACAATTATGGAATGGTCTGAGAAATATGAAAAGTATGGAATAATGGCTTTTCAGGAACATTCAGGCAACAAAAGTTATACAAAAGAATTCAAACTTCGGGTAGTTGAAGAATATATCGCTGGTTTGGGTTCTTTACAAGATTTGATAATAAAATATGATATTTCTTCTTCACACCAGCTACGAGAATGGATTTCGTTGTATAATGCCAATAGAAAACTTAAGGACTACTGTTCGAAACGGGAGGTCTATATGGCAGAGGCGAGATGAAAAACAACTATTGAAGAACGTAAGCAAATCGTTGAATACTGTTTAAATCACGAACGGAATTATAAAGATACAGCATCACTTTATGATGTGTCTTATAGCCAGGTATATTCGTGGGTGAAGAAATACGATGCAGGTGGTGAAAACACATTATTTGATAAACGAGGACATCACAAAACAGACGATGAGGTTGATGAACTTGAGCAACTTAGACGTGAAAACATCAGGCTAAAACGCCAACTTGAAGAAAAGGATATGCTAGCAGAACTGTTAAAAAAAGTGAAAGAATTCGAAAGGATGTGCACTATAGTCAAGCAAGTGGACACAAATTCAGCTAATTTGTTATCAAGCAGAAGCAGAAGATATTTGGCTGTCATAGGCAGCCTCAGCTTCATTGGGCGTCAAGTAGCCTAAGGCGCCATGAGGACGCTTAGGATTGTAGTAGCCTTCTATATATTCAAAGATCGAGCTTTTCAATTCTTCAAAAGTATGGTATGTCTTTCTGTTAGTTTCTTCTTTCTTCAGATATTTGAAGAAAGATTCACATACAGCGTTGTCAAAAGGGTAGCCTTTTTTAGAGAAAGACTGAACGACGTTCAAAGAGTCTAGTAGCTGCCGGAAAGCAAATGCAGTGTACTGGGAACCACGGTCTGAGTGGAACATCAGGCCGAATGTTGCATTCCTTTTTGCATAGGCTTTTTTAAATGTTTTCAGGACAAGGTCTACATCGGGTTTGCCGGAAAGATGCCAAGAAATTACTTTCCTTGAGAAAAGATCGATGATTATGCATAAGTAATACCATTTGCCACCGGCTCTGATGTAGGTAAAGTCGCTGACCCAAGCAAGGTTAGGAGCTTTTTGCGTAAAGAGCTGTTTTAAATGATTTGGGCAGTCGTCCTCGTCTGCTGCAGCACGAACAAAAGAAGGCTTAACGGAAGACATTGGTGGTAGCTGCATGGTTTTCATCAGGCGGTACACTCTGCCAACGCTGATTTTGATGCCATAATCACGCTCCAATACGTATGTAATCTTGTAAGCACCGAGTCTTTTCTTGTAGTCAGCGTAGATGTGGAGTATGTAGGATTTAATGATCTGGTTTTCCAGACTTCGGGGTGCCGGAGCAGAATGGAAGTGCTTGTAGTATGTACTGCGGTTTACACGCAGGACTTTGCACAGGATTTTGATGTTGTGTTGGAATCTGAGCTTATGAACGGCGTCTAGTCGTTCTTTGAGTGTGGCGTGAATATGGCAATCGCTTTTTTTAGTATGATATTTTCTTCTTCAAGCTGGGAGTTGCGTTTCTGCAGGTCTTTAATCTGTCTGGCGGAGAGAATTTCGCCATCTTCAGTCTTAACCGTGGAATACTGTTTAATCCATTTGGCCAAGGCCGATTGGGAAATACCGTATTCCTTGCACAGGGACGTCTGAGTTTTACCATTGTTAAACAGGGACACAACAGACTTTTTGAATTCTTCGTCATAACGTGTTGATTTGTCAGCCATAATATTACCTCCGTTTGGGTGTGTAATTTATTGTAACAAGTAACATGTATTTGTGTCTACTTTATTAATATAGATCCAAGAGCGAGCTGACTGTATTGAAGAAAACCTCACAGATGCAGACGGACTTATTGCAGGGTGCCAACGCATCCTTGAAAACGTACGCGTCCGAGGAGAAGAAAAAAATGCAGGCAATTAAGAATCAGAGGAATGTAGCCTACGGAGTTGGAGCGGTTTTACTATATGCTTTAGTTAGGAAATAGAATAGATAATTTGATGCCCACTGAGGATGAATTTTCTTGGTGGGTTTATTTTTTTTATTTATATTTTTTCAAAACCGTCAGATTCATTACTTTCTCAAGGCTATTAGGTAGAGGGTCAAAAAACACTCTCGGAAAGAGGTGATAAAGATAGAACACAATTTGAAAATCAGTGTATCCAAGAAGGCAAAATCAGATGGTATTCTTTCTTGCCGTAGTATTAGTGTACGAGAACGTATTCTATGCTTCTTCCTCGGAAGAAAACAGAAACTCACAATTCTTGTACCCGGTGACAACGTGAAAGAAGCTTCCATTTGTACGGTTAAGGAAGGAGGTGCGACATCGTAAGTAAAGTAAGCGAATTATCCATGCTCGTGGATGAACTCAAAAAGTGCGGCGAAACCTTGGTACGTATTTCCGAAGAACTGGCTGATTTGTTCAGCAGTGGAAAGGACGCAATGCAGCCTGTAAAAAAGACTGCTGTTAAGAAGAAAACCAACGAGGAGCCAAAAGCTGAAGTGCCGGAAGAAAAAGCACTCACGTTGGAAGATGTCAGAGCCGTGTGTGCGGATAAATCCCACAAAGGCTATACGGCAGAAGTCAAAGCAATCCTTACAAAGCATGGTGCAGAAAAGCTGTCCGGGATAAATCCAGCAGAATATAAGGCACTGCTTGCTGAAGTGGAGGTACTTGGGAATGCCCAATAAACAGAAGGTGAATTGCACCAACGAGGCAAGAGAGGCTGGACTGGGCCACGCAGTATTATCAGCATCCTCCAGTCACAGGTGGCTGGAATGCCCGCCCTCGGCTCTGCTCTGTTCAAAGGCAGGAGATACAGCCAGTGAGTTTGCTATGCAGGGCACCAATGCTCACAGCCTTTGCGAACATAAACTGAAAACCGCACTGGGTCAGAAGTCGAAAGACCCTACGGAGAATTTGCAGTATTTCGATGAGGAAATGGCAGACTGCTCCGATATGTATGCCCAGTATGTGATGGAGCAGCTTGCGGCGGCGAAGGAAGAATGCAAAGACCCCATTGTTCTAATTGAACAGCATCTTGATTTTTCCAGATGGGTGCCGGAGGGATTTGGTACCGGGGACTGTGTCATCGTATCAGATGAAACCCTTGCCGTAATTGATTTCAAATACGGTGTCGGAATCTTAGTAGAAGCCGAAAAGAATCCGCAGATGATGTGCTATGCGCTGGGAGCCTTACAGCTGTTTGACGGTATCTATGATATTGATTCGGTGACCATGACTATCTTCCAGCCAAGGCGGGATAGTATCAGCACATACACTATTTCTAAGGAAGAACTTCTGAAATGGGCAGATGAAGTGCTTAGTCCCACAGCACAGCTGGCGGCAAAGGGAGAGGGCGAATACAAAGCCGGAGACCACTGCCGGTTCTGCAAGGTAAAAGCCACCTGCCGTAAGAGAGCCGAATACAACCTTGAACTTGCATGTTACGATTTTGAAATGCCTTCCACACTTGAAGATGATGAGATAGAGGCCATTCTTGGAAAAGTCGATACGTTGGTATCTTGGGCAGGTGATATCAAAGAATACGCTCTGCAGCAGGCAGTCAGCGGCAAGGAGTGGAAGGACTGGAAGATTGTCGAAGGGCGCTCCAACAGGAAATATGTCAATGAAACCGCTGTGGCAGATACGGTTAAGGATGCCGGATACGACCCGTATGAACATAAGGTTCTGGGTGTTACGGCAATGACCAAACTGCTCGGCAAGACAAGATTTGAAGAACTGCTCGACCGGTTTATTGAAAAGCCGCAGGGCAAGCCAACCTTAGTACCTATGTCGGACAAGCGTCCGGCAATGAATACAGCAACAAACGATTTTAAGGAGGAGAAATAATATGTCAAAGAATTATATCACCCCAACCAAAGTTATCACTGGATTAAACACTCGCTGGTCTTACGCAAATGTATGGGAAGCAAAATCCATTAACGGCGGCACACCGAAATTCAGCGTGAGCCTTATTATTCCTAAGGACGATACAGTAACCGTCAATAAAATTAAAGCGGCTATTCAATCTGCTTATGAGGAGGGTCAATCTAAGCTTAAGGGAAGTGGCAAAACCGTGCCTGCTCTTTCCGTACTTAAGACACCGCTTCGTGACGGCGATCTTGAACGACCTGATGATGAAGCCTATGCAGGGTGCTACTTCATCAATGCCAACAGTGCATCTGCTCCGGGCATCGTAGATGCAGACCGTCAGCCTGTCATAGACCGCAGCGAGGTATACAGCGGTGTATATGGCCGTGCCAGCATCAACTTCTATGCCTTCAACTCCAACGGCAATAAGGGTATTGCCTGCGGTCTGAACAACCTCCAGAAGATAAAGGACGGTGAGCCGCTTGGCGGAAAGAGCCGTGCTGAGGATGATTTTGCGACCAGTGATGATGAAGATTTTTTAGCGTAGGAGGGATGAAAGATGTTCAGTTATGAATTTCAAAAGCAGTTAGTCGTTTCGGCAGGAGCAATTTTCATCTATGTAATTGCTGTCTATACTATTTTGGACTGTGCCAATATGGTTATCAAAGAAATTTACAAATTAGGAAAAAACGCAATTGCTAAGTTGAAGGAAAAAGGCTATTTAAAATAATACACGGGCGGTAGAGGGAAACCTTTACCGCTTAAATTTTCATAGGATGGTGATGAAATGAAATATATAAGTATTGATATAGAAACGTATTCAGATGTTGATTTACAGAAATGCGGCGTATACCGTTACACGCAGTCAGCCAAATTTGAAATTCTGTTGTTTGGATATGCCGTTGATGGCGGTGCGGTTCAGGTGACAGACCTTGCTCGCGGCGATAAAGTCCCTATCGAAATTGTTAGGGCGCTGACAGATGACAGCGTGACAAAATGGGCATTTAACAGTTCGTTCGAAAGGGTCTGTCTTTCGGTATGGTTGCAAAGAAACTATCCGCAGTACTTCAGAAGTTACAGCATCAATGAAGACACAGTAAGAGATTACCTTGACCCGGCTGCATGGAAATGCTCCATGGTTTGGTCGGCATATATGGGATTGCCGTTATCTCTTGCTGGTGTCGGCATGGTACTTGGACTGGAAGAACAGAAACTGAAGGAAGGCAAAGACCTCATCCGTTATTTCTGTGTTTCCTGCAAGCCTACCAAGGTCAACGGTGGCAGAACACGCAATCTGCCGGAGCATGATATGGAGAAATGGAATCTGTTCAAGTTCTATAACAAGCGGGATGTCGAGGTTGAGATGTCTATACAGGACAGGCTGAAAAAATATCCTGTACCAGACTTTGTTTGGGACGAATACCACCTAGACCAGGAAATCAATGACCGCGGCATTGCCCTTGATATGGATGTGGTGGAGAATGCCCTTGCTTTTGATGCAAAGTCCAAAGCAGAGCTGGCAGATAAAATGCAGAAACTGACTGACCTTGATAACCCCAACTCTGTGGTGCAGATGAAACAGTGGCTTGCAGATAACGGTCTGGAGATGGACAGCCTTGGCAAAAAGGAAGTAGCACAGGCGGTTAAAACCGCTCCGAAGGAACTGGCGGAGGTTCTGCATCTGCGGCAGCAGTTATCCAAGTCCTCCGTAAAAAAGTATCAGGCAATGCAGAATGCGGTCTGTGAGGACGGCAGAGCTAGAGGGATGTTTCAATTTTACGGTGCCAACCGCTCTGGGCGCTGGGCAGGTAGAATGATACAGCTTCAGAATCTGCCTCAGAACCATATGCCTGATTTAAAGCAGGCTCGTGGTCTTGTGGAGTCCGGCAATTATGATGCGATAGTACTTTTGTATGATGATATCCCGGATACGCTGTCCCAGCTTATCCGGACAGCCTTTGTGCCAAGAGCTGGGATGAAATTTGTGGTAGCGGACTTCTCTGCCATTGAAGCAAGGGTGCTTTCGTATTTGGCAAAGGAAAGCTGGCGAAGCGAGGTCTTTAAAAATAACGGGGACATTTATTGTGCTTCGGCATCTGCCATGTTCGGTGTGCCTGTGGAAAAGCATGGCGAGAATGGACATCTCCGTCAGAAGGGAAAAATCGCAGAATTGGCACTTGGATATGGTGGCTCGGTCGGTGCATTGAAAGCAATGGGTGCGTTGGATATGGGACTTGAGGAGGAAGAACTCCAGCCGCTTGTGGATTCGTGGAGGTCAGCCAATCTCAACATTGTGCGTTTCTGGTGGGATGTTGACAGATGCGTAAAGGATACGGTCAAGAACAGAGTAACCACAGAAACACACGGCATCCGCTTTTTCTGCCAGAGCGGTATGCTGTTCATTCAGCTGCCAAGCGGCAGACGGCTTTCCTATGTGAAGCCGCATATGGGAGAGAACCGTTTCGGCGGCGAGGCAGTGACCTATGAAGGTGTAGGCAGTACGAAGAAATGGGAACGCATCGAAAGCTACGGTCCCAAGTTCGTAGAAAATATCGTGCAGGCAATCAGCCGTGACATTCTTGCCTATGCCATGCGCACCTTATCTCATTGTTTTATCTGCGGTCATGTTCATGATGAACTGATTATTGAGTGCAGCATGGGAGTCACCATTGATGCCGTGTGCGAGCAGATGGGAAGGACCCCGCCTTGGATTTCAGGACTTCTGCTCCGGGCAGATGGGTACGAATGCAGCTTCTATAAAAAAGATTAGAAATCGTCAGATTGCACTTCTTGCCAAGGCTATAAGGTAGGAGGTGCTTTTCTAATGAATGATGAGAATAAAACAGTAACGAAAATTACAGAGCCGGACAGTTTACCTGTCCTTATGAAATCACGCATGACGGAGGAACAGCTGTGCGGTGATTATAAATATTGTATGGCACAGAAAATGACAAAAGCATTGCTTGATAAGGGCCTGATTTCTGTGGATGAATTCAACAAAATCAGCGAAAGAAACCGCCAAGCTTTCTCTCCATATTTAGCTGAAATTATACCATAAAAGACTTGATATATATCGATTAGTACGGGAATATGTCCATACCGAAAGCGAGGTGAGTTGATGAAAAGGATAACAAAAATTGAAGAAAATAATGCCTTATCGGTTAAGACGAAAACCCGTGTTGCTGCCTATTGCAGAGTGTCCACGGCAAGCGATGAACAGCTTATCAGCCTTGATACGCAGAAAGCACATTATGAGGATTATATCAAATCCAATAGCGAGTGGGAGTACGCAGGGGTATTTTTTGATGAAGGTATTACTGGCACCAAAAAGGAGTGTCGTGACGGTCTGAATTCCCTGATTGATTCCTGCGAAAAAGGTCTTGTGGACTTGGTCATTACAAAGTCCATCAGCCGATTCAGCAGAAATACAACAGACTGTTTGGAACTGGTAAGAAAGCTGATGGCGCTAAATGTGACCGTGATTTTCGAGAAAGAAAATATTAACACGGATACGATGGAAAGTGAATTGATGCTTTTCATATTAAGCAGTCTTGCGGAAAGCGAGTCGGTGTCCATTTCTGAAAACAATAAATGGTCAATACAAAAACGCTTTCAGAATGGCACCTACATTATTTCTTATCCGCCTTATGGTTATGAAAATGCCGGGGGAGAAATGATTGTTGTGCCGGAGCAGGCAGAGGTTGTCAAAAAGATATTTGAAGATACGCTTGCCGGGAAAAGTACCCATGCCGTTGCAAAGGAACTGAATGACAGCGGTGTGAGAAGCAAGAAAGGCGGAAAATGGACTCCCGGAGCCATCAATGCGATTATTCGCAATGAGAAGTTTACGGGAGATGTTATTTTTCAAAAGACCTACACCGACAGTCAGTTTAGCCGCCACACCAATGATGGCGAGTTAAATCAATATCTGTGTGAAAATCATCATGAGCCGATTGTAAGCCATGAGATTTTTGACAAGGCAAATGAGGTCCTGAATCAGCGTGGCAAGGAAAAAGGCAATGGAGAGCGAACCGAACGCTATCAGAATCGTTATGGCTTCTCAGGCAGAATCAAATGCGGAGAGTGCGGCGGAGTCTTTAAGCGAAGAATCCACTATAAGCCGAGCGGGAGTTACATTGCTTGGTGCTGCACTCATCATATCGAGGACAGGCACTCTTGCTCCATGAAGTACATTACTGATGATGGGATAAAGACAGCTTTCCTTACTATGATGAATAAACTCATATTTGCCCATCAGAGTATATTAAAGCCACTGCTTTACAGCCTGCAGGGGTTTGACGATAAGAACAGGCTCCTGCAAATACAGGAATATGAAACCAAGCTGGAAAAGAATATGGAAGAAAGACAGGTTCTGACCAGTGTAATGGCAAGCGGACTGTTAGAGCCAGCACTTTTTAGCAAGAAGATTACGGCTTTGACTTTGGAAGAGAAACGCTTGCAGGAAGAAAAGAAACACATGATAAACACGGTCAGTGGTGACAGGACAAAGATTGAAGCATTGGAGAAACTGATGAAATTTGCACTCGGCAGCGGGATGCTGACGGAATACTCAGATGAGATATTCCTTTCCCATGCGGAAGGGGCTATCGTGTTTTCAAGAAAAGAAATCGTATTTGAATTGAAGTGCGGACTGAAATTAAAGGAAAGGCTGGTGGGATAATGGCACACATACCCTATGGATATAAGATTGTAAATGGTAAAGCAGAGGTTGATGAAGAACAGGCAGAAGGGGTCAGAAAGCTGTTTGATGGCTATATTGCAGGGCTTGGATTAAAGCCTGCGGCAGAGAATGCAGGTCTTGAGATTTTTCATGGCAGTGCAGGCAGAATGCTTCGAAACACGCATTACCTTGGCGATGAATATTATCCTGCCATCATCGACAGAGAGCGTTATGACAAGGCGGAAGAAATTAGAATGTCGAGGGCATCTTCCTTGGGCAGGGTCAGAGAATTGCAGGCTGCACCAAAGCCAGTGGCGGATACAAGGTTTACCCTGTCCCCTGTTGAGAGAAAATTTGCAGATCCATTTGAACAGGCAGAATATGCCTACAGCTTAATTGAAAGTGAGGTGACGATACATGAATAAGAGTATCACAGTTATCCCGGCACGAAAGCGTGTGGGAAATACCGTAAATAAAGAAGTAAAGCCGAAACTCAGAGTCGCAGCGTACTGCCGAGTTAGTACAGACAGCGATGAGCAGGCTACCAGTTATGATGCACAGGTAGAACATTATTCTAATTTCATACAGAAAAATGAGGAATGGGAGTTTGCCGGGATATTCGCTGACGATGGCATCTCCGGCACCAATACCAAAAATCGTGAAGAATTCAACCGTATGATTGAAGAGTGTATGACGGGCAGTATTGATATGATAATTACAAAGTCCATCAGCCGATTTGCCCGTAACACCTTGGACTGCCTTCGCTACATAAGACAGTTAAAGGAAAAGAACATCCCCGTGTTTTTTGAGAAAGAAAACATCAACACAATGGATTCTAAGGGAGAGGTGCTGCTGACCATTATGGCAAGCCTTGCACAGCAGGAATCGGAGTCCTTAAGCAAAAATGTGAAGATGGGGATGCAGTTTCGATTTCAGAAGGGAGAGGTGCAGGTCAACCATAATCGCTTTATGGGATATACCAAGGACGAAGATGGACACCTTATCATTGAGCCTGCCGAGGCAGAAATCGTCAAACGAATTTACCGAGAGTACCTGCAGGGGGCAAGCCTAAAACAAATCGGAGACGGCTTGATGGCGGATGGCATTCTAACGGGTGCAGGAAAACCAAAGTGGCGTCCTGAATCTGTGAAGAAAATTCTGAAAAACGAGAAGTACATCGGTGATGCTCTTCTGCAAAAGACCTATACCGTGGATGTCCTTACCAAAAAGCGAGTGAAGAATAACGGCATCGTTCCGCAATATTATGTAGAGAACAGCCACGAAGCGATTATCCCCCGTGACCTTTATATGCAGGTGCAGGAAGAAATGCTCAGAAGATCCAATCTTCACAGCGGTGCGAACCGAAAGAAACGAGTCTACAGTAGCAAATACGCACTTTCCAGTATTTTGTATTGTTCGAAATGTGGAGATATTTATCGAAGGATTGCTTGGAACAATCATGGAAAACGCTCCATGGTATGGCGATGTGTAAACCGTGTAGAGCATGGCCCCGACTGCTGCGATGCACCAACCGTGAAGGAAGAAGAATTACAGAATGATGTAGTAAAGGCAATCAACATGGCTCTTGGTGGTAAAGATGATATGATTGCCGCCTTAGAAGAAAATATAGCGATGGTGCTTGCTTTGGAAGATGAGACTTCGATGGAAAGCATCGATGCCAAGCTGGAAGAGTTGCAGCAGGAGCTTCTGAAACGAGCCAATGCAGGACAGGATTACGATGACCTTGCCGATGAGATAGACAGCCTGCGTGAGAAGAAGCAAGAGGTCATGGCGGACAATGCCGAGCGAGAAGGACAGAAACAGCGAATTGTGGAAATGCAGCAGTTCCTTGCTGGGCAGACGGAGCAGATTGAAGAATATGATGAAAGCATGATCAGAAGAATGGTGGAGAAGATAACGGTTTATGAGGATAAATTCACGGTTGAATTTAAGTCTGGGACGAGTGTGGATGTGGAAAGATGAGATAATACTGCCAGACAGCCCCTTACAGAAAATGTAGGGGGTATATGTATATTTTATAAAAATCAGATATTTAAAACGATGAGTTTTTTGTCTAAACATACAAAATACACATTTACGCATTGACAACTGTGAATGTGAATAATATAATTGGGTCAGTTGTAAATAAGGAGTGTGATGAACAATGGATTATAAAGCTGATGTACGACTTATAAAAGCTTTGGCAGATGAAAATAGGCTTGCTGTATTGAGAGCACTGCAGGGCGGAGAAAAATGTGGATGCGTTCTTCTGGAAGAATTGCAGATTACTCAGCCAACATTATCTCACCACATGAAAATATTGTGTGATAGCGGAATGGTTGATAGCTGCAAAGACGGCAAATGGATGCATTATTCTTTATCGTTAGAAGGATGTCATAGGTTAAGATGTCTTGCAGATAAGTATTCAATAAAGGATGCAGATTTTGCTGATTATAAAAAATGCAATGCCGAAAATAGATGTAATAAATAATAGTGAATGTGCATAAAAATAAAAAAGGCAATCTTCGGATTGCCTATATCTTAAATTTTTAAATTGATACATATAAATATGTAAATATAATTAAGGAGGTTTTTCTATGGAAATACTAAAAGGAATCGGTACATTTTTACAAGACCAAGTGCTTGGAATGAAATGGTTGAATGAAGTAATCGGCAATATGCTGTCTTTGTTCGGACTTGATGTAACAAGCAGAATCGGTGGCAGCGTTCTATTTTTTCTTTATGATGTAACAAAAATCACAATACTCTTATGCTTTTTGATTTTTCTTATTTCATATATTCAAAGCTATTTTCCACCGGAACGAAGCAAAAAAATTATGGCACGGTTTCACGGAGTATGGGCAAATATTATTGCCGCTTTGCTCGGAACGGTAACACCGTTTTGTTCCTGTTCCTCTATTCCGCTTTTTATTGGCTTTACAAGTGCAGGGTTACCACTTGGCGTAACATTCTCGTTTTTAATTTCTTCCCCTATGGTAGACCTTGGCTCTCTCGTACTTTTGATGAGTATTTTCGGTTGGCAGGTTGCAGTTTTGTACGTTATTTTGGGCTTAGTTATTGCAGTAGTAGGCGGTACACTGATTGAAAAATTGCATATGGAGAAATATGTAGAGGACTTTATTAAAAACGCATCCAGCGTAGACATTGAAAATACGGCACTAACACAAAAAGACCGTTTGATATTTGCAAAAGACCAAGTTGTTTCCACATTCAAAAAAGTCTTCCCATATATCCTTGTGGGTGTTGGTATCGGCGCAGTTATTCATAACTGGATTCCAGAGTCTTGGATTGAAATGGTTCTCGGCTCTAACAATCCTTTTGGTGTTGTCCTTACCACATTACTTGGAATTCCTATGTATGCTGATATTTTCGGCACAATTCCTGTTGCTGAAGCATTACTATTCAAGGGCGCACAGCTTGGAACAGTATTATCATTTATGATGGCGGTAACAACATTGTCATTACCATCAATGATTATGCTTCGCAAAGCCGTAAAACCAAAGCTATTGGCAGCCTTTATTGTTATATGCACGGTAGGCATTATTTTAGTCGGCTATTTATTTAATGCTCTACAATTCTTATTTATATAAAAATCAGGAGGAAGAAAAAATGGCTAAGAACTGGTACCCAGTAATTGATTATATTTTATGTGAAGAATGCGGAACGTGTGTTAATAACTGCCCGCACACTGTATACAATAAAGAGAAGTCATCTTCTCCGATTGTTGTAAGACCAAATGACTGCGTTGATCATTGCCACGGCTGTGGTAATCATTGTCCTGTTGGGGCAATCACTTATGTCGGTGATGATACAGGTTGGACACCGCCTAATGGTGGCTCACACAAAGAAGATGATTGCGGTTGTGGCTGTAGTGGAGGTGGGTGCTGTGGATAAGGTGGCTTCAAATAAAAAATCTTTGTTTCTTAAAATTGCAATTGTAGTAGCCATTGTCGTTGTAATTGTGGGAATATTTATTTTTAAATCAGCAAAGAACAATGACCAAACAGCACAAGAAAACACTGCTTCTCAATCGCAAACCGAGGAAGATGCAGTTAATTATCCACTGAAAATTACAAAAACTGACCTTGAATCAATTAAAGCATATGGAATACCTACTGTCATTGATTTTGGGTCTGATTCTTGTATTCCATGTAAACAAATGTCACCTGTTCTGGAAACCTTGAATAAAGAATGGCAAGGAAAAGCAGCTGTTCAGTTTATGGATGTTTGGAAATATACAGATGGTGTTAGCGATTTCCCTGTTTCTGTAATTCCTACTCAAGTTTTCTTTAACGCAGATGGAACACCATATGTTCCAAGCGAAGCGATACAAAAAGAAATAGAATTTACAATGTATTCTGATAAAAATACAAACGAGCATATTTTTACAGTCCATCAAGGAGGTATAACCGAGGAACAAATGCGAAAGATATTTGCTGAAATGGGGGTTGAGTAATGATAAATGAGTGGTTAGAACAATTATCATCCCTTATTCAGAGCAGTCTTTGGTTAGCGCCGGTTCTTGCACTCCTTGCAGGAATTTTAACTTCCTTTACGCCCTGCTCCTTGTCCAGTATTCCTCTTGTGATAGGCTATGTGGGAGGTACAGGTCAAAAGAACACGAAAAGAGCATTTAGGCTATCGTTAACTTTTGCGCTTGGCTCCGCTGTTACATTTACCATACTTGGCGTCATTGCTTCTCTTGCAGGTAAACTTATGGGAACAAGTGCCGGTTGGTGGTACATAATCCTTGGCGTGTTAATGGTACTCATGGCACTTCAAACTTGGGGTGTATTTGAGATTATCCCCTCAAGCTATTTAATTTCAAAAAACACAAAAAGAGGTTATGTGGGTGCGTTTATCGCAGGAATACTTGGGGGTGTTTTCTCATCGCCCTGTTCAACGCCTGTTCTGATTGCACTGCTTGCTATCGTAGCAGGAAAAGGCAACATTGTTTGGGGGATTCTCTTACTATTGATTTACTCTGTAGGTCATGGTATCCTTGCAATAGTTGCAGGTACATCGGTAGGATTAGTGCAAAAGATAACAACTAACAAAAAATATGGCAGGTTCAGCATTGTACTTAAAGTAATTATGGGAATGATTATATTACTAATCGGTTTCTATATGTTCTATTTAGGATTTTAATTAAATTTATTTTGGAGGTATTTATTATGAGTTTATTTGGTAAAAAGAAAGAAGAAAAGAAAGAAAGCTGTTGCTGTGGAGGAAACTGCAATGCAGAAACTGTAAAAGCAGCAGAAGAATCAAAAACAAGTGGAGCAAGCGTGAAAATTCTCGGTTCTGGCTGTGCAAAATGCAATCAGCTTGAAGCGAATACTTTGGAAGCTCTAAAATCCCTTGGTATGGATACCACAATCGACCATATCACTGATTTTGGTCAGATTGCAGCTTATGGTGTTATGAGTACACCTGCCCTTGTTGTTGATGGTAAGGTTGTAGCTTATGGCAAGGTGCTTAAGACTGATGAAGTGGTTAAAATTCTTCAAAAAGTCAGAGGGTAATGCACTTCTTTGCTTTAGTAATTGCATTAAAATCAAATTATTATAAAACTTAACGCCATTTTGTAACAAATGGCGTTATAACAGCATAGTATATGAGTACAAGTGCATATATGAATATACGGGGGTAATCAAATGATTGATATATTGAAAGCATTGGCAGAAGAAACAAGGTTGCGTATCTTTGCTCAAATTATCAAAGGTGATATGTGCGTTTGCGAAATAGAAGAATGCTTAGAGCTTACTCAGTCTAATGCGTCAAGACACCTAACTGCATTAAAAAGAGCAGGAATTCTTGACAGTTATAAAACTGCTCAATGGGCATACTACAAAGTAAGCGATACTTTTATTACAGAAAACAAGGAACTATATAATTATCTAATTCAAAAAACGAAAGAACTTAAAACTTTTGAATCAGACAGTGAAAAATACAATAAATGCAAATCAACTGATATGTGTTCTTGTAAAAAGGATTGTAAGGAGGATTTACAATGAGTGAGAAAAAAGCAGAAGGTATTGGGTTCTTTCAAAAGTACTTAACGTTATGGGTAGCTATTTGCATGGCACTTGGCATACTAATAGGAAAATTTTCACCACAAATACCTGCATTCTTCGGTAAATTTGAATATGCCAATGTTTCAATTCCCATTGTCATACTGATATGGGTTATGATTTACCCAATGATGATGAAGGTTGACTTTCAAAGTGTCAAAAATGTCAGCAAAAATCCCAAAGGATTGTTTGTTACATGGATTGTAAACTGGCTGATCAAGCCATTTACCATGTATGGCATTGCAAGCTTATTTTTCTTTGTTATATTCAAAGGTTTTATCACACCAGACTTAGCAAAAGAATATCTTGCAGGTGCTGTACTTTTAGGAGCTGCTCCTTGTACTGCAATGGTTTTTGTATGGAGTCACTTAACAAAAGGAAATCCAGCATATACCGTTGTTCAGGTTGCAACAAATGATTTAATTATTCTGGTGGCATTTATTCCGATTGTAAAATTCCTGCTTGGAGTATCCAATGTTACGGTTCCTTGGAACACCTTGATTTTATCCGTTGTGCTTTTTGTAGTAGTTCCACTTGCAGGAGGAATAATAACCCGTGTGATTGTGACCAAAGCAAAAAGCAAAGAATATTTTGAAGGAACTTTTGTAAAGAAATTTGATGGCATTACAACCATCGGATTGCTATTAACTTTGATACTGTTATTTTCATTCCAAGGCAATGTTATCCTTGAAAACCCTTTGCATATCTTACTGATTGCAATACCACTGATTATACAGACTTTTCTCATTTTCTTCATTGCATACTTTGCAAGTAGGGTTTTGAAATTGCCACACGATGTTGCAGCTCCTGCTGGAATGATCGGAGCATCTAACTTTTTTGAGCTGGCTGTTGCCGTTGCGATTGCACTTTTTGGAACAACATCACCTGCCGCTCTGGCAACCGTAGTAGGTGTGCTTGTTGAAGTACCCGTAATGCTAACCCTTGTAAAAATAGCAAACAAAACAACAAAATGGTTTCCAAAATCTATAAATAAAAATATAACAAAAAATTAGAATGGAGTGTTTTATTATGAAAAAAATGTTTATTTATGAGCCTGCAATGTGCTGTTCGACTGGTCTGTGCGGTGTATCCGTTGACCCAGAATTACTTCGCTTATCTACCGTTATCAGCAGCCTTCAAAAAAATGGGGTTGAAATTACAAGATACAACCTCACAAGTGCGCCAATGGCATTTGTAAACAACAAGGAAGTCAATAGACTTATCACTGAAAAAGGAGTTGAAGTTCTTCCTATTACCGTTGTTGATGGTGCTATTGTCAAAACAAAAGCTTATCCAACAAATGATGAAATAATCTCTCTTTTACAAGTACCACGCAGTTATCTTGGTGAACAAAAAACTTCTGCTCCTAAGAAAAATGGCGGATGCAATTGTAAAGGAGGATGCTGTTAATGAAACAATTTAATCCTTTAGAACAAGTAAAAACAAAATACCTTTTCTATACCGGAAAAGGTGGCGTTGGAAAAACCTCTGTTGCTTGCTCTACAGCTGTAACTCTTGCTGATAATGGCAAGAAAGTCTTGCTTATTAGCACAGACCCTGCTTCTAACTTACAAGATGTTTTTGAAACTCAACTTAATGGAAAAGGTGTCAAAATCAAAGCAGTGCCTAATTTGGTTGTAGCAAACCTCGACCCAATTCAATCAGCAGCTGAATATCGAGAAAGCGTAATTGCACCTTATCGTGGAAAATTGCCCGATGCAGTTCTTAAAAATATGGAAGAACAACTTTCAGGTTCTTGTACGGTTGAAATTGCCGCTTTTAATGAATTTTCCAACTTTATAACCGATGATACCGTGGCAAAGGATTATGACCATATCATTTTAGAAAAATACAAGGAAACTGTTCTGAAAAAAGCAAGAGAAAACAATATGAATGAAGACGATATTGCCTATATAGAGGAAGATTTACGCTCTCCTTGTACACAAGAAATTGCTGTCTTCCGTGCCTTTGCCGATATTGTGGAAAGAGCAGAAAAAGAAGTGGTTGTTATTGATACTGCACCAACAGGTCACACCTTGTTGCTTCTTGATTCCACTCAAAGCTATCACAAAGAGGTTCAGCGTACAATGGGTGATACACCGGAGTCGGTTAAAAAATTATTGCCACAGCTTCGTAATGCCAATGAGACAGAAGTCGTTATTGTTACCCTTGCTGAAACTACCCCTGTATTTGAAGCAATGCGTTTAGAGGAAGATTTGCACCGTGCAGGTATCCATAGTAAATGGTGGGTTATCAATTCTTCACTTTATGCTACTGATACCAAAAATCAAATGCTAAAAGCAAAAGCAAGCAATGAAATTGAATGGATTAACAAAGTAGCATCACACGCTAACGGCAATTTTGCAGTTATAAAATGGAACAGTGAAGAAATTAAGGGAGATCGATTGTTAGAACTATAACGGAGGATGTTTAATGGATAAACCAAAGGTAGCATTTATATGCGTACACAATTCTTGCCGAAGTCAAATTGCAGAGGCGCTTGGAAAGCACCTTGCAGGCGATGAATTTGATTTTTATAGTGCAGGAACAGAAACAAAACCACAAATAAATCAAGATGCCGTAAGGCTTATGAAGGAACTGTATGGCATTGATATGGAGAAAACGCAACATTCCAAATTGCTTGAAGATATTCCTACGGTCGATATTGTAATAACAATGGGCTGCAATGTTCAGTGTCCATTTTTGCCTTGCAAGCACCGTGAGGATTGGGGATTAGAAGACCCTACAGGAAAAAGTGATGCAGAGTTTGAAAGCACCATAAAACAAATAGAAGTTAAGATACTTCAGTTAAAAGATATATAAGCATATCCTCTCAATTCAGATTATGAAATCTGATTGAGAGGTATTTTATTATGTGCTATACTGAAACAGAATTTATTCATAAAGTATTAAAATTGTATTTGCTTTTATCTGTTATAATTAATGGGGTATGAAGGTGAAGCCATTTTAGAGTAATCAGTAGACATATTCCCACAAAACGATAAAATACCGTGGATATATTCCCTCGGACGAGGGGTGTCGAAAATGTGCGTTTGACATTCATTCGCTCATCTCGTGCCATGTAGAGACTGTTGTATTGATGACAATAGTAAAAAAATAAAATTATGGAGCCCGGTTGCCAGGCACTGCAATTTACGCAGAGCGGAGAGCAATGGATTGATTAAGTAGATTGTATTGTAGACAAGGAGCAGTAACAGATATGAAGATTTCTAAGAAGGATGCTTTGTCATGGTTTGAATTTTTTGCACAATTGCCTGCAGGGGAACAGCTTCTGGTTAAACAGCAGGAAATTGTTTATGCCACATTCGCACAGATTGAGGCAGTTGTTATAAAAAGAAAAGAAGAGCTTATGGAACAAATTCCCGGTTTGAAAACATTAAAGGACAGAACACTTTTTGTGGGACCAGATGAAAAATTTCCTGATGGGTGCCGTTCATGTCTGTTGGGCAGCGGGCTGACAGCTATCAGAAAAACCAATAAATGCAATCTGCAGTGCAGGTTTTGCTATAATTATGGCGAGCTGGATGCTATTGAACCGGTAGGCGAGGGGATTTGGGTCATTGGCGGGACCAAGTTTTATGAAAATGACATTGATCTGTTGTTGGAAATCCATAAAAAACCTACAGGGGTTGCCTATGTATATTTAGAACCTTTTATGGAAATCGAGAAATATTATAATATTATTCAAAAATTTAACAAGGCTGGTATTTATCAGCATCTATATACTAACGGCACTCTGGCTACGGAAACAACGCTTAAAGCATTGGGGGAGGCTGGCCTGAATGAGCTTAGATTTAATTTAGGAGCTTCCGGTTGTGCTGATAAGGTCATTGAAAATATTGGCATAGCAAAAAAGTATATCAAAAAAGTCGGCATTGAAACGCCTATGACCAATGAGTTTTTTGAAAAATTCTTTTTGAAAAAACAGGCTGTTTTGGACACGGGATTAGATTTTATTAATTGTGCGGAGCTGCATTTGAATCCCAATAATATTGAGAATTATTGGGGTGAAAAAATGTATATTGCCCGCCATGGATATATATCACCAATCTGGAGTCGCGAACTGACACTCAGATTTATGGCAGCCGCAGCAAAAGAGAAATGGAATTTGGTTGTACATGATTGCTCTAATGATACCAAGTTTGCCAGAGCTTTGAATTTAGGTACCAAAGAGGGTAAATGGTTCGGGGCCAGCAGTTATACGTCTGAATTTTTAGAGATCCCCTATGCCGTATTTTTGCCGGTCCTGCGTGATGAAGAATTTCATTTTTTAGTTGAAGAAGAGCTGCCAAGCGGCTATAATCCGGGAGAGATGCTTTTCTAAGAAAGAGCGGCATAATGGCAAATATTATAGAAATAAATGACATTTCTGCTCCTGAACTGGAAGTATTCACAAAATTGACTGAAAAGCAGCTGCGCCATAAGCTGGAACCGGAAAAGGGCATCTTTATCGCTGAAAGCGGCAAAGTTATAGAGTTGGCGCTTGCTGCTGGCTGTGAGCCGATTTCCTTGTTGATGGAGCGCAGACATATCACGGGACAGGCCCAAAATATTCTTGCTCGGTATGAGGATGTTACAGTCTATACCGGGGACAGGGATGTGCTGGCTGGACTGACAGGATATAAGCTGACCCGCGGTATCCTGTGTGCTATGCGTAGGCCCAGGCTGCCTTCAGTACAGCAGATATGTTTTCAAGCCAGGCGGGTGGCGGTATTGGATAATATCACGGATGCAGCCAACATAGGAGGAATATTCCGATCGGCAGCGGCGTTAGGTGTTGATGCGGTACTTGTGATGCGCTCCTGCTGTGATCCTTTATGCAGAAAAGCAGTACGTGTCAGTATGGGAACGGTATTTCAGATACCTTGGACTTATATAGAAAACAATGTCAAAGAGCTGGGAGAATGGGGCTTTAAAACAGCTGCAATGGCTTTGTGTGAGCATGCTGTCAGTATAGATGATCAGGCGCTGATGGCAGAGGGCAGGCTGGCTTTGGTTTTTGGTACAGAGGGCTACGGCTTATCTCAGTCTGCGATTGATGCGTGCGATTATGTTGTGAAGATCCCTATGGAGTACAATGTGGACTCACTTAATGTAGCTGCTGCAAGCGCTGTGGCGTTTTGGCAATTGCGATGTCAACAATAAATTGGAAAAAAGATTCTTTGGAATTATTTGAATACTTAATTTATGCAAACTTGTTAAACGGCCAAAGTTGATTTGTGTTGTGTAAAAGGTGGTAATTATGGATTATAAAGTTTTAGATATGGAAAAGTATTATCGTAAGGATATTTACAGGCATTTTACGATGGACTGTAAATGTTCGGTTATGATTACATCCAAGATCGATGTTAGTGAACTTGTTGCATATTCAAAACAAACTGGAACTAAATTTTATATCAATTTTCTGTATGTCCTGACCAAGGCGCTGAATACCAGAGATGACTACAAAATGCGGTATTTGTATCAGGAAGATAAGTTAGTCGTATTTGATAAAATCAACACTGCGCATTATGTTTTCCACGAGGATACGGAGACTTTTACAGTAGTTTATACAGAGTTCAGCGAAGATTACCAGGCTTTTTATGACAGATGCTGCGCTGATATGGAAAAGGCTAAACAGACCCGCAGTTATGGTCTGGACGGCAGTAAATTAAACTATTTTGATGCTTCCTATATTTCCTGGTTGTCATATGAAGCACTACATGTAGAACTGCCTGACGGACATCTGCATTTCCCTCCGATTATAAACTGGGGAAAATATCACAGTGAAAATGGCAGATTGCTGATGCCTGTAACGGTGAGAATGAATCATGCGGTCGCTGATGGTTATATAGTTTCTAAAGCATTTCTATTGCTTGAGAAAGAAATTGAAAGATTAGTCGAAAACTAAACTGCTGGATTAGAACCATTGTTTCACGCTGCTTTCAGAAAATTTTAGTTTACTTAAAATGCAGAGACTTGATACAAGTGCTCTGATAATATAAGGCTTATTTGTAAAGCAGGAAAAGAGGCGTTAGTATGTGGTTTGTTTTTGCAGTACTTTCGGCGATTTTTGCCGCAATTACTTCTATTTTGGCAAAAATCGGCATCGAAGGTGTTAATTCTAATCTGGCTACGGCAATCAGGACTGTTGTTGTAGTACTTATGGCCTGGGGTATAGTTGCGTTAACTAATGCCCAAAGCGGGATAGCCGAAATAAGTAAACGCAGCTGGATTTTTTTGACTCTTTCTGGATTAGCAACGGGAGCATCGTGGCTATGTTATTTTAAAGCGCTGCAGCTTGGCGATGCTTCGAAAGTAGTTTCGGTGGATAAATTCAGTATAGTCATCACTTTGGTGATGGCAGCGGTATTTTTACATGAACAATTTACTGTAAAAACAATTATCGGCTCTGTCCTTATTACTTTGGGAACTTTTGTTATGATTTTATAAAGAGTTACAGGGCAGATGTATAGAATAATTAAGAATAAATCATAAATACAGAGGGGTAGGCAGATGATAACAAGGCAAAAATACCAGGATTATATCAATGTGCTGAAAGAGGAATTGATTCCGGCGATGGGGTGCACTGAGCCGATTGCTATTGCTTATGCCGGAGCTATTGCCAGAGAGCATTTAGGCTGTTTGCCAGAACGGGTAGAGATCGAGGTCAGCGGCAATATCATCAAGAATGTAAAAAGTGTTATTGTACCGAATACAGGAGGTCTGCGCGGCATTGAAGTGGCAGCGGCAGCAGGTATTGTGGCAGGAGATGCCGCGAAGGAGCTTAAAGTTATTTCGGAAGTGAGTACAGAAGCAGTTGCCGTAATTCATAAATTTTTAGAAAGCACACCAATAACAGTTAATTTTTCTGATAGTAAAAAAATCTTTGATATAATGATCACTGTTTATGGTAATGGCCATTCTGCTTATGTACGCATCTGTGAGTTTCATACAAATATAGTGGAAATAAGAGAAGATGATAAATATGTGCTGCAGAAAGATATTGCAGTCGAAGACAGTTTGGGCTTTACAGATCGTGGATTTATGAATGTACAGGAGATTATTGAATTTGCTGATACTGCAAGAATAGAAGATGTTAAGGATATTCTTGATCTTCAGATCGAATGTAATGTTAATATTTCCGAGGAAGGCTTGGCTGGCGATTATGGAGCTAATATCGGTAAGGTCCTTTTAAAGACTTATGGAACGGATGACGTAAAAATAAGAGCTAAAGCCAAAGCAGCTGCCGGTTCTGACGCCAGAATGAACGGCTGCGAGATGCCAGTCGTGATCAATTCCGGCAGCGGTAATCAGGGGATTACTGCCTCCATACCAGTTATAGAGTATGCTAAGGAGTTGGGTGTTTCTGACGAGAAACGTTATAGGGCCTTGCTGGTATCTAATCTGATCACGATCCATTTGAAGTCAGGTATCGGCAGGCTGTCGGCTTACTGCGGTGCAGTCAGTGCCGGCTGTGCCAGTGGTGCCGGTATTGCGTATCTGTATGGAGGCGGTGTTGATGAAGTTTCTCACACGATCGTCAATTCTCTGGCAATAACTTCCGGTATTATCTGCGACGGCGCTAAAGCTTCGTGCGCTGCTAAAATAGCTACGGCTATCGATGCAGGTATATTAGGTTATAATATGTATAAAGAAGGGCAGCAATTTTACGGAGGCGATGGTATCGTCAGCAAAGGTGTTGAGAACACTATAAAAAATGTGGGGCAGCTGGCTAAAGAGGGAATGGCTACTACTGATCAGGAAATTTTGAAGATTATGACGAAAACACAGAGTATTTAAGCGTAGCTGAAACAGTCCGCTCAAAGGATAGTGATAATATGCAGATAAAAAAGAAATATATTTATATCGCTTTGGGACTGTGGGCGCTTGTGACAGTTACTTATTTTACTTTGTGTAAAATAGCCAGTGATCAGGCTATGCTTATTTTTAATAAAACTATGTCTGCTCAAAAAGTGCTCAAAGGCTCGGTGACGCTTGGCAGTATTGATGCCGACATTTGGGGGCGGGTAGAGTTTCAGAATCTTGTCTGGCTTGATATTGACGGTCAGCCTATCGTACATGTGCCGCAGGGACGTTTCAAGGTGCGGACATGGGATATTATTACCAGAAGTATCAGTACATCTACTATTAAGGAACTGGAATTGGACAACGCTTTGTTTGCCGTAAGATTCAACAGAAAGATGCAGTTGGATATTTTTGAGCAGGCACAGGCCAAAAGAGTTATTGACCGGGCTGAACAAAAGGAAGCTGTTTTGTCAGGAAACGAAACAGCAGCTGAACTTGAACATATAGCGCAGGAAAAGATCGTAGTAAAGGAAAGGCATCCTGGAGACAGGCATGAATTGAATCTGGATTTAGAAAATAAGCGGCTGAAAATGCGTGTTGTTTTTAATAACTGTACCTTAACTGCCGGTTATCATAACCGTTATTTTGTACTGAATGAAGTTAATGCAATAATTGATATTGATACGCAGAAAAAGCTTACGATTGATTTTGTGACTGGAAAATTTGGCGGCACTATGGTTGGCGATGGGGTGGAAATAAAAGGAAACATCAATTTAGCGCAGCAGATTCCTCATTACGACCTGCATTTGGAGCTTTATAATATTCTGCCTGCTTCGTTGGGAATAGCGGATATCAAAGATACGGTTTCTATTACCGCTTCAGTTACTGGAGAACTTCCGAATCCTGTTATAGATGGTCATTTGGATTTTAAAGAACTGAATATTCCCGGACTGCATTTTTCTAAGGTCAGAGGCGATTTGCATTACGAAGATGCTCTGCTGAAATTTACTAATGTAAAAGGAAATGTTTTTGGAGGCACAGTTGAAGCTTTCGGAGATTATCATCTGGATACAAAATATTACAATATTGACGCGCTGGGACACGAATTGTTGGGAAGCATTGCCGCACGTAACGGTAAAATAAAATGCAAGGTCGAACTGGATTTTAAGATTCGATCCAAGGGAGATCCTAAAACTGCGTTTACCTATGGCAGCTTTAAATCAGGAAAAGGATCGTACTATATTATTCCTTTTGACAGTATCAGCGGCGAGTTTTCCAATCAAAATAAACATCTGGAATTTAAAAATGTTGTCATTGAAACCAAGATGGGGACAATCAAAACAGATGCTTTTGATATAGTGAACGGCAAGCTGCATATTGGCGAGATATATTTGGAAGAGCCGGAAAACGGACAAACTATTAAAATAATCTGACAAAAAATGATTCAGAAATCGGAGGAAGGCAGCGATGGGCAAATATAAAAAACTTTATGGCACGCTTTTGCTGGGTCTGATTGCCATTATAATTTTGCTGACGGCTGTTTTTTCCTATAGCAGAAGTATCGAAGAGAGTTACAAAGAAGAAAATATCAACTCACTGAAAGAACTTTCTAATCAGGGAGCTTTGATGCTGCATAATGAAATCAAAAATAAACAAAATCTTTTAGCTGAACTTTCGCACGATGTCAGTCGGATTTTTGTAAATGATCCGCAGGCGGCCGCCGCTTATTTGGAGGAAGCCGCGGAGCGCAACAGTTTTAAACGAATTGGCGTAGCATTGACGGATGGACGTGCTTATACAACAGATGGTGTTGAATTGAATATCTCAGAGCGAGAGTATTTTAGTAAGGCGATTCTCGGGCACACGGCTGTTTCACGTAATCTGGATGATTATACGGATGGCGGCAGGATCGCAGTTTATGCGGTACCGATTTTTGAAGATGGAAGCGATAAGAGGATTGGAGTTTTGTTCGCTACTTACAGCCTGGATACATTTAGAAAAACTATTGAAGTATCGTTTTTTGGCGGTGCTGGATATTCTTATGTAGTACAGGAAAATGGTGATGTTGTAGTAGATTCGCAGCATTCAGAAAGCTTTAAAAACTTTAAAAATGTTTATGCGGCCCTGCTGACGGCAGATCCGGTAAATAATAAAGACAGTGCTGAAAAACTCTGGCAGATGATCAACAGTAAAAAAGGCGGTTATATTGAATTTTATAACGGCAGTCAGAAATATATGTACTGTTCACCGATAGGTGTTAATAACTGGATGCTGCTGACGGTAACTCCAGCCAGTGTTATCGAAGATAAAATCAATATGGTGCTGAATAAAACTTATTTACTGGGTATTTTGTTGATTGCGATTTTTTTATTGTTTATCTGGCACATTATGCGTATCCATACCCGCAATCAAAAGGAACTGATGGATATTGCTTATGTTGATGAAGTTACTGGTGGTTATTCTTTTGCCAAGTTTTTTAAAGAAGCAGAACTGTTGTTACCTGAAACAGATAAAAAGACAGCAATCGTAAGTATGGATATCGACGGTTTTAAATATTTCAACGATATGTTTGGCTATGGAGAAGGCAATGACCTTTTGCGTTATATTTGGCAGGAAGTAAAAGCAAGCCTGAATGAAGGCGAAATATTAGCGCATGGTGTTGCCGATACATTTATTTTTTTGCTGCGATTTGATACGAGAGAAGAACTGCTTTGGCGTATCAATGATTTATGTCTGCATTTGAATAACTATATTACAAAAAGCGGACAGGTCTATAAACTATCCCTTTCTATGGGTATATACGAGGTTGACGGTGAAACTGATGATATCGTCAGTATGGCAGACAGAGCTTATATTGCCCGGCAGACAATAAAAAATAAAGGTGACACAGCCTGGGCTTTTTATGACGGAGCCGTACGTGATAAGCTGTTGCACGAAAAAGAAATTGAAAGTCAGATGGAAAAAGCTTTGGCTGAAGGCGAATTTATTGCTTACTATCAGCCCAAGTACAGTACCAAAGAGCAGAAACTTATCGGTGCAGAAGCTTTAGTACGCTGGCGCAGAAGTGACGGTATTATTGTTCCGCCCTATCAATTTGTGCCGCTTTTTGAACGTAATGGATTTATCAATAAGGTTGACCGTTATATGTTCGAACTCGTCTGTCGCCAGCAGATGCGTTGGCTTAAACAGGGGCTTATACCTGTGCCAATATCAGTCAATATGTCGCGGATGTGCCTGTATGATCCGCATATTGTTGACGAATATATCGGTGTTTTGAATGGAAGCGGTTTGTCTGCTGCTTATATAAAGCTGGAGCTGACGGAAAGTGCCTTTTTTGAAAATATCAGTATTATGAATAATGTTATCGAAGCATTGCATAAAGTTGGCATCAAAGTCTTGATGGATGATTTTGGAACCGGTTATTCTTCGATGATGATGCTTAAAAATGTAGCTATCGACGTTTTGAAGCTGGACAAAAGCTTTGTCGACGATATTGGGGATGACCGCAGTGAAAAAATCATTTCAAATATCATTTATCTGGCTCATTCTCTGCAAATAGAAGTGACTGCCGAAGGAGTAGAGACTGCAGCGCAGTTTGAATTTTTGAAAAGTGTTGGCTGTGATTATATTCAGGGGTATTATTTTGGTAAACCGCAGCCGGCTGAAGATTTTGCGGCGTTGCTGCAAAAAGAATTTTATGATGGAAGTGATGCGGGTGCTGATAAGAAAGGCTGAATTACAGGATGTAAGAGCTGTGTACGCTCTGATTTGTGAATTAGAGGAGCAGGATTTGCCGCTGCTGGAATTTGAAAATATCTTCGGCAGTTTATTGAAGCTGCCGGAACATTTTCTCATGATTGGTGAAATTGAGGGCAGAACCGTTGCATTTTTACATTTGCGCGTAGAAGGACAGCTGCATCATGCCGCTAAAATAGCAGAGATTTTAGAATTTGATGTGGAGCGATCCCATCGCGGCAGGAACTTAGGGCAGCAGTTTTTTGCTTATGCGGAGAAGCTGGCCCGGGACAATGGTTGTATTCAGTTTGAACTAAGCAGTAATATGCTGCGGGAAAAGGCGCATTGTTTCTATGAACGGCAAGGCATGCATAAATTTCACTATAAATTTACGCTCCCTCTGTCTGGAAAAACAGTAAATGAAAATAAGTTAGGTGTTTAAAAGCAACGGCTCTGGCAGCTGTTGCTTTTTGTCTGTGCTTAATACTGGAAACTGCTGTTTTGTGGTACAATAAATATATAATTTTATTGAGCGGAGAAGAAAAATGATCGATTTATATACAGTACCGTTAGGTGCTACGGCCAGGGATTTTTTTTCGGCAGAGGCAGAAAACAAATATAGCTATGATGAAGCGTTGCTGGTGCTTCCAAGCAGATTGCTTGTGAATCATGCCCGCCGGTCAGGCAGGGCGCAGGCAGTTAATTTTGAATATCTGCCCAACCGTATCGTAGCATTAAACAGGCAGCTGCTGGATTTGCCTCCGGAAGTGAAATTAGAAATGATTTCCCGGAGGACACAGGAACTGCTTGTGGGTGATTTGCTGCACCAGCTGGCTAAATTGCAGGGCCTGGACTATTTTAGTAAACTGGCAGATAAAGAAGGTTTCGTTAAAGCTGTTACCGGGCTTTTGGGTCAGCTTTCACGCAGTGGGTCGACACAGGAAGAAATTACTACGGCGCTGCTGGAATGGGAACAGCGCAATCCTGCCTATGTGATGAAGGACCGTGAAGTAGCGGCACTTTATAACCTTTATCGCAATAAGCTAAAACAAAAAAACTGGTATGATGTAGAGGGTTTATACCGGTTAGCAATAGCGGTTTTAGAAAGACCGCAGGCCAAGCTGCCTTGGCAGCAGTTATATTTCAGCGAATTTTATCATTTTGATGCTTTGCAGCGTTTGCTTATAAAATCTTTGTCACGGCATTGTCAGATCAGTATCGGTTTGATGTACGAGCCCAAACGACCGGAAATATTTGCTGCTGTAGAGCGGAGTTTCGGTTATTTAAGCGGTTTTGCTCAGCTGCATGATCTGCATATGGAAGGTTCAGTACGAAAGCCTGATCTGCAGCACTTAACGGCTAAGTTAGGTGCTGGAAGCTACCAGACGCTGGCTGTTGCTGACAGTATAAATTTTATTGAATCAGGAGATAGTGAAGGTGAACTGCGGGCAGTGCTGCGTTCTATAAAAGCTAAGCTGCAGCATGGCGCCGCTTATAATGATTTTTTGGTTGCTGTACGTGATTTTAAGACTTACAGCGGTATCAGAGCTGTTTGTGATGAATATGGTATACCTGTTACTTTACCTAAGATCGCTTCTCTGAGTGCTCAGCCTGTCTGTGAATTTTTACGTTTACTTTTGAACGTAGCTGCCGGCGGCAGTGAAGCTATCGCTGCTTACTGGCGTCTGTTAAAATGCGGCGTTGTAAAGCTGGTCTATAGCTTTGACGGAGAGCAGCTCAACAGATTGAAACAGGAATATTTATATAATGATCTGCGGCAACTGCGTAAGGCAGTTCGTGATAAGGCTGATGCCAATGAAAATAAGCAGTGGTCAGCTGATTTAGGCGAACTTGAGTTGCTGCTGGACAAGGTGCAGCGGCGAGATACGGCGGCTGCTTATGGAGAAACATTTAAAACAATATTAGAAGCTTTGGCGCTGCCTGTTAAGGCTGGCGAAAATTATAAAAATGGCAGGGCAGATCTGCTTGAGGTTAAAAATATAGTAGAGACAGTACGGCAATTATCCGAAGTTTTGGATACACTGAGTGAAGATTATCAGAATGGCGGTTTGGAAAGTGTGCCTTTAAAAGCGGAGGAATACAGCCAGCTGCTGATTTCTGCCTGTTCCGAACGGCAAATCATTTTAACAGCGGCCGACAGTGAAGGTATTTTATTCGGAGAAGCTGCTAATCTGCAGGGGCTGCTGTTCAAGCATGTTTACATTATGGGACTGCGCGAAGGTGAGTTTCCGCGCAGTAAAAATGAAAACTGGATCTACAATGACAGAGAACGGGCCGAATTGAGCGGTGTTGGTGTGGAATTAGATAATACTGCGTGTGCTTATGCTGAGGATAAATTCTTTTTTGCCGCAGTGGCAGCAATGGCAACAGAAACTCTGACTTTGAGCTGGTACAGCGACGATACAGCTGGCGCTTCCGCATATATTGAAGATGTGGAACGATTATATGCAGCCGGGTGTATAACCAGAAGCAGAGCTGGACGTATAGGCTGGCAGGAGGCTTTGTCTGAGCAGGAGCTGCTGCTGGGGATTACCCAAAAAGATACCTGCCATAATTGGTTGTTGGAGCGGTTGGGAGCAGATTGGACACTGCGCAGCAGTATCGAAAGAATTCGTGAGCAAGGCGATAGTGTTTATAAGGGAGTTTTTGAAGACGTACAGCTGCAGCGGGCTATTAATGAAGCTGTTGGCGGTTTATTCAGTGCGTCGCATTTAGAAACCTATGCTCAATGCCCATACAGGTTTTTACTAAGCTATGTCTGGAAACAGCAGCAATATGAAGAACTTACAGAAACGGTGGAGCCTGCTGTTGAAGGCAGCCTGCTGCATGATGTTTTAGCACGATTTATGGCGGGACATTTGCACGAAAAGCTTACCAAATATCCGCCGACTGAGCTTATAAGTCAGCTTGATGACATTATGACGTCAGTTTGTGATGAATATATTACTGGGAAAAAGATTGCCGTTACAGATTTCTGGCCTTCGCAGCGTCGGAAGCTGAATTTGCTGCTGCGCCGCTGGCTACAGCGGGAGCTTGTATACCAGAAAAAATGGGAACCTTTTGTACCGGTAAAAATAGAATGGGATTTTGGGCGTAACGGCAGTGCTCCGTTGGTGCTGGAGGTCAACGGCGGAAAAATTTATTTGAACGGACGTATCGACCGTATCGACAGTGACGGTAATGGTATTTTTGTTACGGATTATAAACGCAGCCAAACTCCGTCGGGCAGTGAGCTGACAGCAGGACTGGATTTGCAGATTCCGGTATATCTTATGGCGCTTGCAGCCTTAGAGCCTCAGAGTAAAGTGCTTGGCGGCGGTTACTATTCACTAAAGGAAGCGAAACGCAAAGGCGGTTTTGCCATGCAGACTTTAGGAAAAACGCCTTTTACAACAAATAATAAACCGTTCAGTGATGCAGAAGATCAATGGCTGGCTTTTGCAGATTTTTGCCGTACGACTGTCAGAGGATATATCAATACCTTGCGGCAGGGGAATTTCCCGCCGGCGCCGCGTAAAAACTGCCCTGAGTATTGTCCTGGAAAGGATATTTGCCGGGCCTACGGCGAACTGGCAGCAGAAGGCGGTGAAGAAAATGTTTGATTTTACTAAAGCCCAGCAGGAAGCGATAGAGACGCTGGATAGAAATGTATCTGTGTCTGCCGGCGCCGGCAGTGGTAAAACACGTGTTCTCGTAGAACGTTTTGTCAACATTCTTCGACAGAGCCTCAGGCAGGGCGGCAAACAGGTAAGTGCTGCCGATATTCTGGCTATTACCTTTACGCGCAAAGCTGCGGGTGAAATGAAAGAACGGGTTCGCAGACGTTTGACGGAATTGGAGCAGGAGGATGCTTTGCATGCTTCTTTCTGGCGGCAGCAGCTGGAACTGCTGGAACAGGCGCGTATCAATACTATACATGGTTTTTGTAACAGTCTGTTGAAAGAAAATCCTGTGGAAGCAGGGCTTGATCCGGCTTTTCAGGTAGCTGAAGAAGTAGAAATGGATGAATTTTTACTGCGTACAGTGCAGCAGTTTGTAAAACAGGGGCTGCGCCACGGGGACAGTGATATTTTACGTCTGGCTGATGAATATACCGCAGCTGATGTTGTAAAACAGCTATTGCTTGCCATACCTAAAATGGATGCGATTTTGAACTTTGGTGATTTGTTACAGCCCTATCAGGCAAAGCTGAACGAGAAGAACGTATTACAGGGACAACTGCAGGAGCTGCTGCAGGAGCTGGCAGAAGACAGAATGAAGGTGAAAGCCTCAGCCCACCGGCAAAAGCTGGAACTGCTGCGCGAACACCTTCCGGAACTTTTAAAGGCGGCAGCAGACAGCGGCAAGTCTGAAAATATGACTCTTTTAGACAGCTATGTTGGTACTCTGGCTGCAACAAGCAGTGATAAAGCAGTTGTCAAAGCGGCTAAAGAAATTCTGCAGCAGCTGCATTTGCTGGCGGCAGACGCAGCTGCACTGGAATTGATACCCTGCTGGCAGCAGGCTCTGGTGGCTTGCAGTGCTTATCTGCGTGAACAGCAGGAGCTTAATAATATGCTTGGCTTCGACGACTTGGAAAGCAGGGCCTTGGAGCTTTTAAAAAATAACCGTCAGGTTTGCAGTAAAAACAGCAGCCGCTATCAGTATATTATGGTCGACGAATTTCAGGATACTAACGAACGCCAAAGAGAACTGGTTTATTTGCTGTGCGGCGGTGATAAAGACAGGCTGCTGGGACATAAGCTGTTCGTAGTAGGTGATGCCAAGCAATCAATTTATCGTTTTCGCGGCGCTGACGTAAGCGTATTTGCCCGTGTGAGACGCGATATAGCGGCCGCTGGCGGCAGTAATATCGTTTTAGATGATAACTTCCGTACAGTCGATAAAGTGCTTGATTTATGCAATTTGGCCTTTGCGGCATTATTAGGTGAAGATAGACAGCAGGACGTTTATTTTGAAGCTCTGAATGCTAATCGTGCGACTGATATTTTGCCTGAAATGCTGGCAATAGCATACGATAAAGAAAGCAAAGCCTGCCGCAGGGAAGCGGAGGCTGCCGTTATAGCAGAACGGATACTGCAGCTGCATACCGAAAAACAGATAGCCTACGAAGATATGGTGATATTACTTGGCGCATTAACAGCGGCTAAAAGTTTTGCCTCTGCGCTGCAGCAGGCGGGGATACCGTATACTATCGTTGACGGCAAAGGCTTTTACGAACGCCGGGAAATCATTGATCTGATCAATTTACTGGTATTTTTGGAAGACAGCAGCCGCAGTTTAGAGCTTGCTGGTGTGTTGAGGTCGCCGTATTTTGCTGTTGATGATGAAAGCTTGACAGCACTTTTTCTGGAGCTGAACAGGCAGGAGGAGCAGACAGTTACCTTATGGCAGCTGCTGCAGCAGGATGCATGGCCGTTGATTGATTATCAGAAGCGCTGCCGGCTGCTGACTGCTGTAGAGAAACTGCGGCTGCTGCGGCAATATGCTGAGACGATGCCATTGCCGGAATTGCTGCATACGATTGTTGATGTCTTACAACTGGAACCGCTTCTGGCAGCGCAGGAATTTGGACTGGAAAAGCTTGCCAATATTAAAAAACTGATTGCTTTGGCTGAGTCCTATACCATAGAAAAGTATGGGACACTGGCAGACTACCTGCTGAGGCTGCAGCAGCTGCGCCAGGCTGGAGCAAGAGAAGCAGCTGCTGCAGATATGACGGGCTGCGCTTCTGTGACGATTATGACGATCCATAAATCCAAAGGCCTGGAATTCCCTGTAGTTTTTGTACCCGCGCTTGATGCTAGGAGCAAAGGTGATACGGATATGCTGCGATTTAATGCAGATGCAGGTTTAGGAATTAAAGTGGATATGGGCGGCGAATTGCAGGATACAAGCGTCATGCTGGCAATCAAAGACATAGAAAAGCAGTTGGATAGCGCTGAAAAACAGAGGCAGTTATATGTTGCAATGACAAGGGCGCAGGACAGGCTGATCCTGTCAGGTACTTATGACAGCAGCAGCAAAAGCAGAAGTGAGAACTGGTTCAGCAGCCTGCGTAATATTTTACAGGACTATGACCAGTTCCTGTTAAAGGAATATGAAGCTGGTAAAAAAGGAACTGCCGTTAAATCAGCAGCAGATTTGGAACAGGTACTTGTAACAGATGAGCTGCTGCAGCGGATCAAACCGCTGCCGGAATATGGGTTGGAGTGGCAGCGCAGCTTGTCAGCAACAGCGCTGCAGACGTATCTTGATTGCCCCCGCTGTTATTATTACCAGTATATTTTGCAGATGCCGGGGTATGAAGCTGTAAATGCAGCTGATGCAAGCGGTTATCTGCCGGCGGCATTGCAGGGTACCGTTATCCATAAGGCTTTGGAATTACTGACGAACGGTTACGAACAGGAACCGGCTTTCAGGTCAGCGCTGCAGGCATATAAGGTACAGGGAAGTGCTGCAAGGTCATACGATATGTATATGCAGTATATTAATGGACCGCTTTATCAAAGGCTGCAGGAAGCTGAACGTAAGGCTGAGATCAGCTTTGAGTTGCCGCTGCTGCAGGAATATGGGATTACTGCTGTGTTCAGCGGTTATATTGACTGTACTGTTTTTAACAGTGACGGGACTCTGTCGATCGTCGACTATAAAACAGGCGTGCCGCCGGCAGCAGGCGAACCTGCGCCGGGTTATATTTATCAGCTGGCACTGTATCAAAAGGCAGCGTCAGAATTATGGCAGCGCCCGGCAGCACTGGCCGAACTGCATTTTTTACAAAATAATTCCTGCTGGCAGCTGCAGGATTGCAGTGATAGGCTGCAGGAAGTTGCCGAATTATGCAGAGATATTTTTTCGAAACGCAGAGAAAGTGAATTTACTGTGAAAACTGAATATTGTAAAAACTGCCCGTTTGCCTATTTTTGTGCAGGCAAAGAATAAACAACTAAAAATTAATAAATAAAAACACCTGTGAATACAGGTGTTTTTTATTTATCTGCAGTTGTTCAAATTTAATATTTTCGCAGGTTAAAGAAGCGCAACAATGACGATACATACAGTGTTTTTAATAATTCCATTAACTTGTATCTATAAATCACAAACATTCCTTATAGTTAACAAGAATAGCAAAATATAACAATAAGTTAAATCTGAAATTAATTATGTAAATAAAGATATCTTGCATACTCAAAACAAATATGTTATTATACATAAAAATATCTATAAAGAAAAATAAAAATTTAAAAAGACAAACTTTTTTTAATAATGTGAATTAAAATTTACAAATTATAAAATTTTGCAATAAGAGGATGTTAAAAAATATCTGACAAAGATAGTTTACTTTAAAAAAGTTTAACTGACGGGTGTCCTTTACAGTAAGTAAAAACAACGCCGTAAAATGGCGCTCAATAATTGGTACCCCGATGAATATAAAGCACAAAAGCCTGTAAGGGAGTGATACAGTGAAAATTCCATTGAAATAAACTCAGACCAAAAAATATTCTGAGTTTGGGGTGATCTGCTATGAAAGAAAAAGAAACAATGAACACAATTGAAACAAAAGCTAAAAGCATCGTCGGTTCTCTGGTGATGATCTGCCCGGTTTGCGGCAAAGAATTCGTCTGTAATAAAGCCCATCATGTTTACACGGCTTTGATAAAAAGAAAACGCTACTATTACTGCAGGTACTCCTGCTTTAAGAACAGACCGGGAGCTAAGTAATATTTAGATTGATGATTTGGCTGATTGACATGGAAATGCTTTAGTTAAGATATAATTTCCCCGGCTGTTATACAGTCGGGGGTTTAATATATTGAAGTTTTAAAGAACTAAAGGACAGTAAAACTTGGATAAAGTTTTACTGTTTTTTTATTTTTCCTAAACATATTTTTGCAACAAACTTTACAAATCTTTAACAAAAACAACGTTTAGATTTAATCAAAATTCGTTATCATACATAACAGAGCTCGTAACTAAAAAGTGGAGGGTAAAAATGATGATGAAGAAGAAACTTGCGGCACTGCTTTTGGCAGCTGCCAGTGCGATGGTCTTTACCGGCTGCGGCAGCAGTGATAATCAGTCTAAAGGCGGTGTTGACAAAAAAGTGCAGATTGAATATTGGCATGTAGCCTCCGAAAGCTTCGGCGGTACAACGGTTAAAGAACTGGTTGCCGATTTTAATGCCAAGCATCCCAATATCCAGGTTGTCGAAAAATATAACCCTGATATGTATAAAGGGTTGACACAAAATCTGCAGGCAGCTATCGCTTCCGGTAAAAATCCTGACGTTGTGCAGATGGGCTGGTCTTATTTGAACTATGCCGCTGAAAATCTTAAATACACTGACCTGCAGCCGATGATCGAAAAGCAGGCTCCTGAAGACAAAAATTTCTTGAAAGAGAATTATCTGCCTAATGTTCTGGCATTGGCTCAGACTGATGACGGCAAACAGATCGGTATTCCATATTCTATAAGTGTGCCTGTCCTGTTCTATAATCCTGAAATTTTTACTGCAGCAGGACTTGACCCCAATAATCCGCCTAAAACCTGGAAAGAGGTAGTGAGTGCGGCAAAACAGATCAAAGAAAAGACCGGTAATATGGGCTTTTTTATGCAGGAATATGCTGATAACTGGACTCAGCAGGCCATTATTGAATCTAACGGCGGTTCAATGCTGAAAAATGAAGGCGGCAAAGTCAAAGCCGGTTTCGATACTCCCGAAGCAGCAGCAGCTTATCAGTTGTTGGCTGATATGGTCAAAGACGGCAATGGCCTGCATGCTACTAATGAAGAAGGGTTCCAGGCTTATCTGTCCGGTAAGCTGGGGATGGTTTGCACTACTATTGGCAAACGTGCCAATTTTGAAAAAAGCGCCAAGTTCAAAGTTATGGCAGCTCCTTTCCCACAGTTTGAAGGCAAAGAATTGAAAGTGCCGGCAGGTGGTAACTTCCTGATGCTGTTCTCAAAAGATGCCGATAAACAAAAAGCAGCATGGGAATTCATTAAATATATCGAATCTCCTGAAGCGCTGGCTAAATGGAGCACCGGTACAGGTTATCTACCTCCGCGTAAAGGCGTAGCAGACGACCCCAACGGTTTCAAAAAAATGATCGAAGAAAACAAAAATATCCAGGTTGCCTTGTCTACGATGCCTAATCTGGTAAAATGGGCCAGCTTCCCTGGCGCTAACGGATTACAGGCTGAACAGCTCCTGATTGACGCACGCGATATTATACTGAGCGGCAAAGAAACTGCCGCCCAAGCGCTGCACGAAACTGCAGAAAAGATCAATAACTTACTGTAATACAAACGATTGAACCAATCAGGATGCTGCTTGTTGCGGCATCCTGATTTTTACCAAAGGAGAGTTGTTATGAATAAAGCCAAGTGGCCTGCGTTTTGGTTCTTACTGCCGGCGGCTCTGCTGTTTATTATTTTCTTTTACTGGCCGTTGCTGCAGAATCTGTATCTTAGCTTCTTCAGCTGGAATATGATCAGCCCGACGATGAAATATGTGGGACTGAGCAACTACATTGATATTTTAGGCAGCAAAGAGCTGTACAAAATCATTGGGAATACGGTAATTTTTGTGCTTATTATGCTGCTGTTCAACTTTGTCTTGCCGTATCTTTATTCGTTTATCCTCGGGCACCTTCTTCAGCGGGGAAAAATGTTTTATCGCTCTGTTTTGTTTCTGCCGGCAACTTTATCCCTGGCGGTGGCAAGCATTCTGTTCCTGTGGATCTATAATCCTTTGGCCGGACCGCTCAGTATAGTGCTTGCGTGGTTTGATATGGAATCGCCGCGCTGGTTTAAGGAAAATCTGCTCGTTATTTTTTCTATCTGTACTATCATTGGCTGGAAAGTATTTGGTTATAACCTGATCGTGATGCTGGCAGCGATGGTTGCCGTGCCAAGGGAAATGATCGAAGCAGCCAAGCTGGAGAACGCTTCGAACTGGACGATCTTTAGACGTATTATCATACCGATGACTTCTTCTACTGCAATTTATGTTTTCACGATCACTGTAGTTTTCGGTCTGCAGTATGTACTGGTACCTGTCAATATGCTGACGCAGGGAGGACCGGATCAGGGCAGTTCCAATTTGGTATATATCGTCTATCAGTATGGTTTTATTTTCTTCCAAACCGGTAAATCAGCGGCTTTCGCTATTATCACCATGTTCTGTTATATGGCGTTCCTGTATCTGAAAAATAAATATCTGGAGAAAAAAGTTTATTATGAAAACTAAAACACATCAAGATCTTTGCTGGCATCTGCCTTTGCTTGTGGCAGTATTTATTCAGCTGTGGCCGATAGTTTTTATGGTTTTCACATCGCTCAAAGATATGGACCAGATTTTTCAGGCAACACTCAATCCATTGCCTCTGCCACCGACATTGAATAACTATCTGACCGTATTAGGCAATTTTCCGCTGTTTACTTATATCTATAATACATTTTTCATTGCTGCGTTCGTAACAGTATTCAAAGTGCTGACCAGTGTTTTGGCAGCTTTTGCCTTTATCTATTATGACTTTAAATATAAAGAAACTGTTTTTAACAGCATGCTGCTGACCTTCTTTATTCCGATAACGGTACTGATCATGCCGAATTATTTGCTGATGAGCAGGCTGGACCTGCTGAATACTCCCTGGGGTGTTATGCTGCCGCAGTTTGTTGATGGTATGGGTGTGTTCCTGATGCGTCAGACGATGCGCGGCATACCCAAACCATTGCTGGAAGCTGCTGTTTTAGATAATGCCGGCCCGCTGCAGGTATTGCGCAAGGTTGTGCTGCCGCTGATCAAACCGTCGATAATAGCAGTCGGTATCCTGTTTTTTATCAACTCATGGAACGAATACTTTTGGCCGCTGCTGGTGCTGCAGGACAAAGAAACCTATACCCTGCCGCTGGCACTGCAAATGTTTATCAGCGCTGAAGGCGGCAGTGAGTGGGGTATAGCTATGGCTGTCGCTACTCTGACCAGTCTGCCGCCGCTGGCATTATATCTCGTCTGCCAAAAATTTATACTCAATACCTTTATGCAATCGGGGGTCAAAGGATAATATATGAACAGTATTGTATTTGAAAACGTCTGTAAATCTTACGGCGATGCTAAAATCGTCAAGTCTTTGAATCTGGAAATAAAAGAAGGCGAGCGCCTGATTTTGCTGGGGCCTTCCGGCTGCGGCAAAACTACTACGCTGCGAATGATCGCTGGTTTGGAAGATATTACCAGCGGTCAGCTGAAAATGGGAGGCAGGGTAGTTAATGATATTGCTCCCGGTGAACGTAATATTGCCATGGTTTTTCAAAGCTATGCGCTGTTTCCGCATCTTTCTGTCTGGGATAATATCACCTTTGGTCTGCATATCCAAAAGCTTCCGGAAGCGGAAATCAAAAAAAGAGCCGATGAAGCCTTAGAAATACTTAATTTAAGAGGCTATGAAAACTATAAGCCCAAACAGCTTTCAGGGGGGCAGAAACAGAGAGTGGCCTTATGCCGTGCCCTTGTAAAGCAATCACCCTACTTTTTACTGGATGAACCGCTGTCCAATTTGGACGCTCAGCTGCGGCAGCAGGCCAGGACAGAACTGGTACGTATTCATGAGATCTATAAACCGACAATGATTTATGTAACGCATGATCAGGTAGAGGCAATGACTGTCGCCGATCGTATCGTTGTGTTGAAAGATGGCGAACTGCAGCAGATAGCCGCTCCGGATACGATCTACCGTCACCCGGCTAATACATTTGTTGCCGGTTTTATTGGCGCCCCGTCAATGAATATCCTAAAAGCACGTTTTAACCGTGATTGTATTTGTATCGGCAAGGCCGTACTGCCGGTACCGGAGCTGTGGCGTCAGGTGATCGGACAGCGCAGAGACCTGCTGCTGGGTATCAGGCCTGAGCATTGCCGTTTAAGCGAGGACGCTGCTGTACAGGGAAGTATAACTTATGTAGAAAATACAGGTAATCAGCGTACTGTTGAATTACAGCTTGAGAGTGGTGAGAATATCAGCGTTACAGTAAGTGACCGCAATGCGGATGTACAAAATTCCAGCGGGATCTGTTTCAGCTGGGACGATGTGAGTCTGTTTGATGTGACAAGCGGCAGGAATATTGGCTATATAGAAAAAGGGGAGGTTTTTACTGATGCAATGGGCAGTTAGTGATCTGGCTTTTGGCGGTTTCAATAAAAAATATCTCAGCGGTTTGCCGTTGACCTATAATATCGAATTTTTTTATGAATTCGGGACCGACCATTATTGGGATACGGTATTGCTGCCACTGGCGCAGAATAATAAGGAAAAAAGAACATTTTCTATCCATGGTCCCTGTGTTGCTGTAAATCTGGCAGACAGCAGTGATGAATATTATTTAAAAGCCTACGCTCAAACCTTTACCTATGCCCAAAAGATCAAAGCAGAATTTGTAGTTGTGCATACCAATGAAATTTACCATGGTGAGTTTGCCGCAGTTAAAGAACTGGTCTATCAGCGCTTGGCTGAAGTGATCAGCCTGGCACAAAGCTACGGCGTTCAAGTTGTTATAGAAAATGTGGGTCTGCGTCCCTGTGGATCACTGCTTTTTGATTTTGAAGAATATCTGGCACTGTTTGAACGTTATCCGCAGGCTCTGGCACTTTTGGATACGGGACATGCCCACGTTAATGGCTGGAATCTTCCTGAAACCGTGAAACGGCTGCAGAAAAAGCTGTTGGCTGTACATGTGCATGATAACGATGGCAGCGGAGACAGCCATCAGCCTGTAGGACTGGGAACGATCGAATGGGAACCTTATTTTGCTTCTATCAGGGATTATGCACCGAATGCACTGCAGATATTGGAATATGCTTATATTGAGCCGGGAGTTCTTACCGAACACCTGCATAAGCTGGAAAGCCGTTATGGTGCACTGCGATTTTAAGTATAAGATGTAAATAGTGATTTTTAGTTTAGTAAAGCATTTGATTTAAATAGTGATAATAAAAAAGCAAGCCGCTAGCGGCTTGCTTTTTTATTATGCTTTTGAGCTTTATTTTGACTGCAGCCACTGCTGTTTTTCAGGATTGAAGCATTTTGAACCCAAGTTTAGATTGCAGCAGATAGAAGTGACAGGCTGGTGTTAGACCAAACCTTAAATAACGGCCGATACATACTGGTGAAAGTTTATTCAAATAAACTTTGCTGCAGGTCTGCCTGATTGCTTGGAAAAGTGCTCAGATAGGCAAATAACTGCTGATTATCCTGAATGATACCATGCTGACGGCATTTTTGCCGCAGCAGCTGCATCAGCTGTTTACTGTTGGGACTGTCGATAACGTACTGATTTCCGTAGGTGTCGATATAGCGTTTTTTCAGTCCGGGGAAGTGTCTGTCCAGCTGCTGGTAAAAGTATTCGCGGTTGCCGTCGCGCAGCGTCAGCCCCATACCGAAACAAATAATGCCGTAAACGCCGGCTTCGATACAGTAATCTAAAATACCGCGGAGATTAGCTTCGGTATCGTTGATAAAAGGCAGAATGGGAGCAAGCCAGACTACAGTCGGGATACCTGCGTCACGTAATTGCTTTAAAGCTTCGAAACGCTCACGGGTCGTACTTACATACGGCTCTATTTTTTTGCACAATTCTTCGTCATAGGTGGTCAGAGTCATTTGGACTACGCATTTTGCAGACGCGTTTATTTTTTGCAGCAAATCAAGATCCCTCAGGATCCGGTCCGATTTAGTCAGCACTGTAAAACCGCAGCCATATTTATAAACAAGCTCCATAGCCTGCCGCACGCTGCCGAGTTCGGTTTCCAGAGGAATATAAGGATCTGTCATCGACCCGGTGCCGATCATACATTTTTTGCGCTTGCGCCGCAGGGCTTCTTCCAGCAGTACAAGAGCGTTTTGTTTGACTTCGATATCTTCAAAAGCATGCGGCATCTGATAACAGCTGCTGCGTGAATCACAGTAAATGCAGCCGTGTGAGCAGCCGCGATACAGGTTCATACCATTTTTAGCTGAGAGGATGCCTTTTACTTGCACATAATGCATAGCTGTACCTTTCTGTGTCAGGACAGGCGAAGCTGCCTAATAAAAAATAGCATAGTTGTTTAATGGCTTTCATTATACCATATCTGCCAGGACAGTAGTGTGAAAGTGTTGTGCGGACGGGCAGCAGCACTGTTTGCTGGAGGTGATTTTGGCGATTATCAAAACGTAAGAGCAATAACGGAACCGGACGGCGGCGTAAAAAAGTTCTTGTATGTCTTGTGGGGGGGTACAACAGTGCTATAATTATAGAAAATATTGTTTGGTAAATGTTTTACAAGTAATAGCAGATAAAAGGCTGATAATTTTAAAAAATATGATCTGATTACATTAAGATGTGAGGCTGGCAATATGTACGATGAACGCTGTTTGAAAATAATCGGCGCTAATATCAAGCTGCTCAGAACATGCCGCGGTATCAGCCAGGGTGAACTGGCCCGGGCTTTGGTTATCAGTCAAACGCATCTGAGCAATATTGAGTGCTGCAGGGTCGCAGTTAATTTCCGTGTTTTACTGCGTGCCGCTAATGCGCTGGAGTGCACATTAGATGATTTGCTGCAGCTGGAATTTACGGAACCGCCAAGAACAGTAATGGAGGTCAGAGAATATTCATCTGCAGAAGTTAAGGGCTTTCTGCAGAAACTACAAGCCGGTAAAAAGACGTAAGGTGACACCGCAGCAGGTAAAGGCGGCCGGGCTTGAAAAGTAAAAATTTACAGCTAAGCGGGAAGAGGAGCGAGAAAAATTGTTGGATTTGATGGGAAAAGGAATAACTGTAGTTTTAACTTTGGGGATCACCGCATCTGCATGGGCGGCACCTTCATTGCCGGGCAGCAGTGCTGATGTCAGGGCCTTGGAACAGAACCGCGGTGCTAGGCAGCAGCAAACTGATCTGCAGCAGCCAGAGCAGCAGAAGGCAGCTGAAGAAACGCTGCCGCAGAAATTACTGCTGCGGCAATTTGTCTTTACAGGCCAGCAGGAAATAGACCCGGCAGCATTGACTGAGGCAACGCAGGGGTATTTGGGACAGGAAGTGACTGTTACGGAACTGGAACAGGCGGCTGCTGCAGTAACTGATTATTGCAGGCAGCAGGGATATACGGTGGCAACAGCTGTGCTTCCACAGCAAAATATTCAAGACGGGACAGTTGAGATCAGGATTTTTCTGGGGACTTTAGGCAAAGTAATCATCGAAAATGATTCGCGCCTGGCCGATGCTGCAGCCGTTGCTTTGGCTGCTGCACTGGAACGGGATGGTTATATCAGGACTGCGAGGATCGAGTCTGTACTTAATAATTTCAATGATTTGCCGGGTATCAGCGCTGCCGGTATTTTGAGTGCCGGTGAAGCGATCGGCAGTACGGATCTGACAATTGCTCTGCATGACGGAAAAACTGCCGAACATATTGTGTACAGCGATAACTACGGCGGCAAATACAGCGGCCGGTACCGTTATGGTTTTCAGACAACGCTTAATAATCCCGGCCGGATCGGCGATAAAATTTTTGCAGGCGGGATGCTGAGCAATGAAGACCTGCATAATTATAATTTTGGTTATGAAATGCCTCTTGGAAGCCGGGGTACAAGGCTGGGCATCAGTTACAGCCAAATGGATTATACCTTGGGTGATTACTTCGCCCTGCTTGATGCGGTAGGGCGGGCAAAAACGCTGAGCCTGTATGCGTCGACACCGCTGATCAACACCAGCAGCAGGCATCTGAGCGTTATTTATGGTTATGATAACCGGCAGTTGAAAGATGAAATGAGAAGCTTTGGCGAGCTGGGCAGCACCAGAAAACACAGTAATACACTGCACGGCGGCATTGTAGGCAGCAGGCGCGGCAGTGCCAGTGCTACAGGTTACAGCGCTTTGTATTATCTGGGACAGCTAAGCTATGATGACGCCAGCGCGCCTGAGACGGAAGGGCGTTTTTCTAAATTCACTACGGATATCAATCATATCCAGCATCTGGGATCTGTTTTCGACCTGCATCTGAATTTTCACGGTCAGCTGGCCAGCCGCGATCTTGACGGCAGTGAGCAGTTCAGTCTGGGGGGAGCCAACGGAGTACGTGCTTACCCTCAGGGAGAAGCCAGCGGTGACAGCGGTTATCAGGCCACGGCCGAGCTGCGGTATTCTACTCCCGTGCCATATTTAAGTCTTGCTGCTTTTACAGACTGGGGCGAAGTGGACCTGGCTAAAAGCTGCGGTCAGCACCGTAATCTGGCCGGTTGGGGCGTAGGTGTAGAATATGCGAAGCCCAATGATTATTTTCTGCGGCTGGATTATGCAAGGAAACTTGACGGGGAGAAATTCCAAAGTGAAGCTGAGGATAAAAACGGCAGGCTGTGGTTTTTGGCATATAAACTTTTTTAAATAGGGCTAAGGGAGGCAGTTAAAGATGAAAAGAGGGACAAAGCTTTTATATAAAAAAATATTTGCCGGATTATTAGGCGGCGGGATGCTGTTTATGCCAAACTGGAGCTATGCGCTGCCGAGCGGCGGACAGGTAGTGACCAATAACGGCACTATTACTGCCGGGGGCAAGGTGATGGATATAACCGGCAGCGGCAATGTGGCGATCGATTGGAACAGTTTTAATATCGCGGCTGATGAAATTGTGAATTTTAAAAATATGCAGGCTGTTTTGAATTATGTCAGCGGCGGCAGTAAAAGTGAGATTTTCGGCAAGCTCAACGGCGCCGGGGTGAATGTGTTTTTGGTCAATCCCAATGGGATACTGTTCGGTAAAACGGCACAGGTCAACGTAGGGCAGCTGACGGCATCGACCCGCAGTCTTGAAAAAGCAGCTTTAAACAGCTTTAACGGCAGTTTGTCACCGCTTGATGCCGGCGGTGCGGCCAATGTCAAAGCGGATATCATCAATCTTGGCAAGCTGAAGGCGGGTAAACTGGTCTTAGAAGGGAATAACCTTTCGATCATCGGCGCTGACAGCCTGGAAGTAGCTGATAAAAGTAAAATCACGCTGCGGGCCGGGGAAAATATCAATATCGGCTACGAGGTGACCGACAAAACAACGATCGACGTAGGCGATGGCAAGAGGAATACGCATCAGGTCAGCGATTACGGTAAAGGCGGCGGTGATAAAGCCAGCGACGTTCTGAGCACAGCTTCAGTTACCGATCTGAAAGGCAGCGCCAAAAGTATCAACGACGCTATGCTGGTGCATGATGTGTATGAACTGCAGGCCATCGACAGAAATACCGGGACTATAAATGGCAGCAGTTATGTGGTGGGCAATTACATGCTGACCGGCGATATCGATGCAGGTGATACTAAAAACTGGAACAGCGGCCGGGGCTTTGACCCGATAGGACGGCTGAACCGCACAGGAAATGGTGTAACAGGCAGTTTCAGCGGCGCTTTTGACGGTATGGGTCACAGTATCCAAAATCTGTATATCAGGCAGATCGGAAACCAATATGATGGTTATATCGGCTTGTTTGAAGGCATTGGCAAAGGCGGCAGTGTCGGCAATGTAAATATGGCTGGCGGACATATTGAAGGAATGTCGAATTTCGGCAGTATTGCCGGACTGAACTGGGGCACGATTTATAATATTGTCAATTCTGCCGAACTGGTATGCAGCAGCGGCGGTGTCGGCGGTATCGTTGGTACTAACGGCGGCGTGATCCGTAATGCCGTCAATAACGGCACACTGAAAATAGATGGCAGAAGCGGCGGTATTACCGGCTATAACGGCGATACTGTCTGGGGCAATACCGGCATTTTGCTCGATGTCAAAAATAACGGCGATATTACTTCTGAAAGTATGGGAGGTATTGGCGGGATAACAGGTATCAATAGTTCCGGCAGTTCGATCACAGGGGCCGAAAATACAGGTCTGGTCGAATTAAAGTATGGCGGCGGCAGTGAAGTTGGCGGTATCAGCGGTGACAACGACGGTCTGATCGAAAATGTTAAAAACAGCGGAAATATTAAAGGGCATATATATAGCACTAATGTTATGGGTGTCAGCTGCGTTGGCGGTATCGTAGGTGAAAATAATGCCGGCGGTGTTGTGAAAAATGCGGAGAACAGCGGTACGGTAATTGGTGATAATACCGTCGGCGGCGTTGCCGGAAGCAACGAGGGGGTGCTTGAAGACACTCAGAATCTTGCTGCGGGTGCAGTCACAGCGGACGGAATGTCTGTAGGCGGAGTGACCGGCTATAATACAGGTTCGATCAAAGACAGCTTTAACAATGCGTCCATAACTGGCGGAACGATATATGCCGGCGGTGTTGCCGGGTCTAACGAAGGCGGCAGTATCAGCGGCTGTTATAATAGCGGGTCGGTCACGGCGCAAAACCTTATTGGCGGTATAACCGGTCGTAATAACAGCGGGTCCGTCATTACCGGCTCATATAATACGGCCACTGTTACAGGCACAGCAGCTGACAGTAAAGGTTTTTCTCAGGTGGGCGGTATCAGCGGTTCCAATAAAGGTACTGTCAATGGCGAAAGTTATAATACTGGTGATGTTGAGGCAGGCGGTTATGGCGTAGGCGGTATCATTGGCTATAATTATGGGGAAAGCATCGTAGAACATGTGTATAATAAAGGCAATGTAACGGGCGGAAGTCAGTATGTAGGCGGTATTGCCGGCAGCTCACAGGGAGAATTGAATAATGTTTTTAACACAGGTGCTGTAGCATCTGGTGTATCAGGGGCAAAATATATAGGCGGTATTGCCGGCTATAGCGTCAGTGTTATCAGTAATGCGTATAATACGGGGAATGTTGGCAGTGTTCGTGCTCAATATGTAGGTGGGATAGCAGGTTATAGTAAAACTGGTACTATTGAAAATTGTTGGAATAGCGGTGAAATAGCTGCGTCTCATTATTTGGGAGGAATTGCCGGATATAATAACAGTGATATCAGAAATTGCTATAACGAAGGTGCGATAATCGGGATGGGCAGCAGCCAGTATATTGCCGGTATCGCAGGTAATAGCAAAAGTGGAATGATAACGAATGTCTATAATTTGGGAGAAGTGACCGGTTATTCGCAGAATTACGGTGTCATCATTGGCACTGGTGACAGTGTGATAAGTAATAGCTACTATAAAACTGATAGCGGTTATAAAAAATATGGCGACGATTCGGAATATGAAAGTATCGAAGCCTTTAATGCGGCCTTCCTGGCAGGGATGACAGATAGCGATAAAGCCCTGTGGCTGACCTATGGCGACCGTATGACGCCGCTGCTTAAAGGCTTGCTGAAGCCGCTGGATATCAACGTCGGCGATATTGAAACAGAATATACAGGCAGCGACTACACCGGCCTGGTACAGGCGCTTGCCGATAAGCTGGCAGAGCAGGGGATCATTATCGACGTTACCAAATTACTGGCTGACGGGAAAACAGAGATCGGCGAATATGATTTGAAAGATCTGCTGTTTTCAACGCAGGACGGTTATGCGCTAAATGTCACCGGGAAGCTTGTCATTAAGGAAAAAAGCCCGGAACCGGAGCCTCCGGCAGATAATTACGTCTCGTCCTCCGACAGTAAATATACGGGGACCCTGACGAATATTAAGGCTGAAAAAATGCAGCAGGAAGAATACCGTAATCTTGATAAACGCCGCCGCAATACGATCGAACAGGCGTCGGTATCAGTTGAAGGCGACGGTATCAAGCTGGAATAGGCTGCCGCGGAAAAGAATATGAACAATCAAACAGCAGCATCAAGAGCAAACCCCGCTGGCCGGCGGGGTTTTACTTTTGTAAAAGAATAGTGAAATTTGCCTGTTAGGTAAGTTTTTTGGTATAATATAACGATACGAAGGGAGGTAAAAGCCTATGCCAATCGAATATATTTTACTGGGCGTCGGGATCGTGCTTTTGGGAATCGAAGCAGTGGTGCCGGGGTTTGGCTTTTTTGGCGTTACGGGTCTGATCTCGCTGCTGGCAGGCTCATATTATCTGCTGGGCGGCGGCGCTGAGGCCGCGTATATTTTGCTTGGTGTTGTACTGGCACTGGGCGCAGTAGTTGCCCTGCTGTTTGTTTATCTGCCCGCCGAAAGCAAGTGGAATCCCTTTGTTTTATGGGAGAAACAAGAGAACCGCCACGGTTATACAGGTGCCGAGGATCACTCGCAGTATCTTGGTAAACGTGGAGAGGTCGTAGCACCGCTGCGCCCTGCGGGAACTGTCATCATCGACGGCGAACGTGTCGACGTGGTGAGCTTTGGCGATTATATCATGCCGGGCGCATTGGTAGAGATCGTGAAAGTGGAAGGCAATAAACTGTTTGTTCAGGAAGTAAAAACTAACTAGTAAAGGAAGTGTTGTGATGTTTGATTTTTTGTTTAACGGCGGGTTCATGTTTATCCTGATCATTGCCGGTATCGCCGTATTTTTGAATTTTGTGCCGCTGGCGCTGTGGATCTCGGCTATTGCTGCCGGCGTCAACGTTGGTATTTTCAATTTAGTGGGTATGCGGTTCCGCCGCGTGCCGGCTTCCCAGATCGTGCTGCCGCTTATCAAAGCCAATAAGGCAGGTCTGGACGTCAATGTCAATCAGCTGGAAGCGCATTATCTGGCCGGCGGCAACGTTGACCGTGTCATCGATGCGCTGATCGCTGCTCACAGAGCTCAGATCCCGCTGTCTTTTGAGCGTTCCTGCGCTATTGACCTTGCCGGACGTAATGTGCTGGAAGCAGTGCAGATGAGCGTTAACCCCGAAGTAATTGAAACGCCGGTAGTTTCGGCAGTTGCTAAAGACGGCATCGAACTGAAGGTCAAAGCCCGCGTTACCGTACGCGCCAATATTGACCGTCTGGTCGGCGGCGCCGGTGAAGCGACTATCATCGCCCGTGTCGGCGAAGGTATCGTTACTAACGTTGGTTCTGCAGTTAAACACAGCGATGTACTGGAAAACCCTGATTTCATTTCGCGTACCGTTTTGGCTAAAGGCCTTGACGCAGGTACTGCTTTTGAGATCCTGTCTATTGATATTGCCGATGTCGACGTAGGCCGTAACATTGGCGCCGCTTTGATGACTGACCAGGCCGAAGCCGATAAACGGATCGCCCAGGCCCGCGCCGAAGAACGCCGCGCAATGGCAGTTGCTAAAGAACAGGAAATGAAAGCCTATACCCAGGAAATGCAGGCGAAGGTCGTCGAAGCCCAGGCCAAGGTACCGACTGCGTTGGCAGATGCTTTGGAAAACGGCCGTTTAGGCGTGATGGATTACTACCGCATGAACAATATCAATGCTGATACTGATATGCGGAAAATGATTGCCGGTTCCAGCCCTGAAAACAGCGGCGAAAAAGGCAGTAACCAGAAATAAGCCGACTTATGAGCCGGTTATTGTATTGAGATGAGGCGAATGTATGGACAATTTGATGCTGTTTTATCCGCTCATCGTACTGTTGTTTTTTATCTTTTTCGATGTCCGCAACCGCAAGAAGCGTCCTGCGCCGCCGCCGCCGCAGCCTGCTGATTGGCAGACGCAGCTGCCGGAGGAAAGGCAGGGGCGCGGCTATGAAGGTGAGGACGAAGAAGCTGTACCGTGGTATGTGGAGTTTCCAGAAGACCGGGCGCCCAAAAAGCAGCCTGAGGCGGAAAATACCTGTCAGGAACCTGCACCGGCAGCAGAAGCTGCTGTTCCGGAACCCTTGTATAAACGTTTTGAGCCGCAGAAGCCCCAACCTGCCTTTAAAGGCTTTCGCAGCCGCGGGACAGTAGCTGAAGATGTACGCTATGGCTTTGTGATGGCGCAGATATTGGACAAACCTCGGTCGCTGAAACCGTACGATGATAGTTTTTGATAATTGGGCAAGATTATTTTTCTAACGAAAGAAGTGTTGTTAGTTAATGAATAAAAAACTTGCTGCTGTACTGCTGGCTGGAGCGCTGCTTTTTGGGGCCGCTCCGCTGCAGGCACAGGAAAGTTCTTCAATCGATGCCGTTACTGCCGGCGTAGCCGATACAGGCAGGGCTGACAAAGAGGCAGAGAAAAAAATAACTGCTTCGACAGTGCCTTATTCGGTGGCGGTGCTGCCGTATATCGACCAGTCGGGCATGGATGAAAAGGGCCGTAAGGTAGCGGCTAATTCTATCAAAGACGCGCTGAAAGAGAAATATCCGCCTGCTAAAAAAGGCGGCGTGAATACCGTTGCCAGTGCCAAAGCTGTTGCTAAGGCGATGCAGAACCATCCGTTTGAAAACGCTGACGCGCCGGTATTGGCAGAGCTTGTTGCCGTTGGTAAAGAGCTGGGCGTCGACCGTGTGATCTACATGGAGATGGAGCCGCCGCGCAACAAGGAAACCGGCTTTATGGTTATCGTCGGCAGTCAGACTTATAGTTCAGTCATTACCATGAAGCTGAAATGTGTGGATGTAAAAACTGAGAAATATCTGTTCAACAGGATCGTGGAGGAAGTTGGGTCATCGTCGGCCGTAGCTTTTTGGAAGATCGGCGGCGCGAGCCAGAGCAGGGCAGTAAAGAAAGGTGTTGCTGCCTGCATGACTGAATTTTTAACTGCTTTTGACTGATAATCTATAGAGAACAAGGTGATATTGGTGTTAGAAAAAATCGATTTAAAACAAAGCCTGAAAAAAGATGCCTATAATGAAAAAATGAGTTATTTTGAAACCAGGCTGGGAGAACTGCAGCGTGCTTGCCGCGCTGCTGGTATTCCTGTAATAATTTTGTTTGAAGGCTGGCGTGGGTCACAGCGCAGCGTCATCATCAACCATATGATGCAGCAGATGGATGCCCGCGGGTTCAGAGTTTATTCGGCTTCCAAAATGGCGGATGAAGAACCGGATCAACCTTTTTTTGAGCCTTTCTGGCGGCAGCTGCCGGCAAAAGGCAATATGGCTGTGTATTACCGCAGCTGGTACTATCTGAAAAATGAATATACCTTTGACCGCGATGCGGATCAAGTTAAAAGAATAAATACGAGCTACAGGCATATCAATGCTTTTGAAAAGCAGCTGACTGATGATAATTATGTGCTGCTGAAATTTTTTGTACACGTTTCCGAAAAACAGCTGAAGGCTAATGTGCAGAAGGCTGAAAAAACCTATGGTAAAGGCTGGAACAAGGTCAGCGAAAGCGATGATGATTTTGTAGATTATCAGCGGTATCTGGAAATCTACGAGAAAATGTTTATCGACAGCGACCGGCCTAATGCCCACTGGTATCTGATCGCCGGCGACGATACGCGTTTTGCCGAGGTCTCGATATTTGATGTGATCGTACAGCGGCTGGAACTGGCGCTGGCCGAAGCGGAAGCCCGCAGACAGAAAGCCGGGCAGCAGCTGGTGTTGCCGCGTACCGAGATCTACGACGTTTTATCAAAGGTCGATCTGTCCAAAGAAATCGCAAAAGCGGAATATAAAGATAAACTGGATAAATACCAGTCCAAACTGAGTATTTTGCAGTATGAAATGTATAAAAAGGGTATTCCTTCGGTCTTTGGCTTTGAAGGCTGGGATGCAGGCGGTAAGGGCGGAGCGATCCGTCGGCTGACGGCAGCTCTCGATCCGCTGGGGTATTCGGTGAACCCGGTAGCGGCTCCCAACGTGGTAGAGAAATCTTTTAACTATCTATGGCGTTTTTGGACACGCTTTCCCAAACAGGGAGAGATCGCCATTTTTGACCGTACCTGGTACGGCAGGGTCATGGTAGAACGTATCGAAGGCTTTGCAACGCAGGATGAATGGGGGCGGGCCTATGCCGAGATCAACGAGATGGAAGCCCAATGGGCGGAATACGGTACGGTGATAGGCAAATTCTGGCTGCAGATAGATAAAGACGAGCAGTATAAACGCTTTAAGGAGCGGGAGCAAAATCCGAACAAGGAATGGAAGATCACTGACGAAGACTGGCGCAACCGTGAGAAATGGGATGCCTATGAAGCGGCTGTGAACGAAATGCTGGTGCGCACAAGTACTGATTATGCACCGTGGACGATAGTGGAAGGCAATAATAAATATTATGCCCGCCTGAAGGTGTTGAAAACGGTGATCGAAATGTTTGAAAAACGGTTGAAGGACTAACAGCACACTGAGAGAGTATAAACGAGGTAGACAAGTTGACCTGGGAGCTTAAAAATGCGTTGAAAGAAATAGTTGCCCGCGAGAGCGGGGTACAGGTATTTGCGCCTGGCGCGCGGAGGCCGGTGGCCTTTATTTACCCCAATACTTATCATCTGGGGATGTCAAATCTGGGACTGCATATCCTGTATCAGCTCATCAACAGCCGCGGCGATTCAGCCTGCGAACGTTTCTTTCTGCCTGACAGCAAGCTCTTAGCAGAGCATAAACGCACGAAAACGCCGCTTTTATCACTGGAAACACAGAGGCCGCTTGCAGATTTTGAAGTTATCTGCGTGATGATGTCATTTGAAATGGATTATACCAATTTACTGACTATGCTGGCGCAGAGCAATGTGAAGCCTGAAGCGGCAGCACGCGGCGCCAAAGAACCGCTGGTGATCATCGGCGGTCCCTGCGCGACCTTCAATCCTGAGCCTTTAGCAGGGGTTGCCGATGCTTTCGTGATCGGTGAAGGTGAAGAAACTGTCAATAAACTGCTGGACGCTGTTTATGAAGCCAGGGACAAAGGCCTGTCTAAGGAAGATACACTGTTGGAGCTGGCGCAGCTGAGCGGCATCTATGTGCCGCGGTTTTATGAGCCGCAGTACGATGCTGGCGGTATGTTCTGCGGTATGCAGGTGTCAACACAGGTGCCTGCCAGCGTAAAACGTCAGTGGGTACGTGAACTGGATAATTATCCGCAGACATCGGCAATTATGACAGATGCGACTGAATTTGAAAATATGTATATCGTCGAAGTAGCACGAGGCTGCGGGCGGCATTGCCGTTTCTGCATGGCAGGTTATTGCTTCCGCAAACCGCGGGCGCGCGATCTTGAGCTGCTGCTTGCTAAAATACGCAACCGTCCGCCACAGACTAAAAAAGTCGGGCTGATGGGGGCCGCGGTATCTGATTATCCGTACATCAAAGAACTGACACAGACACTGGTAGATGAGCAGGTACCTTTTACGGTAGCCTCTCTGCGGGCCGACACTTTAGATGTAGAGCTGACGCAGGCTTTGGCTGCCAGCGGTCAGAGGACGATGACTGTGGCTCCGGAAGCAGGCAGCGTGAAAATGCGTAATATCATCAATAAAGGCATTACCGAAGAACATGTTTTTAATGCCATAGAACTGGCAGCGGCAGCAGGTATGAAAAATATCAAGCTGTATTATATGCTGGGCCTGCCGGGGGAAGCGGACAGTGATATCGAAGAAATGATAGCGATGATCGGTCGGGTACGAGAAAAGATGGATGCCGCCCTTAATAAAGGCGATCTGATAATTTCCGTGAATGGTTTCATCCCCAAGCCGTTTACACCGTTTCAGTGGTCGCCGCTGTGCGATGTCAAAACCTTAAAACGCCGTTTTAAAATGCTGGAAACCGCTTTAAAAAAAGCGAAACATATTCAGGTGCAGACAGAATCCTTGAAGGAAACTGTTCTGCAGGCAGTTTTGGCAAGGGGTGATCGCAGGATCGGCGCCGCTTTATTAGAAGCCTTCCGCAGAGAAATGCCGCTGAAGCAGGTGCTGAAAGAGCAGGGACTGGATATAGAGGAACTTGCTGCTGCTGCTTACGAGATCGGCAGGCCTTTGCCCTGGCAGCATTTGGATATGGGCTTTACCGAAGCTTATTTGATCAGCGAGTGGCAGAAGGCGCAGCGGGAAGAATTTACACCGATGTGTTTTGACTTATGCCGCCGCTGCGGTGTTTGCGGGGAGGCACAGGTATGAGTTTCAGATTAAGAAATAACGGGCCGATCTGGCTGGGTGAATTTACGGCGCTGACAGAAGCAGGATTCAGCAACGGCTGCAGCTGCCGTCTGCATGGAGCAAGCAGTATTGTGCCGGACGGATTCAACCTGGCGCTGCATGTGGGCGATGAAGCAGAGCTTGTAAACGCCAACCGCAGGCAGTTTGCGGCGGCGTTGGGTGTGGATGCGGCAAGGTTTACTACCTGTGCCCAGGTGCACGGCAGTAAGGTCGTTTGTGTGACAGAAGGCCTTATCGGCAGCGGCGCTGTGGATTTTGCCGATACTATTGCCGACACTGATGCTTTGATCACCGATTTGCAAAATGTGCCGCTGCTGCTGTTTTATGCAGATTGCGTACCGGTTTTGCTGGCTGATACAGAAACCGGGGCTGTGGGACTGGCGCATGCAGGCTGGCGCGGCAGTGTGGAGGAGATCGCCCTCAAAACGGTGCAGATGATGTGCCGTCATTATGGCTGCAACCCGGAAAAAATGCTGGCGGCGATCGGACCGTCGATTGGCAGCTGCTGTTACGAAGTAGACGATAAAGTTCTGACGGCGGGTGCAAAATACCGTGAGTGTTTTACGCTTAAACCAAATGGTAAATATCATCTGGACTTATGGCTGATGAATAGATTACAATTAGAAGCAGCAGGACTGGAGCGAGGTAATATCCACTGTGCCGCGACATGTACCTGCGATAATCGGGAACTGTTTTTTTCCTATCGTGCCGAGTTGGGTAAAACCGGGCGCATGGGCGTAAGCATTTGCCGAAGATAAAAAAGGAATAATAGTTTTTGTGGCGAATATAAAACTTTTAGGAGGTCTTTATTTTGTTAAAAGACAATCTGCACAAAGTACAGACCCAGATCGCCGAAGCTTTGAGCCGGCGAACTGAAACTAAACTGACCGGCGATAAGGTAACACTGGTCGCCGTAACTAAAAATCATCCCGTAGACGTGGTGCTGGAATCGCTGGCGCTTGGTGTGACTAATATCGGCGAAAACCGGGTGCAGGAAGCGAAGGAAAAACGCACTATTGTGCCTGACCGCGGCTTCTGGCATCTGATCGGCCATTTACAGACCAATAAAGCCAAGCAGGCCGTCACCTTGTTCGATCTGATCGAATCAGCTGACAGCGAGCATCTTTTGGCTGCGCTGGACAAGGCGGCTGGACAGCAGCATAAGCAGCAGGATATTTTGCTGCAGCTCAACATCGCCCGCGAGGAGCAGAAGACAGGCTTTTTGATTGAAGATTATCTGGCGATATTGCCGCAGCTGGACGACTATAAAAATCTGTGTGTACGCGGTTTGATGGTTATTGCGCCACTGTGCGGCGATATAGAGGAAACACGCCCTGTTTTTAAAGAAGGTTATCGCTGTTTTTGCGAGCTGCGGGCGCAGCGGCCTGGAATCGAGCTGCTGTCGATGGGTATGACTCACGACTTTACAGTAGCTGTTGAAGAAGGCGCCAACATCGTGCGTGTGGGTACGGCCTTATTTGGTAAGCGCGATTACAGTAAAAATAAATGAGCATGAAGGTATGGTGAAATGTATGAAATTTTTTGATCGTATCTCTGAAACCTTAGGTTTATATGAAGAGGAAGATGATGAACTTTTAGAGGAAGAGGAACCTGTAAAAAAGGCTGAAACAGCTCCTAAACGGATTCCCCGCAGTACGCCTGCCGTCAGCAGGGCAGCACTTCCCGCCGAGTCTGCCGCTTTGGAAAAAAGCGAAGCCAGAAGTGAAGTGCCGGCTGAGAAAAAATCCTTCTTCAGCAAAAAGAACGTCCAAAATTCGCCTGAAGGCAAAACCATTTCCATGCCGCTTGCTCAAAAGCAGGTCAAGGTAGTGGTGCTGGAACCGGCTAATTTTGACGATTCGCAAAAGGTTGCCGATTATCTGCGCAACAACCAGCCTGTAGTAGTGAACTTTGAAGGTACTGAAGGCCTGGTGACCAAAAGAATGACCGACTTTATCAGCGGTACTATTTACGCTTTAGGCGGCAGTATGAAAAAAATCGGCCGTAATATTCTGGTCTGTGCCCCGAAAAACGTAGATATCGACGCCAGCGTCAACATTTATGATGAAAAGGGTGGTCAACCGTGGAAAAAATAACAGCTCAAACCGGCCCGCTGGCTTTTATCGGCGGCGGCGCTATGACTGAAGCTATCATCAAAGGTATTCTGGGAGCCGGACTGGCTGACCCGGGTGAGATCTTTGTCGGCGAGCCGTCAGCGGCACGCTGTGAATATTTACAGAAAACCTACGGCATTAAAGCATCTGGTGATAATAAAGCTGTGGTAAAAGATGCAGGGCTGATCATTCTGGCAGTAAAACCGCAGGTTGTTGATGCGGCGATCACTGCTGAGCTTGCTGCAGCAATGCCGCCGCAGGCAACGGTGCTTTCGATCATGGGCAGTGTCGATCTGGCGAAGCTGCATCAGGTAGTGCCGGGACATGCGGTCATCAGAGTGATGCCCAATACACCGCTGGCAGTAGGTGCGGGGATGACGGCGATTGCGCCTGACAGCAAGGTCAGCTCCGAGATGATCGACGCCGCTAAAACTATTTTTGGTTCCTGCGGCGAGGTCGAAGTAGTGGCTGAAAGTGCTATCGAAGCGATCACGGCGGTATCAGGCTGCGGTCCGGGCTATGTCTTTATGCTGATCGACGCTCTGGCAGATGCTGGCGTTAATGCAGGCCTGCCGCGGGCGCTGGCAATCAAGCTGGCCGCCCAGACATTTGCCGGCAGCGGCAAAATGGTGCTGGAAACAGCATTGCATCCGGCGCAGCTGCGCGATCAGGTAACTTCGCCAGGCGGAACTACCATTGCCGGTATCCATGCTCTGGAAAACCGCGGAGTGCGTGCGGCGATGTATGATGCTGTACTGGCCGTGCTGGAACGCAGTGAGAAATTGAAGGGTAAATAACCAATGGCAGATAGAGAAAAGATTTTAAGATATTTTCGGGCCGGCGGCGATGAAGAACTGGCAGCCAAGCTGCTTGATCTGGCAGAAGGGGCTCATAGAAGCCGAAAATTCCGCGTCAGCGATTTTCTTGATCCGCATGGCTGTAATGTGGCCGAGATCGTTGCGGCCAATTTTGAAAATGTGAAGCTGGAAACCAGCGGCGGTTTTAAAAATGCCGAGCGTATGAAAGTTGCTTTTGTTGCCGAAGACTTTTTTGGTCAGCCGGATTTTGGCATGGTCTGCTTTAAAGTCGAATGGGACAAACGCTATTATGAACTCAGTCACCGCGATATTTTGGGAGCTTTTATGGGGATGGGCTGTAAACGCGATATTTTGGGCGATATTATTTTTATCCCTGAAGGAGCACAGTTCGTAGCCGATAAATCTTTTACTACTTACATTATGAACAATCTGACGCAGATAGGTTCTGCCCCGGTTTCACTGACCGAGATCACAGAAGCTGACCTGCTGCAGAAGGAAGAAAAGGTCAAGGTCATCAGCGCTACAGTTGCAGCTTTAAGGCTGGATGCCGTTGCTGCTGCAGGATATGGCGTATCCCGGTCACGTATGGCTGACGAGATCAAAGGCCAGAATGTTAAAGTAAACTGGAAAGAGGCCAAGAACGCAGCCCAGCCGGTCAGCGAAGGCGATATCATTTCTTTCCGCAGCCGCGGCAGGGTAGAAGTAGCCGAGATCAGGGGCACTACCAAAAAAGGTCGTTTAAGCATCACGCTGAAAAGATATATTTAATGGGGAGGGTATCACGATATGTTGACACCGTTAGATTTAAACAATAAGAACTTTTCCAAAGGCTTCCGCGGATATGACACCGAAGAGGTCGATGAGTTTTTTGCCAAAGTTGCCAAGGATTTTGAACGCCTGTATCAGGATAACGTAGAGCTTAAAGATGCTGTGGAACGAGTCAGCGCCAAACTGGAATACTATCAGCAAATGGAATCCACCATGCAGAACACTTTGGTCATCGCACAGGAAACTGCCGACGAAGTGAAAAAGAACAGCGAGCAGAAGGCTGCCCTGCTGGAGCAGGAAACTGCCATGAAATGCAAAGAGATCACTTCTGAATGCCAGGCTGCTGCTGCTAAAGCAAAAATGGACGCTGAAATCGCGGCGACTCAGGCCAGGACAGAAGCAGAAGCTTATGCTGAAAAACTGCGCAGCGAAGCTGAAAGTGAAACTACAAAATTGCGTAATGACACGCTGGCGGAAATTGCCAGACTGCGCGGCGAAGCTGAGGCCGAGCTGAAGCAGATGAAAAATGAGACTCAGAATTTTGTAGACAAAATGCGCAGTGCCGCCGAAGTAGAAGTCGCTAAAATGAAAGTAACTACAGAGGATCTGTGCAAAAAAATGTCGTCGCAGGCAAAAGACGAGGCCAGCGATGTTTTGGCACAGGCACGTGCCGAAGCACAAAAGCTGACCAGCGAAGCCGACGAACGCTACAGAACGATGATCGCCGATGCCGAAGAACGTTCCAGAACGCTTTTGGCTGACACCGACGAAAAAGTAAGAAAAATGATTTTTGAAGCAGAAAATAAAGCTGCTCTCGCAAAAGGTATCTTTGAAGATCAGGTCAAAAAGGCCGCTGTGCATCGTCAGCATATGATGAGCATTTTGGAAGGCCAAATGGAGCTTTTGAAAAACTTTAGCAAAGATACTGAAAAATAAGCGAGGTCGGCAGCATGATTATTTTGGTACGCCACGGTGAAGCAACTCATCATACAGAGCATTTGACAGGCGGTTGGACCGATTCGGAGCTTACGGCTGCGGGAAAGGTTCAGCTGCAGGCCGTTGCGTCCAAATTAGCCAAAGATTTTGCAGGGCAAAGCCGTGATTTGCGAATCCTGACCAGCGATTTGAAGCGGGCGGAGGAATCAGCCCGAATCATCGCCGCCAGGCTGGGAATCAGTAAGCTGGAACCGTATGAATTTTTGCGCGAAAAAAATAATGGACAGGCGGCAGGCTTGACTGAAACGGCTGCCAAAGCTTTGTATCAGCAGCCTCCGACCTTAAAGGAACTGCATCACCGCAACTATCCGGGCGGCGAAACGCGGCAGGAATTTTATGACCGTAATGTGCAGGGCCTGATAAAATGCGCTGATCTGGAGCGGGAAAATCTTCTGATCGTAGCCCATAAAGGTACGATCCAAAACATCATTTTCCATTGGCTGGGGCTTGATATAGCTACCGTCAACGTTTTAAATTTTTCTGTCGATATCCTGCCGTCCAGCGTGACGGTCCTGGGCATCAACAAATGGCGCGAACATGCTGTGTTCAGGCTCAACGATACCTCACATCTGCATACTGACAGCGGTTATGGCATCTTTGAGTTTAAATATGGCAAATATCATTGACTATAACTTGTATAATGGTGTATAATGACTTTGTTTTAATAAAAGCAGCAGCGATGACGAAGACAGTAGCCTGCCGGGCACAGTCAAGCGAGTCGGGGACAGTGCGAGCCCGACCGGAAAGATGGCAGGGGAAGATCACTTCAGAGCTTCTGGGCTGAAAACAGTAAGCCCGGACGGGTAACACACGTTATGGTGTTTCGAGTGGCAGGCAGCTTAAGTCTGTCATGAGGGTGGTACCACGGGTTTATAGTCTCGTCCCTTTTTGGGAGCGGGGCTTTATTTTTTTGGAGGTGTACACATGGATTACAGCAAGACCCTTAATTTACCGGAAACTGAATTTCCGATGCGTGCCGGTTTACCGGAACGCGAACCCGAATTTTTGAAATACTGGGAAGAAAACAAAATCTATGAAAAGAAACAGGAACTGCATGCGGGCCATAAAAAATTTGTCCTGCACGACGGTCCGCCGTACGCTAACGGCAAGATCCATATGGGTACGGCTTTAAACAAGATTTTGAAAGACATCATTATGAAATATAAATATGCGCAGGGATTTGATACCCCGTATGTTCCCGGCTGGGATACCCATGGTATGCCGATCGAGCACGCCGCTATCAAAAATCTGGGACTGAACCGCCATGAGCTTGATACACTGGTACTGCGTAAAGAATGTCACGACTACGCTTTAAAATGGATCGACGAGCAGCGTACCGACTTCAAACGTCTGGGCGTCCTTGGCGACTGGGATCATCCTTATATCACCATGACCCACGATTATGAAGCTGTGCAGATCCATGTTTTCGGCGAGATGGCTAAAAAAGGCTACATCTATAAAGGCAAAAAAGCCGTTTACTGGTGCCCGCACTGCGAAACCGCTCTGGCAGAAGCTGAGATCGAATACGGAGAAGAAAAGTCCCCGGCGATCTTCGTAAAAATGCCGCTCGTCAAAGACAACGGCATGCTGCCTGAAGCAGCTCAGGGCAAACCGGCCTATATCGTCATCTGGACCACCACACCGTGGACCATGCCTGCCAACGTAGCGATCGCGCTGCATCCGGACTTTGAATATGCCTGGGTAGAATGCGAAGGCGAAATCCTGTTTATGGCCAAAGAGATGCTGGAAGCCGTTGGCAAAGTCTGCAAAAAAGACCTCAGCAATATCATCGGCACCTGTCAAGGTAAAGATATGGAATATGCCGAATGCCGGCATCCGTTTGAAACTATTGACCGCAGATCCCTTGTCGTACTGGCTGATTATGTTACGCTGGAAGCCGGTACAGGCTGCGTCCATACCGCTCCCGGACATGGCGCCGACGACTTTGAGACCGGCGTCCGCTACAATCTGCCGATCATATGTCCCGTCGACGGCTCAGGTAAACTGACCGCCGAAGCCGGAGCTGATTTTGCCGGCATGTTCGTTTTTGATGCCAACGTACCCATCATCAAATATCTGGCCGGTCTGAACCGCCTGTTTGGCAAAGAAAACATCCGCCATCAGTACGCACACTGCTGGCGCTGCAAGAACCCCATCATCTACCGTGCGACCGAGCAGTGGTTCGCATCTGTCGACGGCTTCCGTGAAGAAGCCCTGAATGCTATTGCCAACGACGTGCAGTGGATCCCGTCCTGGGGCGAAGCACGTATCCATAATATGGTCGCCGACCGCCACGACTGGTGCATTTCCCGTCAGCGTGTCTGGGGCGTGCCGATCCCGATCTTCTACTGTGAAGACTGCAACGAACACCTGGTCAACGACGATACTATCAATGCTGTTGCCGACCTGTTTGCTAAAGAAGGCTCTGACGCCTGGTGGGCTCATTCTGCTGAAGAGATCCTGCCGCAGGGCACCAAATGCCCCAAATGCGGCGGCACTCATTTCCGTAAAGAATCTGACATCATGGACGTCTGGTTCGACAGCGGTTCCTCTCATGCAGCAGTCTGCAAAACCCGTCCCGAACTGGCATGGCCTGCCGACATGTATCTGGAAGGCAGCGACCAGCATCGCGGCTGGTTCCAGTCGTCGCTGCTCACTTCCGTTGCTACCGAAGGCAAAGCGCCTTACCGCGCAGTTCTGACGCACGGTTACGTAGTCGACGGCGAAGGCCGCAAAATGTCTAAATCTGTAGGCAACACCGTTGCCCCGCAGGAAGTTATCGCCCAATACGGCGCCGATATCATTCGTTTGTGGGCAGCTTCCTCCGACTACAAGGCTGATATCCGTATCTCCAAAGAGATACTGAAACAGCTCTCTGAAGTTTACCGCAAGATCCGCAACACCATCCGCTATATCCTGGGCAACACCAACGATTTCAATTATGAAACCGACAAAGTTGAATTTAAGGATATGCTGGAGCTGGACCGTTGGGCTTTGATGCATATGCAGCTCTTGAAAAAAGAAGTTTCCGCAGCTTATGAAAGCTACGACTTCCATGTGCTCTATCATGCTATCCATAACTTCTGCAGCGTCGAGATGAGCAGCTACTATCTGGATATCCTCAAAGACCGCCTGTATGCATACAAGGCCGATTCCTTTGAACGCCGCAGCGCTCAGACAGCAATGTACGAGATCATGCTGGATCTGGTCGTAATGATCGCGCCCGTACTCAGCTTCACCATGGAAGAAGTATGGCAGTTCATGAAAAAACCTGCTTCCATGCCTGAATCCGTATTTATGATGCCGTGGCCCGAATGCAAGGAAGAATATATCGACGAAGCCCTGGAAAGCAAATGGGATAACTTCATCGAGATCCGCAGCGAGATCACCAGAGTTCTGGAAGGTGCCCGCCGCGCTAAAACTATCGGTCATTCTCTGGACGCTAAAGTCGAGCTGCATGCTACAGGCGAAGCGCTGGCGATACTCAGATCCGTTGAAGGTGATCTGGCGACACTGCTGATCGTATCGCAGGCTAAACTGGTGGAAGGTTTGGCCGGCGGCGTAGAAGCGACCGGACGTGAAGACCTGAAAGTAACTGTTCAGGCTGCGGAAGGCGAGAAATGCGAACGCTGCTGGATCTACAGCGATACCGTAGGTAAAGATGCTGAGCATCCGACTGTGTGCGCACGCTGTGCGGCAGCTTTGAAATAAGTAAAACTGCATAATAAAATTAAAATGCAATACCGGACAGATATCTGTCCGGTATTTTTTTGCTGCAGGCCTTATCTTTAGCAAAGGATCTTTATCATAATTGTCAGGCAGTGAAGAATAAAAGCTTTATTAAGATGAAAAATTAGTGTAATATAAAAGCTGAAAGAGTGATAGCTACAAAAATTGAAAGAGCAGGTGAAATGCAATGCGAAAAGTGAATCCTGAATACGCCAAAGCAATTATGGCGATTGCCAACAGAGCCCCGTATCTTAAACTGCTGGGCATGAAGATCTGTGAGCTTGACTATGGCTACTGCCGTGTCGAAACGCAGATCAATGACAGCCTAAATAATCCCTTTGCTTCAGTACATGGCGGCGTCTTTTCGTCAATTCTTGACACGGCTACCTTTTGGGCTCTTTACTGCTGCATCGGCGAAGAGGACGGCATAACTACGCTTGACCTGCAGGTGAATAACCTTGCCGCTGCTGCTTGTGGCAAAATAATTGCGGAAGGCAGACTGATAAGAATGGGGAGGACGATCGGGCTTGCCGAAGGTACGTTAAAAGATGAAAACGGCAGACTGCTTGTTCAGGGCACATCAAAAATGTTTGTTCTGCCTGGCCTGCAATCCATAGATAAAGTGGCAGACAGGGTTGGCTTTGAAACCTTGCCGCCTAAATTCCTTTGATCGCGAACAGCATAATATAAATATAAAAATCCCGGACATATTACTATCCGGGATTTTTATATTTATTAAAATTTTCCGAGAAACGACATTTTTATTGTGCTTAATAAATTTAAAATAATTCATAATATTAGCTGTTTTTGAATAATTAGCTATAACATAAAATTTAGTTTGAAGAAAAATAAAACATTTGTAATATAAACAAAATTGCGCTGAGAATATATACATGATATCATAATATAAGAAATTTGTTATATATAAAATTTATTATATGATTAAATTTATATTTTTTTTGGAATTAAAGTAACCCTAGAAAGTCTACTTTCCTTTTACTGCAGTGAAATTTATTTATAAAAATTATAAAAATAAAGAAGGAATGCGATTCTATGAATTCAAAATTCTGCCATGACAGTGAAATGACATCACGTAGATCAGGCATTGAATCATTAATGATGAAATGCCCTATTTGTGGCCGTGAATTCAGCTGTAACAAAACATATCATGTTTATACGGCTTTGCTTGCCAGAAAAAGGCAATATTATTGCAGTTATTCTTGTTTTAATAAACGGCCAAACCCAAGAAAATAATTTTGCCGGCAAAAATGTTTGTTACTATTTGTTTTCGGAGGTGCTTGATAATGGAAAAAGAGCTTCAAAAAATTGGACACAGAATAAAGCTTCTGCGCATTGAAAATAAAATATCACAAAAGGTGCTGGCTAAAAAACTGTGTATATCGCAAACACATTTAAGCAATATCGAAAATGGCAGAGTTGGTGTGACTTTGTTGCACTTAATAAAAATAAAAGAATTGTTTGAATGTCCGATAGAATATTTTTTTGAAGAAAAAACACTCTCTGAAAACGAAGCAGAAAAAAACGAATGCAAAAAAATAAAAACTATAGTCGAAGAAAATAACTTTAGACTGGAAGATTTGTCTAAAGCCATAGAGATAATGAAAGTTTTACAGAAAGGCTGAAGATAAATGCTTCTAGTTTAGAAAGGGAAGCTGATTTTCATGAAAAAAATAAATAAAAAATTAAGTCTTTGTATTGCCTTAGCTTTAATGCAGTCTGCATTTGTAAGTAATAGTTTTGCAGCTGCTCCAACGGTAACTAATCAGGGCAGTGGATATTATTTTGGTATAGGTACAGAACCTACCCTTGCAGATTTGGCAAAAGAAGGAATTATTGATTATAAGAAAGCCAATGAAAAGCCTCAAAATAATAATGAGAACGGTGAAGGTGCAGGCCCTAATGCCTTAGACAAAAATAATTATGGCGCTTTGACAGCGGGTATGGGCGCATTTGCGTCGCATGGATACAGTACTGCGGTCGGTTATAATGCAACGTCTGTTATCAGCTCTACAAGTTTGGGCGCTGCCAGTTATGCCACTAGTAACTCGGCTGCTGTCGGTGTTAATGCATATGCAATGAACAACGGCACTTCTATTGGTAATAATACGCAAAGTGCTAACGGCGTTGCCATAGGCTATAACGCAACTGCCGGTGATTTTTACAAAAATCTGCCAGGGGAAGCATTTGCTTTATACAGCGGCACAGCTATCGGCAACAATGCTTTTGCCAGAGGTGGCGTTGCTGTGGGTACCAGTGCTTCGGCAGAGGCTTATGGTGTTGCTCTGGGCGACAGGTCGTATGTAGCATGGCGTGGCAGCGCGCTGGGAGATGATGCATCGGTTTTGGCAAACGGCGGCGTTGCGCTTGGCCCTGATGCAGTTGCCGATACGGCTGCGGGGAAATTTGGTTATATAGCGGCGGCCGCTGCTCAGCCTGCAACAGAGATGGAGCTTGCCGCAGCTATTGGCAAAGCTGATGTCGTAAATCAATTCAATAATAAATGGGCTGAAAAAAATAAAGAATATACAGAAGTTATGAAAAACTTCAACAGCGTTTCTGCAGAGCAGCAAAAGAACGACGATATCCTGCGCAATACCAAAGGCAGTACGGATGCAGAAGAGATAAAAGCTTATGAAGCTGCCTTAGCTAAAAAAGCTGATCTGACACAGCGTGCGCTAGAAGCTACTAAACAAAAAGATGCATGGCTGAGACAAAACAAGGATTTTTTAAATGCCTTAGAAGAGAAAAATGACGCCCTTTCAGCCTGGCGCAGCAGTGATGGCGCAATAAGCGTAGGCTCGGCAGCATATACAGATAAGAACGGCGTGTTCCATGCCGCCAATACGCGCCAGATCACCAATTTGGCGGCAGGCACGGAAGATACCGACGCAGTCAATGTAGCACAGCTTAAAAGTGTAAAGAATCTGGTAGATGAACTTAATACAGACCAGGTAACAAACAACGAAAATATCACAAAGCTGCAGGGCGGATTTACTGTAAGTAACGAAATTGGTACTAAAACAGATATCAGCCTTGGCGGCGCAAACAAAACCGATATCAAATTTGTCGGAGCCAAAGATAAAATCGACGTCAGCGTTGAAACAACTGCAGAAGGCGCTAAAATAACTATTGCTCCTAACGCTAAGCTTGGCGAAACGCTGGACATCAGTAACAATACCTCGATCACTAACCTGAATAACAGAGTTGATAATCTTGAGGTCAAATTTGGTGATATCAATGACCAGATCGCAGCCAATAAAGTTACTGTTGAAGGCGACAGCAACAGCGGTGTGAAGGTCGAAAATGTTGCTCAGAACGGTGATCCCGCAAAATACAAAGTAAGTTTAGAAGACAAAGTACAAGTTGGCAATGTCACTATAGAAGGCAGCACTGATAACGGCAATAAAATCGGTGAAATAACAGGCCTTACAAATACGACATTGAACAGCGCTGATTTTGCAACAACTGGCCGTGCTGCAACTGAAGAACAGTTAAAAGAAGCTATGGCATTAATGGGGAATGCAGGCAGTGTAGATTTAGAATTAAGTGCCGGTGAAAATATCCAGGTAGATAAACTGGGCAGCAACGATTACAAAGTGTCTTTAAAAGATGATATAAGCTTAAACAGCATCGAAGCCAAAGAATATAAGGTCGGCGGCGAAACCTATATCGATAGCAACGGTATCAATGCCAATAACAAAACGATCAGTAATGTTGCTCCCGGACGTGTCGATGCGACCTCAACAGACGCTGTAAACGGCAGCCAGTTATATCAGGTAAAACAGGATATCCAGGGACTCAGTAACGATATCAGCCGTTTTGGAGAAGAAATAGACAGCGTTGGCGCATTATCAGCGGCAATGGCAGGTCTGCACCCACGCTTCCAGGATGGTAACAAAGGTGAACTGGCGATGGCAATGGGGTCATATGATGGCAAAAACGCTTTGGCCGTCGGCGGATTTTATGCACCAAATCAGGAAGTAATGTTTTCGCTGGGGATGGGTATAACCCAGGGCGGTAAAAAAATGGGTAATATTGGTGTAAACTTTGCTTTAGACCGCACTAAAAAAGGCGAAGTACCAAAACGTGATATTATTTACACACGCCGTGAAGTCGATACTTCCTTAAAAGCTCAGGAAGAAAAAATCCAGCTGTTATTGATGAAATTAGAAGCGCAAAGCCGTGAAATCGAAACCTTAAAAGCGAAATTGCAATAAAAAGAACCGATTAAAACACAAAAAATACCGGATAGATATTCTATCCGGTATTTTTTATGCTTATAAGTCCGTTACAGGTTCTGTTACTGTATATCTGTTTTCCAAATGCCTGATGATTTCATTCAACCGCCGCTTGCTGTTTTCCCTGTCAGCTGCGGCCCTGCCTGAACAAGCTAAGCAGTGCCATTGTAAAAGAACAAGGTACACAAAAATAACGTCCATGTAGGAAGCTATTTGGTTGAAATGGTAACAATACTGTTAATTGCAGCATAAAAAGCCTGTAATTAACAGTACCTCAATGCCAAAATAAGTAAACATGTGATTGTTTGGAGCTATGACGCGACAGTCATAGCCTATGCAGTTGTGGGAAAACAAAAAGATAAGGCGACACTTAACCTAAAGGTGAGTGTCGCCTTATCTTTTACATTTTTTATTATACACCTAAAAGTTACCAGTTGCAAGACCATCGAACAAAGTTTTTTGATAATTCGAGCAAGAATGTCTTGCGGGGGGGGACAAATATGATAATATAATGTAAAATATTAAAAATGCTTTGAAAAAATATAGAATAGCAAAACCGTTGGTTGGATTTTATAGACAACTATCAGGGCTTGTTTGTTTGTAACAAAAGAAACCTGAGAAGGTATGGTTTCCATTAGTGAGGAGATGGACGATGCAGATGATGCAATTAAATGTTACGACTGATTATGCCATCAGGACTGTTTTGTATCTTGCTATCAAAGATGAACTGGCAACATCGAATGAAATAGCTATGGCAATGGGTATACCGCCAAGCTATGTTTTAAAAATCACCAGCAAGCTGGTAGTGGCCGGTATCATCAAAAGAATAGTAGGGGCACAGGGCGGCTTTTTGCTGGCTAAAAAGCCAACGGAGATCAGCCTTTACGAAATCATCAATGTGCTGGAGGCGACTACAAAGCTTAACCGTTGTTTGGAGGTCGGCAGGTATTGCAGCCGTTTTGCTACTGAAAATTGTCCGGTACGGGCCTTTTACTGTGAGCTACAGAGCTTGATTGAAAAGAAGCTGCAAGCAATGACGGTAGCAAGCCTGCTACACGGATAAGCGGTGGAAATGGATGGGAAGATGGAAGAGTTGGATTATAAAAAAGTTGGCTGCGAGATCCAAGTAAGGCGTACCCGCAATGGCATAACGCAAACAGAATTTGCTAAATTTTTGGGTATTTCGCAGACGCATTTAAGCAATGTAGAAAGTGGCCGGGTGATGCTTAGCTTAAAGATGCTGCTAAAAATAAAGCAGCGTTTTGTGTGCACGTTAGACGAGATAGTAGACCCGGAGGGCTATAAAGAGCTTTTGAATAGTAAAAATAAGCTTAGGCGCTTTAGGTTGGTGCGCTGCGACGAGTAACAAATAGCGGCAAGGAGATGTTTTAGTTGCATATCGAGATATGGGAAGAGGTTACCAATAAAAGTATACAACCTGGTTTAAATGGTTTAACGGTGCGGTGCCCAATTTGTGGACGTGAGTTTGGCTGTAATAAGACTTACCACGTTTATACAGCCCTGGTAGGAAGAAAACGGCAGTATTTTTGCAGTTTTTCTTGTTATAAAAAAAGACCTGATCAAAAACAGAAAAGATGAAAGGATGTTTATGAAAATGAAAAACTTAGAGAAGGCTATAATTTTGAGTTTAATGTTGTCGGGTGTTGGTAGTAGCAGTGCAATGGCTTTGGAATGGGGCTTAAATAATAGTGGCACTACATTTGATATATCTGAGGCAAGTAAAAGTTATAGTGTGCACAGTACGACTGATAAGCCAATGGGTATCATAAATACTAACAATGGTATATTGACAGCTAACGACATTGTACTGGAAGTGCGCAGCGATAGCAATGAGGCGGCAGGTTTTTTTAATGATGGCGGCAGTGTTTATACAGGTAAAAATATGGAAATTACAGTTGTTGGCGGTTCAGGTAATTTTATGGTCAATGGTATTGTCAATCAAAGTACAGGGGCCAACAACGCCTCAAAATTTACTGCCGGTAATATAAAAATGGATTTGACAGGCTATGGCAGTGAGCTTTACGGTATTATCAATGGAAGCCATGGGATTAACGGAAATAATGCGGTAGATTTTAAGGCGGGGAATATTACAATTGAGGCCAATAATGATGGTAACCTGATAGGAATTACCAACAAAAACGGAACTAGTGCCGCGAGTACATTTACTGCTGATGATATAAACATTACCGGCAGTGGCAAGGGATATATTGTAGGGATAGAAAATCAGACATCTAATCAAATGAGAATGAAAAATGTTGCTATAAAGCTTACTAAAAAAGAAAACGGCAGTGGTCATGCCAGTGCAGGTATGCTTGGAATTTCTAATACCAGTGCGGATTTTAAGTCTGATAACACAACTATTATTCTGGATAATATTAATGGCAACGATAAAACTACAGGTATCAATGTTGGTGGCAACAACGCAATGATCAATGGCGATTTGAATATGCGTATCATCGGCAATGCCAATGCTGATGTTATAGGTGTTAAAGGTGAAGCGCAGGTTGCAGGCGATGTGAAAGCAGAGTTGAGCGGAGGGAAAAACGTTACTGGTATCCTTGGGACATCCACCATTGACGGTAGCGTAAAGATGAAGATAAACAGCTTAGGTAGTGCTTGTGGCATTAATGCAGGCCAGGTCACTGTTGCCCATGATGTGAATATGGATATAAGCGGACAAAGCGGGATGGTTGCTGGTATCGCATCCAATGATGCCATTACGGTGTCCGGAAATTTGAATATCAATATTCACGATACAACTGCTTATCAAAGAATGGCTGCTGTAATAGGGAATACGAATTCGGCCACACATATAACAATTGGTGGACTGCAAAACAATATCAATGTTGAAGGCAGCAGTGATTTTGCTGAAGGCTTATTCAGCGGCGTTAAGTTGGCAGATAATTCTGTGACAAATATTGTTTTGAAAAATACTAAAGACACCTACTGGCAAACACACGGTATTTATGACAGAGATGACAAAGGCTTCAATTTGGAAACTAATGCTGTTTTAAATGTTGATGTTGAAGCAAACGGTCTACAGTCTGGCAGTACAGGAAGTTCTGAAGGTGTGTTTGGATTACTTTTGACTAATGTAAATGGCACAGAATCTAGTGCGAAAGCTGGTTCACAAATTAATGTAGCAGTACAGGGGGCCGCAGTAAACGATGCAGGTTTGATTGGTACTGTAGGTATCAGCGGCAGTATTAAAGCAGATGGTGATGTAAGGGTTGATGTTAAAAGTGAAAAAGGCATTGGTTTACGTGCAAATTCTGTTGGGGATCACAGCGAGTATACGGGTGAAGTTATTGTTAAGACAAATAATGGTACAGCAGTAGGTGCTGTAGGCTATAGTGGTAGTTACGATGCATCAATTAAAATAGATCCGGTGACAGGAAAAAAAGTGCAGCTTCTGGGTGATGTTAAACATTTTACCAAATATGGTACTCAAGGAGCTTTGATCGATATCAGTTTGAAGACGGCGGATTCTTTTCTTACTGGTGCTAGTATTGGTGCAAATGGCGCAGATAGAATAACTAATCTTAGCTTTGATAATGCATCGACATGGAATATGGCAGGCGACAGTGTTGTAAATGCGTTGATAAACAATAATAATGCTGTTATTGATTTGACACAAGGAGCAGATACTTTAAATGTTACCGATTACAGCGGTACTGGAGGAAAGTTTGTTATGGATACCGACCTTGCCAGTGAAACCAATGGCGATAAGATTGCTATTACAGGTGCTACGGCAGGGATTACTTATGTACAGGTCAAGGATTCAAGTCTGCTTAGTGGTATTGAAGTAACAGGTAATAAAAGTCTACTTTTGATAACTGATACCAGTGAAAAAGCCACCTTTACAGGAAAGCATCTTAATGCTGGAGGTATATGGGATGTTACGCCGACTATTGAGAATGGTGCAGATGTTACTAAGGCAGATGGTAGTACAGGCAGTAAAAAGGAGTGGTATTTAACCAAAATAGAAAAAGTAATAAATAATGATACGGGAGTATTGCTCTCTACAATGGATAACAGTTACGCTCTCTGGCGTAATACCAACGACAGTCTGCGTAAGCGTCTGGGAGATTTGCGTTTTAGAGACAACACAGTAGATGGTGATGGCATTTGGGCACGATACAGCGGCGGAAAGTTTGCCGGCAGCGGTTTTGACAGCGGTTATAATATGTATCAACTGGGATATGATAAAGCGGATAATGCCAAAAGTACCTATGGCTTTGCTATTGATAGTGGTAATGCTAATGCCAGATATGGGACCGGAAGCGGTAAAGACAAGCTGTTTGCAGGCAGTATTTATGGAACCTGGCATGGGGATAACAGTAGCTATACAGATGTAGTGGCTCGCTTCGGACAGTTTGATACGGACATCAGATCCTATGGCGATTATCCGGATAAGGCCAAGGCAAAAAGCCATGCGTATAGCCTGAGTGTGGAATATGGAAAAACCATAGAGCTGAATAAAGCACAGGGGACTTTTATCGAACCGCAGGCCCAGGTGATCATAGGGCGTTTAGGAAGCAGCAGCTACACGACTGATCGTGGCAATAATGTTTATATGGGCGGTGTAAACAGCTGCATTGGACGTTTGGGCGTAGTAGCAGGCAAAAAAGATGCGTCAGGCAACGATGTATATCTTAAAGTGAATATGCTGCATGAGTTTGGCGGTAACCGTGATGTCAGGATGCTGGCGGGCAATGGGGAAACATTGAGTGAATCGCAGGATTATGGCGATACCTGGTTTGAGCTTGGTTTGGGTGGTAATATCAAGCTGGGCAACAGCAGTCATTTATACGGCGATATCGAACGGAGCTTTGGCGCTGATATCCAAAAGAAATGGCAGGTAAACGCAGGAGTAAGGTTTGAATTTTGATTTATGGTTTTGATAAAGATATCGTTTCTTTATTGCAGTATTTAGATTTGAGAAGATTATAAAAGCACAGACTATATTGGTCTGTGCTTTTTTTAATTATTTTATTATGCGTAACTTATTATAACTTAACAGTTATATTTACAATCTTTTAGTGGTAATAATTTTGTTAAAAACGAAAAGTATCAAAGGTGAAGAACGGATAAAGCATCTGTATCACACAAAAATTGTCGTGATAATTCAGAAATGAAGTGATAAATTGATGAGAATAACTTGTCAGAACCATTAATTTATTATACTATAAGCGAAGTATCTATGGTTTTAGTTGATTTGCATAAGCGAATGAAAAACCAAGAGCAATTGTAAAGGAGAGGGTTAAACTATGAAAAGGAAAAAAGATGTAATTAAAAAAGCAGTCTTGGCAAGTGTTTTAGCAATGTCATTAAATAATGTGGTGTGGGCTGCTGAAGGTGTCGATCAGCCATTTTCGACAGTAAGTGAGTTGGAGGCGCTTGGGGGAATAGCGTCTATCGACTCCAGCAGCATTAGCCATGTTACGAAGGGCATTTATGCCAGTGGTAATGATTTTATTTATAATAGCGGTGCTATCAAGCTGGATATTAATGGTTTTGCCAACTCTACAAGCAGTGGCTACGATTCTATTGGTATTTTTGGCTATAACAGCACGATTGACCTGAAGCAGATCGAGATGAATTTTATTGATACTTCAGGAACGGTACATAATCTGGATGTTTATGGTATTAAGACATATGCTTCCGGAGTTGTAAAAATCGGTGATGATTCTAAAATCACTGTTTCCGGTAATGTCAGCGGTCTGGATTCCAATAATCAGCCTAATGTGATGAAGGGTATGTATGCCGGTGATAATGCGACAATGGATTCAGGTATTATTGAAGTTGACGATAATTTAGAGTTGAATGTTATCAATGCGGGAACTGGCTGGACTTATGGTATCGATTCTTATGACGGAGCTACTATTTCTGTTGGTGATGGGTTGAGGTTATTTGTTACAGGCGGAAAGGATACCAGAGGAGTCGAGGTTGGTTTTAACGACGCTAAGGTTACTTTGGGGGAAAATGCTTCTATCATTGCTAACAGCAGGGATGGCGTGGCGTTGGGAGTATTTGTATTTAATAAAGGGAAGTTTGAGGCAGCTAAGGATCTTGTTATTAACGTCAGTGCGGATGATGGAAGCCAATGGGCAGCAGGTGTGTTGGCGCAAGGCACTGGCAGCGAGGCTGTATTAAATGGAGCTGTTATCAGTGCGACTGAGGGCGATACTGCGAGCTATGCTATTTATACTTATAATAACGGCAGCGTGGTAGGTAATGCGGGCAAATATAATATTTACGGCAATATCCTTAATAACAGTGGCGGCATAGTTGATCTTACTGCTAATAGCGGATCGTTTATCGAGGGCTGGGTAAGCACTGCCAGTACAGCTGAAACTAATATTTCGCTGGAGGAGGCTTCCTATTGGAAGGTGACTGGTGATTCTAACCTGACGCATTTGCATAACGATAATTCGATAGTGGATATGACTCACGTCAGTAATACTTTCAGCACTTTGACGGTAGATAATCTCAGCGGTGAGAACGGCGTTATCAAAATGGATATCGATGCCAGTCAGAATTCGTTGAACAGCGACAAGCTGTATGTTACCGATACGTTGACCGGGACGCAGTATATTGATTTGTACGAGGTCAATGGTTATACGCCTGTAGGGGAAGAAGGCGTCGGTACGGTGCTGGCGACTGTCAATAACCATAACGGCAGTTTTGCCGCTGTAGATGGTGAGGGGACGCTGTACTGGAAGCGTTATGAGCTGGATCATCAGGATACTGCCGATACGAGTGGTAATTATACTAAGGACTGGTATTTGAAGCAGGTAACGAATATTGATCAGCCTACTACCAGTACGGATACGATCCTTGCAGCCAATGCGCTGAACTATCACACGTGGCGGACAGAAAACGACAAGCTGCTGCAGCGTATGGGTGAGCTGCGGCATAATGGCGAAGAAGCCCAGGGGGCCTGGTTCCGGCTGCGGGGAACAAAAATCGGCCGTGACGGAAAATTTGATTTTGAAAACAAGTATACTTCTTATGAGCTGGGTTACGATACCATAACTAAAAATACTGACGACAAGATACGTTATCAGGGGGCGGCGGTAAGCTATGTTGACGGCGACAGCAGCTACAATCGTGGCAGCGGCGACAACAGCAGCAAGGCGATCAGTTTCTATAATACGGAAATCGGCAGTAAAGGGCATTATTTGGATGTGGTGTTTAAAGTCAGTAATCTGGAGAATGATTTTAAGGTGTACGATACGAAAAATAATAAGATCACCGGTGATTTTAACAATACCGGCGTATCGCTGAGTGCTGAATACGGCCGGAAAAATGTCTTGCACAACGGCTGGTATATCGAGCCGCAGGCCCAGTTTACTTTAGGTTATCTGGGCGGTGACAGTTATACTACCAGTAATGGTATCGAAGTAAGCCAGAGCGGGATCAAAAGCGCTGTCGGACGTATCGGATTCAATATCGGCAAAGAGGTCGGCAGCAAAGGCGTCGTTTATGCTAAGGCCAATCTGCTGCATGAGTTCGGCGGCGGTTATGATGTAACGATGTATGACGGCAGGGATAGAGTTAAGGTTGGTGATACCTTTAACGATACCTGGTTTGAATATGGGGTTGGCGCCGCTTTTGCCGCAGGTAAAAACAGTCATGTTTATCTGGATGTGGAACGCAGTTCAGGCAGTGATTTTACTAAAGACTGGCAGTGGAACATCGGCGCCAGATGGACGTTTTGATAACTTTGCATTGTTATAGGGGAATATTAGCAATGTATAAGTGAGGGGTGCAGGCTTGTGAAAGCAGCTGGCAGAAATTACAAGCTGCTTTTGCATGCTGTTATAAAGCAGGTAACAGGTTAAGCTGGCAATATAAAAACCACTCAGCTTTTATAGTTGAGTGGTTTTGTTGTGCTTAATCCCAGCGTTTTAAAATATCGGCGACGATTTCTTTTTGTGTCTTTTTACGTTTTTTCTTTTCAAAGTTACGATAGTTGTTATCGCGGTGGTCGGTCGAATAATCTGCATAATCTATGTCGTTGTTTTCGTATTGTTCGTAGCTGCGGTTATAATCGCCGTGTCCGTCGTCCAGCATTAGCGGGACAAAAACTGCAGCGGCAGGCAACTGAAAGTTTACAGTCAGGTTTTCCATATGGGCCTCCGTCATCAAAGGTTAATAGTTGTTTATATTTTAACACGGCTGCACCTGCTAGTAAATATTTTTGCAGCGATTGACAAAAACTGGCGGCGGTTATACCATAAAAACATAAAGGAGATGTTACTGTGAGCAAATCTTATAAAGACCAGTTTAAGGAAGAAAGTGTCAGGCGCCGGCAGCGTCAGCAGAAACAGATCGCCGCTGTAATAATTTTGATCGGTGTGCTGGTTTCGGCTGCTATATGGTATCTAGACGGGCTGAGTAAAGAACAGCAGGTGCCGCAGCAGACATCTCAGCAGCAGTCGGCGCAGACTGCTGAGCAGCCAGGGCAGGAGGTCAAGCCGGAAACTCCTGCTGCAGAGCCTCCTAAAGAGGAGCAAAAGCAGCCGGAAGCTGTTAAACCTGCTTATACGATATTGATAGATAAAAGTGAGTACAAGCTGTATGTGCTGAAGGATAACGAAGTAATTAAGCAATGGGGCGTTGCTGTTGGGGCAAAACCTGGTCAAAAGCAGCGTGCCGGCGATATGACTACGCCGACAGGTAATTTTGAGGTGGACGAGATTTTAGACGCATCGTATTGGACGCATGATTTCGGCGACGGCAAAGGTGAGATTAAAGGGGCTTACGGGCCCAATTTCATTTCTCTGGTAACAGGCTGGGACGGGATTGGTATTCATGGTACACATGCGCCGGAATCCATTGGTACGATGGTTTCTGAAGGTTGTGTGCGGATGCGTAACGGCGAGCTGCTGGAGCTTCTGCCCTATGTCGAGGTCGGTACTAAAGTTACGATACGGGAATAAACTGCCGGACAGCCTGGGGACATTGATTTTTACGCTGTCACAGCTTGACAAAAAGGTGATTCTGCGCTAAAATAACATCGTTGCGGAACTATAGCTCAGTTGGTTAGAGTACCTCGTTGACATCGAGGGGGTCACTGGTTCGAGTCCAGTTAGTTCCACCAGATTGAAATGAAAGCTACAGCTTTTTAGTTGTAGCTTTTTTATTTTTCTAAATTAAAGAACATATGTTATGTTTTGGCTACCAAAACATAATACACAATTATATTTGATAGAAATAGAAGTTTAAAAATATATAATAATTAGAGTGCTGTTTTCATGTTACTATTCTACTTCAAATTTTAATTGCGCATTATCCCAAGATTCAAAGTGATTTAACGTTATTCTTTTTTGAAAAAATCCTTGAGTTGTTTTTATTGTTAAAGTACCTTTTGTTTTGTATGCGTCACTTTTTGCTTTGAAGTTTGTTATAACATTTTTTAAATTAGGATCATGAATTGATTGAAGAAAAATAACACCATTAGCAACATTTCTAGGGGGAATACTTATAGGAGTAAAAAGTAAAGGTGATGTAGGGATATCTGGATGTTGGATATCTGGATTATTAAAATTTTTTATGTTATAGTCATTTGAAGCTATTTGCCAGTTTCTAAATTGTTCTTTATTTAGAACTTTTGTATATAATGTAGAGTCGGATTGATTATCATTTGTATAGATGATTTCTGATATTGCAATTGGTTTGTCTGATAAATTTTCAAAGTGTAATTCAATTAGACCATAATAAGGTTTTAATTTAGAATTTGGTACATAATTAGTTACAACTCCGTGTGTTACAGTTGTTTTTAAACGAGGTTTATTCAAATATTCGTTTTTTATGGATATAAGAAGTGTAATTATAATACTTAAAATTGTCAGGAATTTAATTATTCCTTTAATAGAAAAAGACATTATGATCCTCTCATTTTCAATTTTTTTTATTATAACATTTAAAGAATATTTTGAATATACTAAATTGTTATAAAAGTAAGATGCTCTTAATTGTTTTTCTATTATTTCTCTCAAAATACAAAAGCACCTGTGCAAAAACACAGGTGCTTCGTGCTCCAGGCGGAGCAAAAGATATCGGCTCATCAATATCAGTTGGAATTATAACACAGATTTTGGCCGCTGGCAATGGGGACTGTTGTTTTATTGGGGCTGCTGCGAGTAAAACAAATCCATAATTATTTCTCTAGTACCTTTCGATAGAAATAGGTTAAAATATAGATGCAGAATGCACGAGAATATCGGGCGGCAATTGTAAAGGAGTGAGAGCAAATGGCAACAGGCTATCCTATAAAAAAATATAATTTTAATGTTTTGATAGATGGTAAAGCAGTAGGGTATTTTTCAGAAGTTTCAGCACCTGAGATGGCTGACGAGCCCATAGAATACCGGGCAGGTGATCATCAGGCAGGCACGCCTGTGAAAATGCCGGGCTTAAAAAAGTATGGTAACGCAACACTGAGATGGGGCACATCTGTTTCGCGGTATTTAACGGATTGGTTTGAAAGTGTTGAGCGTGGAGAGTTTGAGCGGAAAAATGTGACGATCGAGCTTTTGGACGATTGCCAAAAAGTAATGGCACGCTGGCAGCTTGTTAACGCCTGGCCTGTTAAACATTGTGTTCCGGGGTTTAACGCCGAAAGTAATGAAAATGCGATAGAGAATATGGAGCTGGCGCATGAAGGGCTGGAACGCGAGTTTTAAAAACAGCTGTGAGAATGAATTTTAAATATTGAATGAGGTAATTGTTATGCGTAAGATTTTGGCAGGCAGGGTCTATCGGCATTTTAAAGGGAAGGACTATAAGGTGTTAGTTGTGGCACAGCATACTGAAACAGGTGAGCAGTGCGTTGTTTATCAGGCTTTGTATGATGATTTTGCTTATTATGTGCGGCCTTACGCGATGTTTGCTTCCGAGGTGGATCGTGAAAAGTATCCCGAGGTGGAGCAGCAATATCGTTTTGAGCTGACCGAGGAAGAATATGACTGATTATATTTTAAACGGCGTTTTAGGCTTGGCGGTGGGCGATGCGTTGGGGCAGCCGGCGCAGGGAAAAACACGCGAAAGTCTGAAGTTCAGCCCGGTACTTGAGATGAGGCAGGGTCTGTGGTCGGACGATACCAGTCTGACTCTGTGCACTTTAGCAAGCCTGCGCGAAAATGACTGGCGGATTGATTATAATGATTTGCTGCGGCGTTTTGCCAAGTGGCTGGAATATGGCTATCTGACGCCTGAAGGCGTGGCCTTTGATATTGGCGCAACAACGAAGCAGGCGCTGCTGAATTATTTGAACGGAGTATCGCTGGAGTGCTGCGCACCGCGTAATGAATGGAACTGCGGTAATGGTTCGCTGATGCGTATCTTGCCGGTAGAGTTTTATTTGCAGGCCCAGCCGGCAGCAGGACGATATGAAATCATTCGTAATGTTTCGGCGCTGACCCATGCGCATATTTGCTGCACTTTGGGATGTTTTTTGTATTGTGCTGTTGCCGGTGAGATCATTCAGCACCGGGAGCGTTTTAAGCTGGCAACTTTACTTGTGCGGGGTGTTATCAGGGCTGTAGATGATCTGCGGCAGGTGGCTGATGCAGATGATAACCGTGAGCTGCATTATTACAGCCGTATTATTGACCGCAGTGTGTATGAATTGCCGGCAGATGAAATCGAGAGCAGCGGTTATGTTGTAGATACGCTGGAAGCGGCGTTGTGGTGTCTGGCCAATACGAATTCATACCGCGAATGTCTGTTGTGGGCTGTAAATTTGGGTGAGGATGCCGATACAGTTGCTGCCGTTGCCGGCAGTCTGGCAGGTTTGTACTATGGTTATGACAGTATTCCGCACGAATGGCTGGCGGGTTTGAAAAATAAGGAAATGATCGTGCGTGTGTGCGGTTAGGCAGAATTTTAAAAACAGCATAAAGATATGGAGACAGGAATGACAGTAGCTTATGAGTTGATACGAAGTAAACGCAGGACGATTGCTATTGTGATTGACAGCGAGGGCAAGTGCAGGGTGCGGGCACCGTTGCAGGCCCGTTTGAGCGATATAGAACATTTTGTGCAGGCAAAGACCGGGTGGATAGAGCAGAAACAGCAGCATTATGCCGCAGTGCAGAAGAAGCGGCAGCTGATATTGACCGATGGGATGCAGTTGTCTGTATTGGATAACAGATATACGCTGCGTCTGACGGAGGTTGGGCAGGTGCAGGTAAACGGTACAGTGCTGTTGTGTCCACAGTTCAAACCGCAGCAGGCACTGGAAAAATGGCTGCGGCAGCAGGCTTTAGCAGTTTTGCAGGAACGGACAGCACATTATGCGGAGTTGATGGGTGTTGTTTATCAGAGTGTGAAGCTGTCTTCAGCGGCGAAACGCTGGGGTTCGTGCAGTATAAAGGGAAATTTGAATTTTTCGTGGCGGCTGGTATTTTATCCGCTGGCAGTTTTAGATTATGTTGTGGTGCATGAGCTGAGCCATATTGGCAATATGAATCACAGCCGCCGTTTTTGGCAGCGTGTAGCCAGTGTTTTACCTGATTATCAGATGCGGCAGCGTTGGTTAAAGCAGCAGGCGTATATTTTGCAGTGGTTAAGATAAAAACCCGCTTCTATATTTTGTATAGAAACGGGTTTTGTTTATGCTGCAAGTTTTTATTTTATTGTTGTTTGGGAGGCATCTGTGCCAGCAGGATCGCGGCAAAGACCAGTACGCAGCCTCCTATTTCACGCAGGGAAAGCTGTTCGCCCAGCAGCAGCCAGCCTGCGAAAACCGAAAAGACGGATTCCATACTTAAAATGATGGAAGCTAAAATAACATTGACGTATTTTTGACCAAGGATCTGCAGGGTATAGGCGATGCCGCAGGACATGATGCCGGCGTATAAGATAGGCAGCCAGGCCTGGTCAAGCGCTTCCCAGGACGGCGTTTCATAAAAGAAGATGGCAGGCAGACTTAAAATACCGCAGACGGCAAATTGCAGCAGCGACATCCGCACACCGTCTACCAATACAGAAAAACGTTCGATAGTGATGATATGCAGTGCGAAAAAGCAGGCGCAGGCCAAAATGATCATATCGCCGTAATTGACGCTGAAATTTTCGGTAATACAGATAAAATACATACCGACAGCGGCAATAAAAACGCTGAGCCATTGCAGTTTGGTAACGGTTTTGTGTACAATAAGCCCGAAAAGGGGCACGATAACGATATAGAGCGTAGTAATAAAACCGGCTTTGCCGACAGTGGTATGACCGATACCGATCTGCTGCAGAGTACTGGCGATAGTCAGCACGATACCGCAGACGATGCCGCCGGTAATAAGGTCCTGCTGTTCTGTTTTGTTATCAGTACCCCAAATAGAAAAAGGTCTGCCTGCAAGATGGTCAAAAAAGGCGACGCAGGGGATCAGAAAAACTGCGCCGATCAATGAGCGGAGGCCATTGAAGGTAAATGCGCCTACGTGGTCGGCTCCGACGCTTTGTGCGACAAAGGCCAGTCCCCAGATCAGGGCGCAGAAAAACAGCATCAGGCTGCCTTTTAATTGATGTTGCTGCATCTATAACACTCCTGTTGTTTATAAAAGTATGAACTTTTATATTTTAGCATTATTTTAGGGAAAGTTTAAGTAATTAGGCAAAATTTTATAATTCGGAAAATTCAGCAGATAGTGCATTAATGGCAGATGGTGTTATAATTAATGTAAATATTTAGAAAAGATGGTGGCAGATTGATGAGCAGGGACTTTTTTGTGGCAGATTTTGAGTTTACTCAATATACCAAAAGAATGGGACGTCCACGAGGATTTTTTTCAGAAATAATTGAGATCGGAGCGGTGAAAATAGATGGAATTTCCCTTGCGGTCACAGGTAAGATCCAAAATTTTGTCCATCCGCATTTTTATCCGAAGCAGGCTAAAGAGGGAATGGATTTTTGTATGATCACTGAAAAGGATATGGAATCAGCAATAGAATTTGGAGAGATGCTTGAACAGATCAAAGCTTTATATGTACCGGGGCAGACTTATTTTGTGGCCTGGGGTGATGAGGATTATAAGGTGGTGGCGGAAGGCTGCAGACGGCATAAATTGGAAAATCCTGTTTTACCTGAAGACTATCTTGATCTGGCGGCAGCTTATAAGCTGCTGAAAGGCGATACGTATACGACCGGGCTGAAGAAGGCAACAGAAGAACAAAACGTTGATACAGGCGGTTTGTGGCATACTGCTTATGACGATGCTGCCAATACCGGCAAGCTGCTGGTAAAATTGCTTGCTGACGGCTGGAAGCCGGAGGCTTACCGGGACGAGGCAGCAGAGCTGCATAAATAAAATACAAAAAAAGCTTCGCAGCGGGTAATTTTATGCTGCGAAGCTTTTTTATAACATTTTTAATCGCGATACTTTTCGGGAAAGAAAATACGCAGAATATGTTCGTCGTGTTCTTTGCCAAGGGCGTTGCCGATAAGGAAGAAAATCAACGAAGCGCCGATGCCGATAACTATCTGGTGCAGATCAAAGAATTTGATTTGCAGCGCCATAGTAGTGCAGTAGGCGAGTACGCCGCCAGCCATAGCGAAAACGGCGCCGGTGCGGTTGGCTTTTTTCCAGAACAGCCCGAAGATCAGGACCCAGAAGAATGCTGTTTCCAGGCCTCCGAAAGCGAACATATTTATTTTCCAGATAACGCTGGGTGGGGCAATGGCAATAAAGTAAACTCCAAGGCCAAGGATAACGGTAGCACCCATGCTGAACAGACGTATCGTATTATTGGAAACTGTTTTATGGCGTTTGGAGCATTCGTGCATATATACGTCTTTGATGATAGCGGAAGAGGAGGCCAGCAGCAGGGAAGACACGGTAGAAATAGTTGCTGCGATAGGACCGATGATGGTGATGCCGGCCCAGAAGGGGTCCATGGTTCCAATGATAGTAAGCGGGGTGATGTTATCGACGCTGCCGCCGTAAGCCTGCAGGGTATCGGTAAGCACGCCCTTGGAAAGGACGCCGATCCAGGTAGCGATCAGAGTCATGGCGCCGATAACTACGGTGCCGATAATCATAGCGTTATGCAGGGCTTTTGTGTTTTTGTAACTGATACCGCGGACTACTGATTGCGGTAGTGCCAGTGTACAGACACCAACAAGCAGCCACTGGCTGATATAGAGTGAGATCGGCATTTTGCCGCGGGAAAGCGGTTCCAGCATATCGGGATGATTGGTTTGGATATGGGTCATGATTCTTTCATAACCGCCTCCTGTTTCCAGCATTGAGAAGAACAGGATAAAAAGGCCGATGATCATAGCGACGGCACAGATAGCGTCAGTAATGGCAACGCCTTTGAAGCCGCCAACAGTAGTATAAAAGACAACGATCAGGCCAAATAATGTCAGTCCAGTGACATAGGAGAAACCTGTAACAGCTTCAAAGAGCTTGGCAGCTCCCACGAACTGGGCGACCATCGTCGCACAGAAGAAGGCAACGATCACCAGCGCGGAAATATTGGCAAGTAAATCGGATTGATAGCGGCTGCGGATAACATCGACTACTGTAACAGCGTCAATTTTGCGTGAAACCATAGCGATCTTTTTGCCGAAAATACCTAAAACGAGGAAGATGACTACGACTTGTACGATCGCCATATAAAGCCAGCCATAACCGATGGCCCAGGCCATACCGGGACCACCGACAAAGGTGCTGACTGAGCTGTAGGTCGCAACGGTAGTCATAGCCAGGACAAAACCGCCCAGACTGCGGCCGCCGATAAAATAATCTTTAGCAAAGTTCTGCTGGCGGTCGCCGCGGGAAGCTCGCTGCACCCAAAAGCTGACGCCAAGCATAAAGGCAAGGAATAAAAGAACAGGCCAGAGGTGGAAGAAATTACCCATTGATTTCATCCTCCTTGTCGTCCAAGTCCATATCTTTAAAGATGCAATTGGCAAGAACTACAGAAACGACGATGGCAAACAGCCAGGTGCCGATGCAGCCTGCCCAGACCCACAGGGGCGTCTGGAAAAATTCTACCTTAACGTCAGCAAGACCAAAGCCTGCGACGCACCAAAAGACGATGACAATAAGAAGGGCTAACCAGGTGGCATTTGCTTCCCGATTAGCCTGTTTGAATTTTTCTTTACGATTCATTTTTTGCTCCTTCTGCAGTATCGGCCAAGATGAAAAGAGTGAGCGGTCCGGTCTGCGGGATTTATCGCTATTATTGTACCACATTTTTGTTATTTGCCAAGCTATTTATCAGATAAAGGAGATATTTTTGGGAACTGGACGATTATCAAAACGTTTGAGCAAAAACGTTGCGTCAGGCGAAGATAAAAAGTTCTTGTATGTCTTGTGGGGGGGTACTCTTGTGCTATAATAAGGACAGAGGGGAACGGAGGGAGAATATGTTTTATAAAAAAGTAACTTCCCGTGATCATAAATGGTTTTTTCTACTGCGTTATGGTGATTTAAAAGAGGGTTTGGAAATGTGGAGCAGCCGCAGTTTAAAATGGCAGTATTTTGATTATCAGCAGAGCAGAAGCCTGCAGGCGATTTTGAATGACACTGACTTATGTAATGATATTATGCCGGAAGAAGCCGCAGATATCATAAAAAAATATCTTGATCAGGAGCAAGGATAGATTCCCTGCTCTTTTTTATTTGGCAATTTATAAAAGTAGCTGCCGGAGCAGGTCGGTGCTATAATAGATAATATCCTGTAAATTGTGAGGTAATAATGATGATTAATAAAACACGTATTTTAAATGAATTTATAGAACTGGTCAGTGTGCCCTGTCCTAGTAAGGACGAAAAGGCCGAAGCCGATCTGCTGGTACAGAAGCTGCAGGCAATGGGACTGGAAGTAAAGGTGGACGATGCCGGCAGGAAGATCGGCGGGACAACAGGCAATGTGTGGGCATTTTTACCGGGCAATGTAGAGGGTACAGCCGGACTGTTTTTTGAAGCACATATGGATTCAGTGCCGCCGACAACGGGAACGAAGGTCGTGCGCAGGGACGGAGTCCTTTACTCTGACGGAACTACTACTTTAGGCGGTGATGATAAAGTTGGTATAGCGGCTGTGCTGGAAGCAGTGCGGGCCGTGCAGGAGCAGAAGATCCCGCATGGCGATATCCAGCTGTGTTTTACGATTGCCGAAGAGATCGGTTGTCTGGGAGTGGTCAATCTTGATCCGAAGGATATCAGGGCTGATCTCGGTTATTGCCTGGATATCGGTGGTGCGCCCGGTATCGTTACGAACTCTGCGCCGCGGCTGTTCGATATTTATTTTACAGTCAAAGGTAAGTCGGCTCATGCAGGTATCGAGCCTGAAAAAGGTATCAATGCCATTATGCTGGCGGCGAAAGCTTTGACGGCGCTGCCTGCTTACGGACGTCTTGATGAAGAAACTACATTAAATATAGGACAGATCGAAGGCGGTGCTGCAACAAACATCGTTGCGGAGCAGGCTAAATTCGTGATCGATATGCGCTGTATGGACCCTGATAAGCTGGAGCGGCTGAAGAATGAAACGATCAGGTGTATCAGAGAAGTGGTTGAAGCCGGCGGCGGTATTTTAGAGGTTGATCCGGTAGAAGGCTGTCCTGCTGTTCATGTAGCGGAAGACCATACGGCGGTATTGCTGGCTAAGCAGGCAGCCCATAATCTGCAGCTAACTTTTGAACTGACGAAAACAGGTGGCTGCAGTGACGGCAATTTCCTCTGCGGCTATGGTTTGCCCTGCGTGCTTCTAGCTACAGGTATGAACAAGGTCCATACTACAGAAGAGTGCCTGCGTGAGTGTGATTTATACGACTGCGCTCGCTGGGTAACGGAAATAATCCGAATTACCGGGGAAAAATAGCCAGGCTGTTTTCACAATAACCAAAAACAGAAAATTACATTAAAAGAGAAAAATGAAAAAGAATATTGACTTTATGTAAAAACATATCTATAATTGATAGTGCCGAAAGTTTTGGGTGTCCTCCTGAAATACTTGGCGTGGAGCCGTAAGTTTTTGCTTACGGCTTTTTTATATAAAGAAAAGTTTAGTGTCAGGAAAATAGTGTATACTTTGTCAGTTTAATTGACTTTAGCCGTTAATTTTTATATAATTTTTTATTATGATGTTTCGACTTTAAAGGAGCGATAAAACGATTATGAAGTACATGACTGGTAATGAAATTCGTGAGAAATTTTTAAAATTCTTCGAAGATAGAGGACATTTGATCCTGCCCAGCGCGTCACTCATTCCTCAGGATGATCCGACGCTGCTTTTGATTGGCGCCGGTATGGCTCCTTTCAAACCTTTTTTTACAGGTAAAATGAAACCGCCTTCTCCTCGTATTGCGACCTGCCAAAAATGCGTGCGTACAGGCGATATTGAGAATGTCGGCCGTACTGCCCGCCACCATACTTATTTTGAAATGCTTGGTAATTTCTCTTTCGGCGATTATTTTAAAAAAGAGATCATTCCTTGGAGTTGGGAATTTGTTACCAAAGAGTTGGGTATTCCTGCTGATAAGCTGTGGATTACTATCCATACCGAAGATGATGAAGCTTTTGATATCTGGCATAATGTAGTTGGATTGCCTGAAGAACGCATCGTACGGTTGGAAGAGAATTTTTGGGAGATCGGCAGCGGCCCCTGCGGTCCCTGCTCCGAGATTCATGTCGATCTGGGTGAAGAACGCGGCTGCGGCAAACCGACTTGTGCTGTAGGCTGCGATTGTGACCGTTTTCTGGAAATCTGGAATCTGGTATTCACTCAATATAATCAAAATGAAGATGGTACTTATACGCCGCTGGCTAACAAAAATATTGATACCGGTGCCGGTCTCGAACGTTTGGCTTCCGTGCTGCAGGGCAAACCGTCTAATTTTGAAACGGATCTGATTTTCCCGATCATTGAATATGCATCTGAAGTAGCGGCTGTAGAATATGGCAGAGAAAGAAAAACCGATATTTCTTTGAAGGTAATTGCCGACCATGCCCGCAGTATGACTTTTATGATCGCCGACGGTATCCTGCCTTCCAATGAAGGCCGCGGTTATGTTTTACGTCGCATTCTGCGCCGTGCTGTACGTCACGGACGTTTGATCGGCATCGACAAAATGTTTTTGGCCGGTGCTGTGGATGTGGTTATTGAAATGTACGGTCATGTTTATCCAAACCTGGTCGAAAAACGCGAATATATCCAAAAAGTTATCGAAATGGAAGAAACAAGCTTCCTGCGTACTCTGCGTCAGGGCAGTGAACTGCTGAGCGACGAGATAGCTAAATTAGAGGCGGCAGGCGCTACGGTACTGGATGGAGCTACAGCTTTTAAACTGAACGATACCTTTGGCTTTCCGTGGGAACTGACTGCTGAAATCTTGGAAGAAAACGGAATGACGATGGATAAAGCTGGTTTTGACGCGGCGCTGGAGGTTCAGCGTAAAATGGCGCGTGAAGCCCGTGATGATAAAGCAGGCCGTCCGGTTATTTATAATACCCGCGGTATTGATATTGCTTCCTTAAAGGTTGATGAAGCTGCAGATACAGGTAAAATCGTTATGCTGTACCCTGCGCATGACGCACAGCCGATCGAAAATGCAGAAGATGGTAAAGACGTTGCCGTTATTCTTGACGTTACTGCCTTTCATGCTGAAGGCGGCGGCCAGTTAGGTGATTTGGGCCGTATCACTGCTCCTACAGGTGTGATTGAAGTTGAAAATACCAAAAAACTGCCGGACGGCGCTACGATCCAGATTGGGCGTGTAGTTGAAGGTACGGTCAATGTGGGCGATGCGGTAACTTACGAAGTAAACAGCTGCCGCAAAAGCGATATTGCCCGTAATCATACGGCAACGCATTTGCTGCACGCAGCTTTGAAATCTGTCTTAGGCGGTCATGTCAATCAGGCAGGCAGTTATGTAGGTCCGGACCGTCTGCGTTTCGACTTTTCGCATTTCTCGCCGGTAACAGAAGAAGAACTGAGCCGCGTCGAAGCTATTGTTAATGAAGAGATTTTGGCAGCCAAGGGTGTGACCATTGAAGAACTGCCGATTGAAGAAGCTAAAAAACGTGGTGCGATGGCGCTGTTTGGCGAAAAATATGGCGATATCGTGCGTGTCGTTACTGTACCGGGTTTCTCTATGGAATTCTGCGGCGGTGTTCATGTGACTAATACCGCTCAGATCGGTATGTTTAAAATAATTTCCGAGTCCAGCACCGGTGCTGGCGTTCGCCGTATCGAAGCTGTGACAGGACATGGCGCTGTGGCTCATGTCAACGAAATGGAAGCTATGGTAAAAGGCCTGGCTGCAAGCTTGAAATGCCGTGTAACTGATGTGCCTGCACGTTTGACAGCTCTGCAGGGCGAACTGAAAGCTGTTGAGCAAAAAGCTGCCGAGCTGGCCGATAAGATCGCTAAAGCTCAGGTCAGTGACGTTGACAGTCAGATTCGTGACATCAAAGGTATCAAAGCTTTAGTGCAGCAGGTCAGTGTCGATGATATCGAAGCACTGCGTAATCTGGGTGACCAGATGCGTGATAAGGTCGGCGGCGTCGTTGTGCTGGCTTCAGTATTTGCCGACGGCAAGATCAGTATTCTGACTATGGCTACGAAAGATGCTGTCGCTAAAGGTATCCATGCCGGCAACATTGTCAAAGAGGTTGCCAGGATCTGCGGCGGCGGCGGCGGCGGACGTCCTGATATGGCACAGGCAGGCGGTAAAGATGCTTCTAAATTAGGTGAAGCGTTGGAAACAGCCTGGGGCGTTATCGAAACACAGGTAAAATAATAAATTGTGTAAAAAAACTTAAAGGCCGAGAGTATTCTCGGCCTTTATTTATACAAGTTCACAGTTATTTTATATTTTTTTGTCTCAAGGTATGCTACAATAGTAGTGTATCTATATCAAACGGTTGTTTAACAAGGGAATTTTGTATCAAGGAGGGATCAACGATGACTCAGGTATCGCAGGAAACAATGATGTTCAAGCGCAACAATGAAAATAAAGACGTCTCGCAAACAATCAGCGAGGTGTGCAAAGCGCTGGAAGAAAAAGGCTATAATCCTATTGACCAGCTCGTAGGTTATCTGCTCAGCGGCGATCCTACATATATTACCAGTCATGATGACGCACGCACGAAGTTGCGTCGTTTTGAACGTTATGAGCTTATTGAAGAACTGGTAGTAAAATATTTGGAAAAAAACACAAAATAAGACGGGGAGAGCTGCTTACATGAGAAGTATGTCTCTGGATGTCGGCACGCGGACTATCGGCGTAGCCGCCAGTGATCTGATGGGGATGATCGCCAACGGGGTGGAAACAATCCGTCGTACCAGTGAAGAACGTGATCTGCAGCGTATCGGCGAGCTTATCGCTGAATATGAAGTAGATACGATGGTGGTAGGTTATCCTAAGAATATGAACGGCAGTGTAGGCGAACGTGCGAAGAGCTGCGAGGATTTTGCCAGAGTGATCGGCGAAAGGTTCCCGCAGCTTAAAATCGTCTTATGGGACGAGCGTCTTTCGACAGTTGCCGCTGAAAAAGTTTTGATAGATGCCGACCTGCGCCGCAGCAAACGCAAAAAAGTTATCGACATGATGGCGGCTGTGGTGATTCTGCAAAATTATCTGGATAGTCCACAAAGTAAAAGGACGGAATGAAAGTATGGCGAAAAAAATATTTATCGGCTTTGTTGCGCTGGTTCTGGTTGCTTTCGTGCTGCTGTTCCAGTTCGGAGGCCGTGCTGCCGAAGAGCTCACTAAAAAGCTTCTGGCAGAGCAGACTGCGCTGCAGGGGACTTTAAAATCCGAAGAGATTCAGGCTAACTGGTCGGGTGATGTTATTTTCAAAAATGTCGTCTGGGTAGGGCCGGATGGCAAAACGATTGCCGAAATACCTTTGGCTACGGTATCTGTCAATTTATTTGACGCTTTGCTGAAAGGCGGTACCGGAGCTTCTGTTGGTGATGTGGTGATCGATAAGCCCAGTTTTTTTGTGTCTTATAATAAAAAAGACGGTTTGAACATTGTCAATTATATCAATTTTCAGGTTGAAGAAGAGCAGAAGAACAATGAGCTGCTGACTGTAAAAAAGGCGGCTGCAGCAACGCAGTTCCGCGGTTTGATGGAAATCAAGGACGCGAAGGTGAATCTGCTGCTGGAGAACAAGCCGCTGGATTTTGATAAAGTACAGTTCCAGGGAAATTTTAAACAATATCCAAAAATCAAATACGGTCTGCGTGTTAAAGACGGTAAAAGCGATATTATCGCTGACATCCAAAATGATTCAGGCACGACGGCAGTTGTGGCAGAGGTAAAGAAAATGCCGCTGCAGAATATCCTGAATGTTTTGCCGCAGGCTGCTGATGTGGTGATCACTGAAGGCAATCTGCCTGACGTAAAAATCAGGGCTGATAAAGCCGATGATAAATGGACTTTGAATATCGACGGTACGATCGACGGTTTGAAAGGTTCTTTGATCAATTATCCTGTAACGAAAGGCAGCGGCAAGTTTTCGGCTGATACCGAGGCTTTGAAGTTTGCCGGACTGAATCTGGAGGTTGCCGGACAGACGGTGGTCATAGACGGCAATGTTTATTATGCTGAAAAGCCGGAGGCAAAACAGACATATGCTTTGACTGTTAATGCGCCGAGCTTTGTGATAGAAGCTTTGAGCCCGGGCCTGGGCTTGAAGGATGCTGTTACCGCTTTGGGCAAGGTCAAGGGTACTATCGACAAACCTGAGGCTGAAGGCACCTTTGGACTTGATAAGCTGGCCTACGATCCGCTTTATATTACCGCGCTCAGCGGCAAGTTTCTGTATAAAGACGGAAAGCTTAATATCGGTGATGCTATCGGTAATGTTTATGCTGGTCAGGTCAATGTCAATGGTCAGATTGATACAAAAACCAAAGACTTTAAACTGGAAGTACAGGGTATAGACCTCGACAGCTCCGTAGTTACGGAAACGCAGGTCGACGGTCCGCTGTCATTTAAAATGCTGGCGATAGGAACTGCTGATGCAGGCAGTGCCACAGGTGCGGGCAGCTTCCGCATCGAGGAAGGCAAGTACATGATGCTGCCGTTCCGTTCCATCAAAGGTTCGATCACCAGACAGCAGGGAAAATTTGCTTTTTCCAATATCAAGATCGCTACCGCTGTCGGCAGCTTTGATACTAATATCATAGTTAAAGATAACGGTAAGCTTGGATTTGATCTGGATAAAGGTTTTTTAGCTGCACAGCTTGGTGAAAAATGATAAATTGACAGCATTACTGTAAATGATATAAAATGTATATAATTTAGAAACGAGGTGTCGTAATGGACCAAACAGAAAATAAAGAAAATATGGAAGCTATGGAAGAAGAACAAATCGTAGTTATTACTGACGACGAAGGCAACGAATTATATTTTCGTGAAGAAATGGTAGTACCTGTAGGCAAGAAAAATTTCGCTATTTTAGCGCAGATCAATTTGGAAGACTGCGAATGTGAAGATGAAGATTGTCACTGCCATGAACATGAGGAAGACGAAGAAGAAAATGTGATTATCGCCCGTATTGAGTTTGATGAAAACGGCGAAGAAGTTTATTTAGCTCCTACAGACGAAGAGTTTGATGAAGTAAAAGCTGCTTACGAAAAACTCATGGAAGACTGGGACGAAGAATAACAACTGCTAGTGCCGGACATACTGTCCGGCACTTTTTGAGCTTTATTATCTCTGGTGTGAAGGGAATGGAAAAATGAGGAAGGTACTGCCATTTTTTTTAGGCATCTTTCTGGTAGTTGTAGTAGGTGCTTACTGGGTATTGAACTACACTGGCAGCAATAAAGATCTGGCGACTGGAAGCCCGTATCTGATTACGGTTGAGCCGGGGATGACTACTGCGGATATCGCAAATCTTCTGCATAAGCAGAAATTGGTGAAAACTCCGGAAGCGTTTCGACTGGAAGCCAAATTCCGTGGATTGGAACGCGATCTGCAGGCCGGGCGTTATGAAATAACAGCCGGGATGTCTAACAGTGAGATCGTTGAAGTTCTGTCAAAGGGACAGGTGCAGCGGGTGAGGTTTACGGTTCCAGAAGGCTTTACCGTAGTTAAAACTGCGAAAAAAATTGAGGCTGAAGGTCTTGGTTCTGCTGAAAAGTTCATCGAAGCCGCGCGTAATTATACTCCATATCCCTATATGGAAACCAGTGATCCTAATGTTATTTATAAGGCGGAAGGATTTATTTTTCCCTCTACCTATATGTTTGACATCGGTATGAATGAAAAAGATATGCTGGCCATGATGGTCAAGGAATTCAATACGCAGATGAACAAAGAAAATATTCCGGAAGAAGCAGAAAAACAGAAAATGTCGATCAGAGATCTGGTAAATATGGCTGCCCTGGTAGAGATGGAAGCTGTTTTTAAAGAAGAACAGCCGCGCATTGCCGGAGTTTTTCTGCGTCGCTTAGAGATTTATATGCCGATTCAGTCAGATACTACTATTCAGTATATTTTGGGGACTCAAAAAGAAGAAATTACAATTGCAGATACCAGGATCCAAAACCCTTATAACACTTATCAAAATCCAGGTTTGCCGCCGGGACCGATTTCCAGTCCTGGGATGAGTGCGATCAAGGCTGTTTTAAATCCTGAAAAAACGGAGTATTTATACTTTGTTGCTGAAAAAGACGGACATCACCGTTTTACGAAAACTTATGCCGAGCATTTGAAGGCAATCGAAGATATTCATGGACCACAATAAGGAAGTAATATGACGAGAATGAAAAATAAGCCGGAGCTTTTGGCGCCGGCAGGAAATATGGAAAAATGTAAAATAGCTTTGCGTTATGGCGCTGATGCCGTTTATTTGGGCGGTAAGATGTTTGGGCTGCGGGCTTTTGCCAATAATTTCAGTATTGAAGAAATTGCAGAAGCGGCTGCTTACGCGCACGGACTTGGCAAAAAGGTCTATGTGACGGTTAATATTTTTGCCCATAACGAAGATTTGGCCAGACTGCCGGACTATCTGCTGGAATTGCAGCAGGCCGGAGTTGACGCTTTGCTTATTTCTGATCTGGGTGTTTGGAACGTGGCACGTCAGACTGTACCGGAAATGCCGCTGCATGTAAGTACGCAGGCTAATACAAGTAACTGGGCAGCAGTGCAGGCATGGAAGGCACTGGGAGCTGAACGTGTCGTGCTGGCACGCGAGCTGTCACTGGAGGAAATCCGGGAAATCGGTGCAAGGACTGATGTTGAGCTGGAAGCCTTTGTGCATGGAGCAATGTGTATCTCATATTCCGGACGCTGTCTGCTCAGCAGTTATCTGACTGGACGCGACGGCAACCGTGGTGCCTGTGCGCAGGCCTGCCGCTGGGAATACAGCCTTATCGAAAAGAACCGTTCTGATGAATGCTTTGATATTGAAGAGGATGAACGCGGTACTTATGTAATGAATTCAAAGGATTTGTGTCTGATCGATCATATTCCTGATTTGATAGAGGCGGGTATTTGTAGCCTGAAAATCGAAGGGCGTATGAAAAGTATCCATTATGTAGCTACTGTGGTCAGCGTATACCGTAAAGCGATCGACGCTTACTGGAACGATCCCAAAAAATATCAGGTCCCGGATGAATGGCGTCAGGAGTTGGAAAAAGTTTCTCACCGGCCGTATACGAAAGGGTTTGCTTTTGGCAAACCAGGCAGTGACGGACAGGTCTATACGACCTCCAGTTATGAACAGACACATGATTTTGTCGGTATCGTGCTTGCATATGATGCTGACGCTAAACGCGCTTATATCGAACAGCGCAACAATGTGAAAAACGGCGAGGTATTGGAACTGCTGATGCCGGACGGGGAACTGTTCCCGCTAACTTTAGAGGATATGCGTAATGCAGACGGAGAAAGTATCGACTGTGCACCGCATGCTCAACAAAAATTTTCTATCGTCAGCGACAGGGCTTTGATGCCTGATTCGCTGCTGCGGAGGAAGGTAATATGTTAGAAGACCGAAGTACCATCTACGCGAAGGTTGCGCCTGAGCGTATAGCAGACGTAAACTGGATCATGGAGGGCTATGAGCATCTGGCCTTAGTCAGCACGATTGATCATCAGGAAGGCATCATTCTTTTACGTGGTACGCCTGATACCTATAATGATGTTTTAGAAATTGTTGAAAATATGCCGTTTTCAGTAGAAATTCTTGAAAGTTTTAATGAAGCTTTGTAGGCAAATTGTCAAAAGTGTGATAAAATATTTGGGTATCGTATTATTTTATAAAAAAAGTGAGGTAAGGATTTATGCCGCGTATCGGTAAAATCTTTGATTTTCTGGAAAAAGAACATTTGGATTGCGTCGTTATTAAAGACGTTAATACAATTCGCTATTTGACCGGCTTCAGAGGTGATTCGAGCATTCTTTATGCCGATGACCGTCGGGCTGTCCTTGTCACTGATGGCAGATACTTGTATCAAGCAAGGGCAGAAGCCAAATGCTGCCATATCGTCGAATATGCGGAAAACATCTGGCATACAGTTGCCGAATTGGCGCAGGATGCTAAAACAGTTGGTTTTGACGGCGATTATTTCACTTATAATGACTTCAATACTTTGCAGGAGCTTCTATGCGGCAAAGAACTGAAGGTCATTGACCTGAAATATATCCGTATGGTCAAAGATAAACGCGAGCTGGAATTGATGTGGCGCGCTGTAAAAATTGCCGACGAGGCGTATTTGCGGTTGCTGGATGAATTACAGCCCGGCATGACTGAAAAAACTCTGGCTGGCCGCCTGGAATACTATATGCGCAGCCTGGGAGCAGAAAAACTCGCTTTTGAAACTATCGTAGCTTCGGGTGAACGTTCTGCGCTGCCGCATGGTATCGCTTCCGATAAAGAAGTGGAGATCGGCGACTTTATTACTTTTGATTTCGGTGCAGTTTATGACGGCTATCATTCTGATATGACCCGTACCGTTGTCTTGGGGATGGCCAACTCATGGCATAAAGAAATTTATACCATTGTTGAAGAAGCCCAGTGGCGCGGTTTGAAAAATGCTAAACCCGGTATTACCGGTGCAGAGCTGGACGCTGTTGTCAGGGATTATATAACTTCCCGGGGGTATGGCGAAAACTATGTGCATGGGCTGGGACATGGTATCGGTCTTGAGATCCATGAAATGCCGAATATCAACAAACGCGGTCAGAATGTAATTTTGCAGCCCGGTATGACATTTACTGTTGAACCTGGTATTTACATCCCCGGCAAGGGCGGTGTACGTATAGAAGACACGGTTGTGTTGACCGACGAAGGCGCAAAAGTGCTGACCGGGGTTAAAAAACAGCTGATGGAAATTGTTTAATTTTTTATATAGGAGGACTATTTATGATTTCTACTAACGAATTTAAAACTAATGTGACTGTTACTATTGACGGCGATGCCTGGCAAGTCGTTGAGTTCCAGCATGTAAAACCTGGTAAGGGTGCAGCTTTTGTCCGCGCTAAAATGCGTAACATGTGTACTGGTTCTGTTGTTGAACGTACCTTTAATGCAGGCGAACGTCTGCCGAAAGCACGTGTTGACCGTCGTGAAATGCAATATTTATATGAATCTGACGGACAATATGTTTTTATGGATAACGAAAACTATGAGCAGACCGAATTGACAAAAGAGCAGTTGGGTAATGCTTTGAACTTCCTGAAAGAAAATATGGATGTTAAAATCATGGTTTACGAAGGCCGTATTCTCGGTGTTGACCTGCCGAATACTGTTGAACTGACCGTAGTTGAAACCGATCCCGGCATCCGCGGCGATACCGCTACCGGCGGCAGCAAACCGGCTAAAATGGATACCGGTTATGTTGTAAAAGTTCCTCTGTTCATCAACGAAGGCGATGTTCTTCGTATCGATACCAGAACTGGCGAATATATCGAACGTGCATAATTAAAAGCGACTGTTTAAACAGCGGTGAATTTACTTTCGCCGCTGTTTTTTTATGCATTTATACATAGTATTCACGTAGTAGTTATGGTATAATTAAAAGCAAAATAGGGTAAGTATATTCTGTTGCCGCACAGACAGGAGGTGGCATGGTAGTTGAAATCAGATTCTGAAGATAAAGAATTGGAAACCGGTACAGGGGAGTTTGTGAATGCAGACGATGCAGCTGAGGCAGAAGAACAGCTGCCTGACGAAATCGGTGATGTGAAAGTTGCCGACGAAGTAATCAGTATCGTTGCAGGCCTGGCTGCGCAGGAAGTCAACGGTGTTATTGGTATGAGCGGCAGTTTTGCCGAAGGCCTGAATGAATTTTTAGGTAAGAAAAGTTTTGCCAAGGGTGTACGGATCACCGTCGATGGGCATGTTGTGACAGCCGCAGTTTATGTTAATGTTGAATATGGTTCATGTATCCCTGAAATAGCTTTGGAAATACAGGAAAAGGTTAAAGAAGCAATCGAGAACATGACCGGTTATGAAGTCAAATTCGTCGATGTGCATATACAGGGCGTGGCGCGCCGACCCAAGAGCGAATTGGAAGAGAGCCTGGAAAAAATGGACGCCGCCCATGAAAATTTCTTTGGTGAGGAGTGAGTTATTTTGGGAATACCTGATAGAATAATTTTAACTTTATACACTTTTTTGATGGCAGTAGTGGCCGTTTTGGTAGTGCTTTGCAGCTTGGGCGTTATCGGCCAGACTGCTATCACTGCTTTCTTTGCTACTATTCCCGGCAACTGGGAGTATGCGGTGGGCGGGATCATCATTCTGCTGGTAAGTATCCGCCTGCTTATTGCAGGTATTGGCGCGACTGGAATGACTTCGCTGACGATCAGCAGTGCCGATTCCGGTAAAGTATCTGTCGGTAAAAGCGCTATTGAAGATTATGTAGCGGAGATCGCTAAAGAGGTTTATGGTGTTTATGGTGTTAAGGTCGAAGCAAAAATGGGCGAAGAACATATCAGTATTCGCATCAATGCATCGATAGAGCCTGGTATAAATATTCCTGAAACTACAGATGAAATTAAATATAATGTACGTGATACGATCAAAAAGGTCTTGGGTATGGAGATCAAGGACATAGATCTGTTCTTCAAGCAGATCAAAGCGAAAGGCTGAGGAGGTAGACGGCATGCTTAACGAAATTTTCAGTGATCTTTGGAAGAATTACCGTGGCCGGCTGCTGGGGTCTATATTTGGTCTGTTTATCGGCGTAATGTTTTTGATCTTAGGCTTTTTGCAGACGATTTTTCTGCTCATATGTATTACTGCCGGGTTCTTCCTCGGCAATAAGCTGGACAAAAAAGAAGACCTGATGGAATGGCTGGACAGACTGCTGCCACCAGGCTATCATAAATAAATTTCAGACAAGAGAGGGCTAATATGATTCGCAGGATTGCAAGGGAATTGGTTTTACAAAGTTTGTTTCAGATAGATTTTGCTCAGGTCGACTGTGAGGCAGCGTTGAATGCTGCTGTTGAAGAACGGTCTGATAAAAGTGCTGAAAAAGCCAAAGAGTATGCACAAGATGTTTTAAATGGTGTTTTGGCTAATAGTGAAGCGATAGATGCCAGGATCAGTGAGTATGCTATTGACTGGACCTTGGAGCGTATGCCGGCTGTCGACCGTAATATTTTGCGGGTCGCCGTTTATGAAATGTTTTTTGCAGCAGAAAAGCTGGTGCCTAATGTGGCAATCAACGAAGCTGTGGAAATAGCGAAAATTTATGGAACAGATGATACTCCGCGGTTTATCAACGGAGTTCTAGGTAAAATGGTTCGCAGTGATGTCTAAAAATGAGGTCTATCTGGGCATTGATACCAGCTGCTATACAACGTCGGTCGCACTGATCGGCAGAGAAGGCGGACTGGTAGGTGAGGCCCGCAGGATTTTACAAGTGAAACCGGGCTGCAGAGGTCTGCAGCAGTCGGAGATGGTGTTTCAGCATACGCGTAACCTGCCGATTTTGCTGGAAGAGGTTTTAAAAAAGCCGCTGAAAGTCATCGGTATCGGTGTTTCTGCCCGTCCACGGCCCTTGGAAGATTCGTATATGCCAGCATTTTTGGTTGGGTTGGGCCTGGCGCGCTCTTTAGCGGCTGTAAACGAAATTCCGTTATGGCAGATCAGCCATCAGGAAAATCATTTGGAAGCCGGATTGTGGTCAGCGCAGGGGCCTGATGCCGACCGTTTTCTGCTTTTACATGCTTCCGGCGGTACTACTGACTTATTATTAGCGGAAAAACAAACTGACAGCACTTATGCACTGACACAGGCAGGCGGCAGCAAAGATCTGCATGCCGGTCAGTTTGTTGATAGAGTAGGTGTTGCGTTGGGACTGCAGTTTCCGGCAGGAGCCGCTTTAGAACAACTGGCGGCAACTGCGGCCGATTGCATCGAATTGCCGGTAGCAGTACGTCAGGGTGACGTCAGTTTATCCGGGCCTGCTACTGCTGCTTTGCGTAAAATCGAGGCTGGCGCTGATCCTACAGCTTTGGCGGCAGGTGTGCAATATGCCCTGGCAGAAACCTTTGTCAGGATGATCCGTAACGTGGCAGCGCAGAAAGAAATTTTTGATGTTTTGCTGGTAGGCGGTGTGGTTTCTAATGCTTATATCCGCCGTCATATGATAGAAAAGCTTGCTAAACGCAGGATCAGGGTCTGGATACCCGAAAGCCGGTTTAGCCCCGATAATGCTGCCGGCTGCGCTGCTTATGCGTTCAGGCAGGGAGAAAGCAGTTATGAATGAAGTAATTTATTCCGTAAGTGAATTGAATTTGATGATCAAAAGCCTGCTGGAGGGCGATCGTACTTTTACTAATATCCAGATCCAGGGTGAAATCTCTAATTTTAAACGTTATTCTTCAGGGCATTGTTATTTTACCTTGAAAGATGCCGGCGGCGTACTTAAAGCAGTTATGTTTCGCAATCAGGCGCGCAGTCTGCGATTTGAACCGCAAAACGGTGATACTGTTGTTGCTATCGGGCGTGTCGGAGTGTACGAGCGCGATGGCGTTTATCAGCTTTATACAGACCTGCTGCTGCCGTTAGGTGCTGGAGATCTGATGCTGGCTTATGAAGAATTAAAGAAAAAACTGACTGAGGAGGGGTTGTTTGACAGTGAACGTAAACGTGAACTGCCGCTGAACCCTAAAACAGTTGGAATGATAACATCGCCTTCCGGTGCTGCTGTACGTGATATGATTACTGTCGCGCAGCGGCGCAATCGCGGCATCAAGCTGTTGCTGTTTCCTGTCAAGGTGCAGGGAGATGGTTCTGGTGCTGAAATTGTCAGGGCGATCCGGTTTATGAATAAACACCGTTTGGCTGATGTCCTGATCGTTGGACGCGGCGGCGGTTCCATAGAAGAATTGTGGGCTTTTAATGAAGAGCCTGTTGTGCGTGCTATTGCTGCGTCTGAAATACCAGTAGTTTCAGCAGTAGGGCACGAAACTGATTTTACATTGTCAGATTTTGCTGCTGACCGCAGGGCAGCTACGCCTTCACAGGCTGCTGAGCTGGTTGTTGCAGATGCTGATTCGTATCTGCGCTATGTTGAGGAACTGACAGCACGCGGCGAGCGGGTGCTTGTGCATCAACTGGAACAGGCGCAGCATAAGCTGCAGCGTCTTCAGGGATCATGGGCTTTAGCCAAGCCGGAACGCTGGCTGGAGCCATTGCAGCAGCGTACGGATATGGCGATGCGGCAGCTGCAGGGCAGGATGGAAAGTATTCTGCAGAAACGGCAGCACAAGTTTGGACTGCTGGCAGCGCGGCTTGATGCTTTATCACCGCTGACGGTACTTGCCAGAGGTTATTCGATAACCAAGACAGACTCAGGCAGGGCTTTGCGCAGTATCGCAGATGTGCGCTGGGGAGAAGAACTCAGGACTCAGGTTGCTGACGGTGATGTGATATCGGTTGTGCAGCAGGTAGAAAGGCGTGAAAAACAATGACGATGAAAAAAATCGCCAAAAACATAAAGTTTGAAGAAGCGTTGGCCGAGCTGGAACAGCAGGTACAGCTGCTGGAAAGTGGAGAACTGCCGCTGGAAGAAGCGCTGGCAGCGTTTCAGCAGGGCGTTGCTTTGAGTAAGGTATGCATGACTAAACTCAATACGGTGCAGCAGGAAGTAGAAAAAATCGTCGTTGCTGCTGACGACGATAACGAATATGAACTGGAAACATTCGCAGAGCTGGAGGATTGACATGGATTTTAATAAGTATTACGAAGACAGGCAGAAGCTGGTCAATACTTTTCTGGAAAAACGTTTGGAAAAAAAGGGCATCTCGCGTGTCGATGAAGCAATGGCTTACAGCCTGCTGGCAGGTGGCAAGCGTATCCGTCCCATAATTTTAATGGCAACAGCCGATGCTTTGGGTGTCAGCGGTTATAATTTTCTGCCGGTAGCCTGTGGTTTAGAAATGATCCACACCTATTCGCTGATCCATGATGATCTGCCTTGTATGGATGATGATGAATATCGTCGCGGCCGTTTGACCAACCACAAGGTTTTTGGGGAAGCGCTGGCGCTTTTGGCTGGTGACGCTTTACTGACCCTTGCTTTTGAAGTGATGCTGGAACAAAAAAACGTACCGGCGGAAGTTTTGGTCGAAACTGTGCGCGAAGTGGCAATGTGTGCCGGAAACTTCGGTATGGTCGGCGGTCAGGTCATTGATCTTGATTCCGAAGGCAGGCAGATCAGTGAAGAAGAACTGCGTAAGCTGCATGCAGGCAAAACAGGAGCACTTTTCATTGCGGCAGTTCGCAGTGGTGCGCGATTGTCTGGTGCTGCCAGTGATGAACTGCTGGCTTTGACAAAATTTGCCGATCTTCTGGGTCTTGCTTTCCAGATCACAGACGATATCCTTGATGTCGAGGGTGATGCTGCTCAGATGGGCAAGGCAGCGCATAGTGATGAGAAAAAGCATAAGTCCACTTATGTGACCTTATATACTCTGGAAGGCGCCAAAGCGCTGGCTCAGAAAACTGTTGACGAGGCGCTGGGCTGTCTGGAAATGTTTGGAGAAAATGCCGAAGCTCTGCGTGAGATTACAAAAATGATGTGCGGGCGTAAAAGCTAAGTTATTTGTTATTGAGAAGAAAGGCGGATTGCTGAATGCAAAATGAGCAATTATTGCAAAAAATAAATTCTCCCGCAGATCTGAAAATGCTGACTCTGGATGAAATGAAGCTTTTAGCAGGCGAGATCAGGCAGCTGATCATTGATGTCGTTTCTAAAAACGGCGGCCACTTAGCTCCTAATTTAGGTGTGGTAGAACTGACTTTGGCTTTGCATAAAGTATTTACGACACCGAAGGATAAAATTATCTGGGACGTAGGCCATCAGTCATATATCCATAAAATACTGACGGGGCGTAAGGACCAGTTTCCGACGCTGCGGCAATATAAAGGCCTGTCAGGATTCCCGAAGCGTAAAGAAAGCGAGCACGATGCTTTTGGTACAGGACATTCCAGCACATCCATCTCAGCTGCTTTGGGGATGGCTGTAGCACGTGATCTTAAAGGTGAAGATAATAATGTTATTGCCGTTATCGGTGATGGTTCGATGACTGGCGGTATGTCTTTTGAAGCTTTGAATAATGCCGGCGATCTGCATAAAAAAATGATCGTTATTTTAAACGACAACGAAATGTCTATTTCTAAAAATGTCGGCGCGATGTCACAGTATTTGTGCGATCTGCGCACAGGTGAAACCTATAACAAAATCAAACACGATGTTGAAGGCTGGCTGAAAAGCCTGGACTTCGGCACTGATGTTTTAAATGCTATCGAACGTGTTAAAGGCAGTGTAAAGTACCTGATGGTACCAAGCTCTGTTTTTGAAGAGTTGGGCTTTAAATATCTTGGCCCGATTGACGGCCATGATTTGAATAAGCTGCTGGAGGTTTTGGAAGCGGCAAAGCATGTCGATGGTCCTGTTTTAGTGCATGTGATCACTAAAAAAGGTAAAGGCTATGAACCTGCAGAAAAAAGTCCGAATAAATTTCATGGCACGGGTCCGTTTGAGATTGCAACAGGTAAAAAAATCACCGATCCGCAGGCTCCGATCGCTTACACGGAAATGTTTGGTAAAACTTTGGTCGAACTAGCTGAACAAGATGCAGATATTGTTGCTATCACAGCGGCTATGCCTGACGGCACAGGTCTTAACAAATTTGCCGAATGCTATCCGCAGCGCTTTTTGGACGTAGGTATCGCTGAGCAGCATGCTGTTACTGCGGCTGCCGGTATGGCGGCTGCTGGAATGAAGCCCGTTGTTGCGGTGTATTCTACATTTTTACAAAGAGCGTATGATTCGGTGCTACACGATATCTGCATGCAGGATCTGCATGTAACGATGTGCCTTGACCGTGCCGGTATCGTCGGTGACGACGGTTTTACACATCATGGTGTTTTTGATTATGCTTATCTGCGTTCGATGCCCAGGATGACGATTATGGCACCTAAGGACGAAAACGAACTTCGTCAGATGCTGAACACGGCATTACAATTCAACGGACCGATCGCGATCCGTTATCCGCGCGGCAGCGGTATTGGCGTTGACTGTGAAGACGAACTGAAAGAACTTCCTATTGGTAAAGGTGAGCTTTTGCGGGAAGGTACCGATGTTTGCCTGCTGGCGATCGGCAGCATGGTGCAAACAGCTTTGCGGACTGCTGATGCTTTGGCGGCAAACGGTATTCAGGCTGGTGTGATCAATCTGCGTTTTGCCAAACCTCTTGATGAAGAATTGATCGTTCAGGCGGCCGAAAAATATGGAAAACTGGTCACCCTGGAAGAAGGCGTGCTGGCTGGCGGTGTTGGCTCTGCAGTTTTAGAGCTGCTTAATAAAGCCGGTCTGATGCAAAAGGTGCAGGTCTTAAATTTGGGACTCCCTGACGAATTTGTACCGCATGGTGACAAAAAATATTTGTTCCGGGATCTGGGTTTAGATACAGAAAGTATAAAAGAAAAAATTACTGCTTTGGTGAAAGGTGCCGGAGAAGCAAAGTGAAAAAAGAACGATTAGACGCACTGCTGACAGCCAGAGGACTTTTTGAAAGCCGGGCAAGGGCTCAGGCTGCTATTATGGCAGGTCAGGTGCTGGTCAATGAACAGAAAATAGATAAACCGGGGACACAGGTTCCCGAAGAGGCAGCGATACGCCTGCTGGGCGAAAAACTTAAATATGTGAGCCGCGGTGGGCTGAAATTGGAAAAGGCATTGCAGATATTCCCCATCAGCGTAGAAGGTAAAACTGTTGCGGATATCGGCGCTTCCACAGGCGGATTTTCCGACTGTGCCCTGCAGAATGGCGCTGTTAAAGTGTACGCCATTGATGTAGGCTATGGTCAGCTGGCCTGGAAGCTGCGCAGTGATGAGCGTGTCGTAAATATGGAACGCACTAACGTGCGCTATCTTGAAGCTGAAAGCTTGGGAGAACTGGTAGACGCAGCAACTATCGACGTGGCATTTATTTCTTTGGATAAGGTGCTGCCGGCGGTACATAAACTGCTTAAGCCAACTGGATTTGTTATTGCGCTTGTTAAGCCGCAGTTTGAGGCCGGCAAAGAAAACGTCGGAAAAAAAGGTGTCGTACGCGACCCTAAGGTACATGCCGACGTTATCAAAAAAGTAGTAGCTTTTGCTAAAGAAGAAGGTTTTGGTATTGCCGGACTGGATTTTTCTCCTATCAAAGGGCCTGAAGGCAATATTGAGTACTTACTGCATCTGACACTGGGTGATGACAATGCGGTAAGTGAAACTATGATTGACGAGCTTGTATCCAAATCACATGGTGATTTGGATAAACCACAGACCCAGGAGTAGAAACAGCGAGGCTTTTATGAATAAATTACGGTTGGGGATATTCCCCAATATGAAAAAAGAAAATGTCAAAAACAGTTTGCCGAAAGTGTTGGATTTGTGCGATAAGGCTGAGATCGAGGCGGTACTGCCGCAGCGTCTGGATTATCAGGACAGGCCCAGCTACGACGTTTGCGACAGGGCAAGCCTGAAGCAGATGCATATGGCGGTATCTTTAGGCGGCGATGGTACGCTGCTGCAGATGACGAGATTTTTGGCGCCGCTGAAAATCCCTGTATTTGGTGTCAATTTTGGGAAATTAGGCTTTTTAGCGGAAATAGAACTCAAAGAACTGCCGGAAGCCTTATCCAAGCTGACGGCCGGAGAATATGTGCTGGAAGAGCGCAGTCAGCTGCAGGCCTGTGTTTGGCGTGACGGTAAGGTTTTGATTGACGCTCACGCCTTAAACGATATGGTAGTGGCCAAGGGGCATTTTTCAAAGCTGGCGCATCTCAGTCTGAAGGTCAATGGCAAACGTTCGGGCAATTATGCCGCTGACGGTATCATCATGGCAACGGCTACAGGCTCTACTGCGTATTCGTTATCGGCAGGGGGGCCGCTTGTACATCCCAGCCTCGATGTTACTATTATTACACCTATCTGCGCTCATGCGCTTTATACAAGACCGCTTTTGATTCCGATGGACAGGGTCATAGAACTGAATGCTATTCCACCCTATGAAGAACTGTTGCTTTCGGCGGATGGAGAAATAGTAGCATCGATAGCGGAAAATGATACAGTAAGAATTGCCAAAAGCCCTGACAAAGTAACTTTTATCAGGCTCAATGGCCGCAGTTATTATGAAACCTGGCAGGAAAAGCTGATCCGTAATACGGAAATGCTTTAAAATACCCAACCGCTTACAAATACAGATATGAGGTGAGAGACGTGAAAGGTATCAGACACGGCAAGATCAAAGAAATCATCGAACACAGCAAAATCGAAACTCAGGAAGATTTGGCGGCTGCTTTACGCCACGACGGTATCGAGGTAACTCAGGCTACTGTTTCCCGCGACATCAAAGAGCTGATGCTCATTAAAGTTCCGGATGCCGAAGGCAATTATCATTATGCTTTTCCTAAAGAACATAATATGCTGCTGACTCCCGGACGTCTGGAACGTACTTTCCAGGATTCTATCATAGGTATGCGTGCCTCAGAAAATCTGGTAGTTGTCCGCAGCCTTCCCGGTACTGCACAATCGGTAGCTTATGCTATTGATTATATGAAATGGCCGGAGGTTTTGGGGACTGTTGCCGGTGATGATACTATTTTTGTTGCTGTCGATTCAAAAGATAACACTGTAACCTTTATGGAACGCTTTAATAATCGCTGATAGGACGAGGTCGTTTAACGATGCTGCAATCTTTGCATGTGCATAATTTTGCTTTAATTGAAGATGCGAAAATAGATTTTGCCCCCGGTTTCAATATTTTTACAGGTGAGACCGGTGCAGGTAAGTCTATTCTGATCGATGCTTTTGGCGTCGTGCTGGGTAATCGGGCTTCGGCGGACTATATCCGCAGCGGAGCTGATTCCTTTTGGGTGCAGGCGGTATTCGATATCAGCGGGATAGAAGCAGTTAAGTCTTTGCTGGCAGAGCAGGGGATAGACGAAGAGGACGAACTGTTTTTGAGGCGGCGTATTTTAGCCAACGGCAAAAGCCAGGCTACAGTTAACGGCGTGCAGGTACCATTGGCAGTACTCAAAAGCTTCAGCGAACTTTTGGTCGATATTCATGGCCAGCATGAAAACCAGGCGCTTCTAAAGTCTGATGCACCGTTGGCATTGGTCGATCTGTATGGACGGGAAGAGATTGCTCCTGTGCGTAAAACGTATCGGGAGCTGTATACAGCTTATCTGGCTACGCAGGCGAAGCTGACACAGCTGGAGCAAACAGGCAGTGAGCGGGAACGCATTTTAGACCGTCTGGAATGGGAAATCAAAGAAATTACTGAGGCCGCATTGGAAGCAGGCGAACTTGAAGCCTTACAGGAAGAGGTAAAACGTCTGCAGAACAGCGGCAAGATCATGACAGCAGTCAACAGTGCTCATGAATATCTTGACAGCGAAAGAGGTATTCTTGATAATTTGGCGGCAGCTAAAGATCAGCTGGCGGCAGTTGTGCGTTATGATGAACGGCTGCATAATGCGTGTGAAAGCCTGGAAAGCAGCTGGATCGCATTGGATGAATGCCGGCGTGAGCTGAGCGATTATCTAAGCAGCGAGGAATATGACGCTGAAAGAGCAGCTTATGTAGAGGAACGCTTGGATCTGTGGTATCGTCTGCAGAAAAAATACGGCGACAGCTATGAAGCGATCACTGCATACTTAGAGCAGGCACAGCAGCAGGCCGATGAATTGGCGCAGCTGGAAAGCAACATTGCTAAAACCAAACAGCTGCTGGCGCAGCAAAAAGGTGAATTAGAACAGCAGGCGCAAAGCTTATCGCAGCTGCGCGCTAAATATGCCGGGCGGCTGGCATCTAAAGTTACGGCACATATCCATGATCTGGCAATGCCGGAAGGCAGGTTTGAGATCGAGGTAACTGCTCAAGACACCCTGACTAAAACAGGTAAGGATGAATTGACCTTCCTGTTTACAGCTAACCTGGGAGAACCGATCAGACCCTTGTTAAAAGTCGCTTCCGGAGGCGAGCTGTCACGTGTGGCGCTGGCTATTAAAACGGTGCTTCTAAATGCCAGCGGTGTACCGACAATGGTGTTTGATGAGATCGATACAGGCGTCGGCGGCGTTACCGCACAGAAAATGGCCGAAAAGATCGCTGTTATTGCCAAGGTAGGACAGGTACTGTGTATCACGCATTTGCCACAGATAGCTTCTTTTGCTGACAGGCATCTTCTGATCCGCAAGGAAAGTACAGGCGGACGAACTTCAACAGGGTTGACTGTACTGAATGAAGAAGGCCGTATCCAGGAACTGATGAGGATGACAGTCGGCGATAATGTCAGCGAAGTAGCCTACGCTAATGCTAAAGAGCTTTTAGCAGCGGCTGCTAAAAATAAACAGGCAAGGTGAGAGCTATGAAAAAATTTCATCAGGCAAATTTAGATGAAACCTTTATCTGCAGTAAAGTGGGATTTTCAGGACGTCTGCTGCAGGTGAATATTGATTCGGTAATCTTGCCGAACGGAAGAGAAACGACACGTGAACTGATCCATCATCCGGGGGCTGTAGCTATTGTTCCTATTTTAGACGATGGCAGTATTATTTTTGTAAAACAATACCGTTATCCTGTGGGAACAGTAATGTATGAGATCCCGGCAGGGAAACTTGACCCGGGTGAAGAACCGGACGTATGTGCTGAGCGGGAACTGTCGGAAGAAACCGGTTATAGTGCGAAGGAATGGCAAAGGCTGACTTCTATCGTTACTACACCTGGCTTCACTGATGAAGTTATTCACCTGTATGCGGCGCGCGGTTTGGAAAAACACAACCAGCATACTGATGAAGATGAGTTTATCGATGTCGTAAAATTAACGCCGCAGCAGGTCAGGGAAATGGTGCTGGAAGGCGATATCTTCGATTCTAAAACTCTAAGCGCTTTATGTGTATTGGAAATGCTGAAATAAAACTTAATAAGTGATTTGAACGCAGACTGTTTCTGACAGTCTGCGTTTTTTTGTTGTTTTTACCGCCTGTTTAAAATGCAGGCGGGTTTGTTT